>Ga0209628_10002463_pt1 | contig 12570 bp, 12 predicted proteins | sample TergutCu122P4_FD_187285 | JGI IMG/M metagenome (GOLD analysis project Ga0209628, IMG submission 187285) | Cubitermes ugandensis P4 segment gut microbial communities from Kakamega Forest, Kenya - Cu122 P4 (SPAdes) (version 2) | ecosystem: Host-associated > Arthropoda: Insects > Digestive system...
GGAGCGCCAGCGCTTGACCGCGCTGGCGCGAGTGCTGTTGTTGGACGGGGGCGGCAAATGAGCTGGATTTTTTGGCTAATCGGCACGCTCGGGTTCGGCAGCGTGTTCCTGTTTGCCGCCGTGCTGGTGCCGATGGTGCTGGGCGGCATGGCACCGCGCACAGCACTATGGATCGGCGCCGCAATAGTGGTTGTGCTGCTGGGCGGCGCGGCTTGGCGCGGCCTGAACGAAGTGGACACGCTCTACACCAGGCTGGACAAAGCGCAGCGCGAAGCAGCAACCGCAAAAGACGAACGCGACACTGCTCTGGGTGCGGCAAAAACGTGCTCAGACTCGGTGCGAGCATTGGCCGATGCTGGCGCTCAACGCGCCAGCGCCGCGGAGCCAGCGCGCCAGCAGGCCCAGCAGCGGGCGCAGCAGCACACGCAACGCGCCGGGGCCATCATTGCTACCCAGCCGGCCGTACCAAACGACGACGCGGCCAGCGCCCGCCAACGCATCGACGCATGGCTGCGCGCAAGGGGGCAATGATGCGCGCGCTGATCCTGATCCTTTTCGCCTTGCTGACCGGCTGCGCCACGCAGGAGCCGCGCATCGAAGTGCGCACCGTCAATGTGGCCGTGCCAGTGTCTTGCCAAGAGCCGGTGCCAGAACGCCCGGCAATGCCAACCGAAAGCCTAAAACCGGGCGTGATGCTGGATGGCTTTGCGGCATCGGCAATGGCCGAGATCGAGCTGCGTGAAGGCTACGAGGGCCAGTTGCGCACCGCGCTGGACAACTGCCGCCGCTGATCGTGATTTGGCTTTTTTGGCTGATCAAGCTATCGCTTAACAGACTGCTGAAATACTGGTTTCTGGGTCTTGAGCCAAGAAGGACGACCTCATAGAACGGCCTACAAGCGTTTTTTTCAAGGCGGGTAAGGGGTAAGACACCCTTTTCGGGGCCGAAATTTCCTCTTCAAAACAGTATTTCAGCAGCCTGTTAAGTGCGAATAGTTTACAATTAAGCGATGGCCTGATTATTGGTAAATAAATATTTAACAGCTCCAGCCGGCCGTAATATTGCTAAAAATCATAGGCTGCGCGTTCATGATAGAATAACTTCCATTCGATACAGTAGGAGCCATATCAATTGCCGAAAAACTGATGTCTCCACCGTTTTCTATCAAAGGATTTTGATCCCAAGAAATCTTGGTGAGTTCGTTCCCATTTACATCTTTATAGAGACTTTCCCAGAAACCCCATACATTTTGCTTGTGTACAGTAAAAGTGACAAGATTGTCTGTTTGCCAGTCCGACGGTCTATACCCAGCTTTGGCCTTAAATGTCACGATGTGATATCGATATGTAGCTGGCGCATCATTTCGATTTAATGCGTAATACGTATTATTAGTATCAACAGAATTTCCGCCAGGCGCTTCATATTTCTTATCAAACCATTCAGCCGCTATGCCAAAACCAACAGGCAAATCTCCAACAGCTACTCCATTGCCAGTCGTCACGCGCGTTCCGTTGTACTGATTAGGAATAGGTTGGCCGTTTGCAAACTCCCATGTTCCTATTACTTGGAGTCCATTGTCATATGCTGGAGTTATCTGAACAATAGTTTGTGCGATAGCGTCAACATTGTTGCGTAAAGCTACCGCCCAATGACGGCCTCCGTATAAAGGTTGCAAAAAATTCACGTCATTTTGCACATCAAATTGTATGCCTAATGCGCTTATATTAGCATTACGGCAGCCATAGTCATTTATGTTTTTAATGTGCTTTAACATATATGGCCATTTATATTCTGCGCCATTATATACGTATCTCAGTACTTTTGCTTCGTCTCTACCGCTAGGCAGCGTAAAAGATGCGACCGAAATCGCCGGTTTCTCTGAAAGTGGCGGGATAGAAGGATAAGCGGCATAAGAATATGTGCTCATACTGATGACCAAGATGCCGAGCAGACCAGCCACTCCGCGACTGGAGTAGTCTAATTTTTTCATGATATCTCCTGTTTTTTTCAATACACACACTCTACCTGCCGAGAAGCGGCAGAGACGCTAAGGTCGATGACGACTACAGTCAAGCAATCGCCCGCCAAGAATGATACACCAGCAAGGCATGGTTTTGGAAGCGTTCTCTTAGTTGATGCCCTGTATCTGCATACCAAAAAACGAAAAATCCATGCGCGGATTGGTGTTAGCCGGGGATCCATGTCCATCACTTGCCAGCGGGCCGGTGGTGTAGGGCGGTTCATAGACAAATTGGCCCGCCACGCAGCCGATCCAGCTCATCGGCCCACCACTGCATCATCTTGGCACGCTGCGGCAGGTATTGCGCCCAGTTGTAGGCCGCCGATACCCGGTCGCGCCGCTGATGCGCCAGTTGCAGTTCGATGTGCTCGTGCTCAAACCCGGCCTCGTGCAGCGCGGTCGAAGCAACGCCTCTAAATCCGTGCCCGGTCATCTCGCCCTTGAATCCCATGCGGTACAGCGCAAACAGCAGCGCGTTGTTTGACATTGGCTGTTCGTGATCATGGCTGCCGGGCAGCAGCCAAGGCCCATCGCAAGCCAGCTCCACCAGCTTGTCCAGCACAGCGCGCGCCTGACGCGACAGCGGGATGATGTGATCGGTAGGCATCTTCATGCGCTTGGCTGGCACCTGCCAGCGATTGCCAGGTTGAATCTCGTCCAGCGGCGTGCGGATCAATTCAGATGTGCGCAAGAAGGTAAGCGACATCAGATGCAACGCCAGCCGCGTGCGAACGTGCCCCTGATATGCGTTGATGGCCTGCAACAGCGCAGGCAGCCGGTCAGGCGCCACGCGCGCATAGTTGTGCTCGGCCATCGGTTGCAGCACATCGTTTGGCTCGATGTCGCGTGCCGGATTGTGCTCTGCCAGCCCGTGACCAACGGCGTAGCGAAACACTTGCCCGCTGATCTGAATCGCCCGCCGCGCCAAGTCGTGCGCACCGCGCGCATCTACCGCGCGCGCCACGGCAACCAAATCTGGCGCCTTGATAGATGTGATCGGAGCCGCGCCCAGCTTGGGGAACACATCCACTTCCAACCGGCGCAGCACCTGCGTAGCATGCTTGCTGCTGCGTGTCTTGCTCCAGCTTTTGTGCCAGGCGCGGGCCACCGCCTCAAACGTATTGCCAGCAGAGGCGCGGGCGGCCATCTTTTCCGAGCGCCGCACCGCCGATGGATCATCGCCACCGGCCAGCGTGCGCCGTGCCTCATCGCGTCTGTGCCGCGCTTGCAGCAGCGAAACTTCTGGATAGATGCCAAGACTCAGGCGCTTTTCCCGTCCAGCCCAGTAGTACTTGAGCCGCCACCACTTGCCGCCGGATGGCGAAACCTCAAGATACAGCCCCTCGCCGTCAAACAGCTTGCGCGTTTTCTCTGGCGGCTTGACGGCTCTGATCGCGGCGTCGGTCAGCGGCATGGGGGCAACTTCTTGGAAGGTAGGGGCAACTGCTCGAAAAGTTGCCCCGAATCTTACCCGGATGCCAGCGAACCACGGCGAACTACGACGAACGACGTTGAGAGAGGCTCAGAAAGAAAAATCCGCCAGCGCGGACGTTACCGGACGTTGGCGGACTATCTGTTGGTCGGCGTGGCGGGATTCGAACTCGCGACCCCTTGCACCCCATGCAAGTGCGCTACCAGGCTGCGCTACACGCCGGAAAACGTGCAATTATAAGGGGTGCAGATCGTGCCACTGCGACACGGTGAGCAGGTCGCGGATTTCTTTCAGTTCGCGCTCGACCAGGCGAATTTGCTCCGGGGCCAGCGCGCCGTCAAAGGCCATGCCGTCGCCAAATTCGCCGGGCGCCAGGTCGTCGGCGTCGAACTCTTCCACGCCGGTGAGCATGGCCTGGCCGGAGTGGATGCGGTCGCGCTCGTGCTGGGCGATTTCTTGCAGCCGGGTGCGCGCGCCGCTGATGGTAAAACCCTGGTCGTACAGCAGCTCGCGGATGCGGCGGATCATCAGCACTTCATGGTGCTGGTAGTAGCGCCGGTTGCCGCGCCGCTTCATGGGGCGCAGCTGGGTGAATTCCTGTTCCCAGTAGCGCAGCACGTGCGGTTTTACGCCGCACAGCTCGCCTACTTCGCCAATGGTGAAGTAGCGCTTGGCCGGGATGGGAGGAAGCTGCGTTTCCATTGCGGATCGCTTGCGCTGAAAGCCCCATAGATTAGCGCAAGTGCCGCCCGGCGCGATACGACTGGAGCAAGATTTTTTGCGAGGTTTGGTTTTTTCTACCCATGAGCCTCTCCGAAGAGCAGGCTGCTTATAACAATCTCCATATAAACCTCGTCATTCCCGCGCAGTTCCCGCTTGCGCGGAAATGACAGGGAATCCAGACAGCTCATCCGTCTTCCGGCAATAACCACGGCCCATTGGATTCACGCCTGCGCGGCAATGACGAAGGAAATGATGCTTTACGACGCGCAGTGCCGTCAGTCCTCGACCACCGTGGCGCCAGCGCCCGGCTCGGACTGGATCAACTCTTTGAGCTTTTGGCTGGCGTGGAAGGTGATTACCTTGCGGGCATCGATGGGGATCATCTCGCCGGTGCGCGGGTTGCGGCCGGGGCGCGGGGCCTTGATGCGCATCTGAAAGTTGCCAAAGCCCGACAGCTTGACTTCTTCGCCCGCGATCAGGCGCGCGCGGATGAGGTCGAAGAAAGCGTCCACCATGTCCCGTGACTCGCGCTTGTTCAGGCCGATTTGCTCAAACAGCATGTCGGCCAGTTGCGCCTTGGTCAGCGCCGATGTTTCCAGGCTGTCAACCGTCAGTTCAAGCTTGGCTGGCATGTGGATATTTTCCTTGTCCACACTTTACCCGCGCAGCCGCGCGCTCAAGCCGCTTTGCAGCCGCTCGATGACCGCTTGTACGGCGGCGTCGATGCGCTCGTCGGTCAGGGTTTCGCTGTCGCTGCCCAGCACCAGGCGCACGGCCAGGCTTTTGTCGCCCGCGGTCATGCCTGCCGCGCCGTCGCTGCCGGGCTTGGGGCGGTAGATGTCAAACAGCGTGGCCTCGCGCAGCAGCCCGCCGGTGGCGGCGGCGCGCACGGCGGCCATTAGCTGGGCGTGCGTGACGGTTTCCTTGACGACCACGGCGATGTCACGCTCTGCCGCTGGCTGGCGCGGCACTGGCTGGGCCTGGGGCAGGGCGTGGCTGAGCACGGCGTCAAGGTCAAGCTCGAACAGCACCGGCGCGTGCGGCAGCTCCCAGCTTTGGCGCCAGCGCGGGTGCAGCTCGCCGGCTATTCCGATGGGCTGGCCGCCCAGCATGACGCGCGCGCAGCGGCCCGGATGCAGGGCAGGGTGCTGGGCGCGTTCAAACTCTGGCTGATGGGGGGCCAGCAGCGCCTGCACGTCGCCCTTGATGTCAAAAAAGTCGGCCAGCGGCTGTTTGCCTTGCCAGCCTTGCTGGCTGGCGGCGCCGTAGATGATGCCGGCCACGCGCATGGGCTGGGCGATGCCTTTTACGTCGCGCTCGCTGGCGGCCACGCTGGCCGCGCGCGTGAACACGCGGCCCACTTCAAACAGGCGCATCTGGCTGGCGCGCCGGTCGGTGTTGCGCTTGACGATTTGCAGCAGCGAGCCGATCAGCGACGAGCGCATGACGCTCATCTGGCTGGCAATCGGGTTGAGCAGCCTGATCGGATCGGCGTTGCCCGCCAGATCGCGCTCCCAGCTTTCATCGACAAAGCTGAAGTTGATGGTTTCCAGGTAGCCCAGCGCCGCCAGCGCGCGCCGCGCGTCAAAGCGCCCGCGCCGCGCTTGCGGGCGCACGCGCGCGGCCATGTGCGCCAGCGGCGGCGGCGTGGCGGGCAGTTGCTGGTAGCCGGTGACGCGGGCTACTTCCTCGATCAAGTCTTCTTCAATGCGCAGGTCAAACCGGTACGCTGGCGGCGTTACGGTGATGACGCCGCCGCCTTCGGTAAACGGCAGGCCAAGGCGGCGCAATACGTCCGCACATTGCGCCTGCGTGACTGGCACGCCAATGACCCGCGCCGCGCGCGCCACGCGCAGCGCGATTGGGCTGGGGCGCGGCAGGTTGGGCTGCTGGTCGTCGATGGGGCCGCAGGCGGTTTGTGGCGTGCCGCAGATGTCGATGATGAGCTGGCTGATGCGCTCGATGTGCTCCGCGGTCAGCGCCGGATCGACGCCGCGCTCGAACCGGTGGCCCGCGTCGGTGGCAAAGTTAAAGCGCCGCGAGCGCCCGGCCAGCGCGTCGGGCCACCAAAAGGCCGCTTCGACATAGACGTTTTGCGTGTCATCGGACACGGCGGTGGCGTCGCCCCCCATGATGCCGGCCAGCGACTCGACCTGCCGCTCGTCGGCGATCACGCCCACCGACGGATCCAGCTCGACCGTGTTGCCATTGAGCAGCTTGAGCCGCTCGTCCGCGCGGCCCCAGCGCACGTCAAGGCCGCCGTGGATTTTGTCCAGGTCAAAGATGTGCGTGGGGCGGCCGTATTCGAACATCACATAGTTGGATATGTCCACCAGCGCGCTCACGCTGCGCTGGCCGCAGCGCGCCAGCCGCTCGGCCAGCCAGCGCGGCGTGGCGGCGCGGGTGTTGACGTGGCGAATCACCCGGCCCGAAAAGCGCCCGCACAAATCGGGCGCGCTCACGCGCACCGGCAGCACATCGGCGGGCAGCGCCACCGGCGCTTTGGGTATGGCCGGGGTTTGCAGCGGCGCGCCGGTCAGCGCGGCAAGCTCGCGCGCAATGCCGTACACGCTGAGCGCGTGGCCCAAATTGGGCGTGAGCTTGAGCGTGAAGATGGTGTCGTCCAGATCGAGCACGGCGCGCACATCCGCGCCCGGCGGCGCGTCAGCAGCCAGCTCCAGCAGGCCGCCGTGATCGTCCGACAGATGCAGCTCGCGCGCCGAGCACAGCATGCCCTGGCTTTCAACGCCGCGCAGCTTGCCCAGCTTGATTTTCAAAGGCTGGCCGTCTTCGCCAGGCGGCAATTCAGCCCCCACCAGCGCGCACGGCACCTTGATGCCCGCGCGCGCGTTGGGCGCGCCGCAAACCACATTCAGCAGCGCCCCTTGCCCCGCATCCACCTGACACACGCGCAGGCGGTCGGCGTTGGGGTGCGGCGCGGCGGACACGATCAGGCCCACCACCACCCTGGTGAACGGCGGCGCCACCGGGCGCGTGTCTTCCACCTCCAGACCAGCCATGGTCAAGACATCGGCCAGTTGTGCGGTGGACAACGGCGGATTGCAAAATTCGCGCAACCAGGATTCAGGAAATTGCATCTCGATCTTTCATGCGATTTCGCGTGCAACACAATTGATAGCTGGCAGCGCTTGTTGTGCAAGGATTACAGAATGTTTTCATGCTCAAAACGTTGTATGGATAGCGCGGCCAGCTCCTGTAAATGTAGCGTATCCTGATGCGCAGGCTGGACTGGCGTGACACTGAAATCCCGGCTTCAGGCGCTGCAAACCGGGATTGGCAGCGCGGACTTGCCAGTCTTAAAAAGCGTCCATCAAGTCCCGGGGCGTGACTTTTTCAGTCTCTTTCCCGTCGTAGGAAATGGACAGGCCGTTTGAGTTGCCCAGCTCCGGCGCATACATCGTCATCTGGCAATAGCCGCCGCTGCAATTGCGCACGGCGATTGAATTCCAGGTTTTTCCGTTGTGCTCGGTCCAGTAATCCATGCTGCCGTCTCTTAGCTGGCGCGCCTTGTGCAAAATGGTTTTGCCGTCCCACGGGCCTTTTATTCCATGAAACTTGACCAGGTAAGCATCGCTTTCGCCCTTGATCTCCCCGATAAAAACTTTGGTGCCTTCGGGGCCGCGATAGGCCTTGATGCGGCCCAGCTCGATTTTTGATTTTTCCAGCGCCGGCAAAACCTCTTTTTCTGGCGCAGGCTCGGCCGCCTTGGGTTCACAGGCCGTGTGATTTTTGCCATGCGCCTTGAGCAGGGGACAGTAATTTTCAATGGCCGACGAACTGGTGTAGGAATCAAGCTCCTTGGCGGCTATATCCACCAGATACGGAGCGCATTCGTTTTTCAGGTACTTCTGGGCGATCTTGTAGGCGTCATGCCGTGGCGGCTGACCCAGGGCATTGACCAGCGACAATTGAAAATCCCTGTCCTTGCAGATGGCGGCATCTTTTGACTTGGCATAAACCTTGTCAAAGGTCGGCAACACCGCCCAGTTGACAAAAACGGTTCTTCCAACTTTTGCCGCCTCCAGCGCCTTGCCGGGGTTTTTATCGACGAATTTTTGATAGGGTTCAAAACAGACGCTGGTATCCCAGTGGTGTTGCTCGCCGCACTTCTTCAGATCTTCGATCGAATTGATGGTGATCTTGTCCGCCGCCGCAAAAGCCGAGGCAGCGGACAGCAGGGCTGCCGCGATCAAAACAATTTTTCTCATTTCAAATTCCCCTTGGTAAAACACACATTCATCCCGATTCAGCGAAACTGGCCCAAAAACCGGATATCGCCGTCAAAAAACAGCCGCAAATCATTCACCCCATAGCGCAGCATGGCCAGCCGGTCGATGCCGGAGCCGAAGGCAAAGCCGATGAACCGCTGCGGGTCCAGCCCCATGTTGCGCACCACTTGCGGGTGCACCTGGCCGCAGCCGGATACCTCAAGCCAGCGGCCGGCCAGCGGACCGCCTGGAAACTGGATGTCGATCTCCGCGCTTGGCTCGGTGAACGGGAAGTAGCTGGGCCGAAAGCGCAGCGTCAGCTCATCGGTCTCGAAAAACGCCTGGCAAAAGTTCAGGTAGGTGGCCTTCAGGTCGCGAAAGCTGACGTTTTCGCCCAGCCACAGCCCTTCGACCTGATGGAACATGGGCGAGTGGGTGGCGTCGTTGTCCACGCGGTAGGTGCGGCCCGGGACGATGACGCGGATTTCCTCGGTCTGCCCGCGCGCCAGAGCGGCGGCGTGGCGGCGCGCGTGCGCCAGCGCGTAGCGGATTTGCATCGGGCTGGTGTGCGTGCGCAGGCAGTAGGGGCGGCCATCTTCGTCGTTCATATCGACGTAGAAGGTGTCCTGCATGGAGCGCGCCGGATGGTTGGGCGGGTTGTTCAGGGCGGTGAAGTTGAACCAGTCGCTTTCAATCTCCGGGCCGTCGCCAACGTCAAAGCCCATGCTGCCAAAGATTTGCTCGATGCGCTCCCACGCCAGGCTGATGGGGTGCAGCCCGCCCAGACCGCGCTGGCGGCCCGGCAGGGTTACGTCCAGCGCCTCGGCGTGCAACTGGCGCTCCAGCTCGGCATCTTGCAGCGCCTGGCGGCGCGCGGCCAGCGCCGCCTCGATGGTTTGCTTGGCTTGATTGATGGCCGCGCCGCGCGTCTTTTTTTCTTCCACGCTCAGGGCCGCCATGCCTTTCATCAGATCGGTCACGCGCCCGGTTTTGCCCAAAAATTTGGCCTTGGCGTTTTCCAGCTCGGCGGGCGTGGCGGCGGCGGCAAAGCGCGCGCTGGCCTCGGCAATGAGCTGGTTCAGATCGTCGGCGGCGGCGTTCATCGGTGCAAAAACCTGAAGGGGGCAAATTTTTAAAAAGGGATTGAAGCCGATTGGCCCTCAATCGGGAAAGAAACGAACCAGCCGGTTTTCCCCTTCGTCATTCCCGCGCAGTTCCCGCTTTCGCGGGAATGACAGGGAATCCATGAACCTTTCCCCGATCCGGCGCTTGCCCTGCGGTTGACGCCCGTGGATTCCCGCCTGCGCGGGAATGACGAGAGGAAGTTTTGCGCGCCTTCAATCAGGCCAGCCTGGCCCTGGCCTGCTCGACGATGCCGGCAAAGGCCGCCTTGTCGTGCACGGCGATGTCGGCCAGCACCTTGCGATCGAGCGCGATGCCGGCCTTGGTCATGCCGTTGATGAACTGGCTGTAGGTCATGCCCAGCTCGCGCACGGCGGCGTTGATGCGGGCAATCCACAGGCGGCGGAAATCGCGCTTTTTGGCGCGGCGGTCGCGATAGGCGTACTGGCCAGCCTTCATCACCGCCTGTTTGGCGACGCGATAGACATTTTTGCGGCGGCCGCGAAAGCCCTTGGCCAGGGCGAGAATTTTCTTGTGACGGGCGCGTGCGGTGACGCCACGTTTTACGCGAGGCATATGAGTTCTCCTTGTCCGTCAGTTCAAAGACCGGCAAATGGCAGCATTTGCGCCATGTGGCCGAGGTTGGTTTCGTGCACGTTCACCGCGCCGCGCAGATGGCGCTTGTTCTTGGTGGTCTTTTTGGTCAGGATGTGACGCTTGAAGGCTTGCGCGCGCTTGACGGTGCCGCCCGGACGGACGCGAAAACGCTTTTTCGCGCTGCTCTTGGTCTTCATTTTGGGCATGTGACATGCTCCTTTTGCAGTTGTGCTCGCGAGGCGTCTGCAAACCTTTGCAGTCTTGTTGGCCCCGAGCCACTTGTTGGCCGGAAGGGATCATCCCATCCGGCAAATTCTTCAAAACCGACTATTTTATCAAGCCGTTTCGGGCGCTGCCGCCACTGGCTGCTGCGCCTGCGCGGCGGCCGGTTTGGGCGCGCCGCCGCCAGCGGCTTTTTTGCGCGCTGGCGCGATCATCATGATCATCTGCCGGCCTTCGAGCTTGGGAAACTGCTCGACCGCGATGCTGTCGGTCAGATCGTCGCGGATGCGGCCCAGCAGCGCCAGCCCCAGATCCTGGTGCGTGATCTCGCGGCCGCGAAAGCGCAACGTGACCTTCACCTTGTCGCCATCGGCCAGAAAGCGGCGGATGTTGCGCATCTTGATGTTGTAGTCGCCCTCGTCGGTTCCGGGACGGAACTTGACTTCCTTGATCTCGATGACCGTCTGCTTGGCCTTGGCCTCGGCGGCTTTTTTCTGCTCCTGGTACTTGAACTTGCCGTAGTCCACCAGGCGGCAGACCGGCGGCGTGGCCGTGGCGGCGATTTCTACCAGGTCAACGTCCATCTCGCCTGCCATGCGCAGGGCTTCCTGCAACGAAACCACGCCCAGCGGCTCGTTGTCGGGGCCGTTCAGGCGGACTTCGGGGACGTTGATCTCACGGTTCAGACGGTGCGCGCGCTCCTCACGTTGGCGGCGGTCACGAAAGTTGGTAGCGATGGTAAAGCTTCCTCAAATCAAAATGCTACGTAAAATATAGCGAAAACCGTCCCGTACACAAGCGCTGCAGCCGTGTTTGTTAAGCAAATCAGGCTTTTGACGCAATGTCGCCGGCGATGCGCCGGGCAAACGCATCAAGGGACATCACACCCAGGTCTTGGTTACCACGCGCACGCACCGCGACGGTACCAGCCGCCTTTTCCTTGTCGCCCGCGACCAGGATGTAAGGCGGCTTTTGCAAAGAATGCTCGCGTATTTTATATGTGATCTTCTCGTTGCGGAAATCCGGCTGTACCCTGAATCCTTGATTGCGCAGCGTTTTCGCCACGTGTTCGACGTAATCGGCCTGCGCGTCGGTAATGCCGGTCACCACCGCCTGCACCGGCGCCAGCCACACCGGCAGCGCGCCCGCGTGGTGCTCGATCAGCATCCCGATGAAGCGCTCCAGACTGCCGACGATGGCGCGGTGCAGCATCACCGGATGCGCGCGGGCGCTGGATTCGGTGACGTACTCGGCGTCCAGCCGCGCGGCCATGTTGAAGTCTACCTGAATCGTGCCGCATTGCCACTGACGGCCAATCGCGTCCTTGAGCGTGTATTCAATCTTGGGACCGTAAAAAGCGCCTTCGCCGGGCGAGATGCTGAACAGCACCCCAGCGCGGCGCAGCGCCTCCATGCAGGCGTGCTCGGCCTTGTCCCACAACTGATCGGCGCCAACGCGGTGCTCGGGCCGCGTGGCGACCTTGTAGAGAATGTCCGTAAAGCCGAAGTCGGCGTACACCCGCTGCAACTGCGCCGTGAAGGCCACGCACTCGTCAAGAATCTGATCTTCGGTACAGAAAATGTGACCGTCATCTTGCGTGAAGCCGCGCACGCGCATCACCCCGTGCAGGCCGCCCGAAGGCTCGTTGCGGTGGCACTGGCCGAACTCGCCATAGCGAATCGGCAAATCGCGGTAACTGCGCAGCCCGCTCTTGAAGATCAGCACATGGCCGGGACAGTTCATCGGCTTGAGCGCGTAGTCGCGCTTTTCCGATTCGGTGATGAACATGTTCTCGCGGTAGTTTTGCCAGTGGCCGGTTTTCTCCCACAGGCTCTTGTCCAGAATCTGCGGCCCCTTGACCTCCTGATAGCCCGTGTCGCGGTAAACCTGCCGCATGTACTGCTCCACCGCCTGCCAGATCGCCCAGCCCCTGGGGTGCCAAAACACCACGCCGGGCGAATGCTCGTCGATGTGAAACAAATCCAGCTCGCGTCCCAACCTGCGGTGATCGCGCTTTTCCGCCTCTTCCAGCCGGTGCAGGTAGCCCTGCAAATCATCCTTGCTGGCCCAGGCCGTGCCGTAGATGCGTTGCAGCATCTCGTTGCGATGGTCGCCGCGCCAATACGCGCCGGCCACCTTCATCAGCTTGAAGTGCTTGAGCTTGCCCGTGCTCGGCACGTGCGGGCCGCGGCACAGGTCCTCGAACGCGCCTTCGCGGTAGAGCG
>Ga0209628_10002464_pt1 | contig 12570 bp, 15 predicted proteins | sample TergutCu122P4_FD_187285 | JGI IMG/M metagenome (GOLD analysis project Ga0209628, IMG submission 187285) | Cubitermes ugandensis P4 segment gut microbial communities from Kakamega Forest, Kenya - Cu122 P4 (SPAdes) (version 2) | ecosystem: Host-associated > Arthropoda: Insects > Digestive system...
GTACTGAAGAGAGGAAAATTAGTTCACTCACAAAATTTAATACTTGATTTCAGTAGAGAGATACAAGAGCTCAAACAGGGAAAAGCATACAAGTACCTAGGGACTGAAGAAAGTGAGGGCATACATCAACAAATGAATGAAAGACTGAAGAAGGAATAAACCAGGAGATTAAGAATGATACTGAAATTCGAGTTGCATGCCAAGAATAATCTTACAGCAATTGGAGCATTAGCTGTTCCAGTATTAAGATAAAGTTTTGGTTTTATTAATTGAAGAATGGAAGCAGTAAGAAAAATTGACAGGAAAAATAGAGAGGTACTAACAATATATAAAATGCATCACCCAAAAGCTGATATAGATAGAGAATATGTGAAAAGGAAAGGAGGAAGAAGCCTGTTACAAAATGGAGTGACAAATAAAGCAGAGATTATCAATACTGCAGAATATTTGAACACAAAATATACAGAAAACCATTTGTAAAAATTGTTAAAATTCATGAAAGCAATTAACCAAACATGAATTCAAAATTAAAGTGACAGCAAGTGTTGCAGAAAAATTCGACCAATCAAATGAGAACAGTGACACAAAAAAGAAAGGCATTCAACACATAAAAGGAAAATTAGGGCTGTCCTTAAAGAAAAAATGGGAAAGCAAAATAATGCATGGCCAGTATATTAGAAGTATGGATAGACAGCTTATTAGTGAAAAAGACAGTTATTATGGCTGTTGAGGAGAAATCTCAAAGGAGAGACTGAACATGAAATAATTGTAGCACAAGATCAGGCATTGCATACCAAATATCATGCAACAAAAATATTACAGATGCAGATAGCAAAAGCAGACTCTGTAAATAATTTGATGAGACAGTGGAACACATCATATCAGCATGACCAATACTGGCAAAAGAACAATACATAAAGAGATTTGATAGAGTGTGTGCTCAACTACACTCTAACATACGCAAGGAAATAGGGTAAAATTAGATGACAAACACTGGTATGACCATGTGCCAAACTCAGTCGAAACAGGTCATGAAGGTGAGCTTACCATATTATGGATCCAACAAGTGCAAAGCAACAGAACTATTCCTAACAATAAACTGGACATCATAATCCATGATAATAAAAAAGGAACACGCATGTTAACAGACATTGCAATTCCTGGAGACAGAAATTTGATCAAGAAAGAAGCTGAGAAGATTTTAAAATATACAGAACTCATAATAGAAATTCAGTGCATGTGGAATGTCAAAGCAAAAGTGATATCGGTAATAAAAGGGGCAAATGGAACAATTTCAAAATCACTCAGACAATACCTGAGCAACATACCAGGAAAGCACAAAATTAAGGAATTCCAAAAAACAGCCATATTGGGCACTGCACACATACTATGGAAAGTGCAAATGTAAAAGTTCAAAATGTATTTCATGGGTGAAATAACATTACTTGTAGCACAAACTGTAAATACACAACAGCTGCAATATTTATACCATATGAGAATGGTTTCTTTCAGGTATATAATTATAAATACCCTGCATAAAGGTGATAACGAGGATAACAACAATAATAAGTTCAAGTGTATTAGTCACAATTTTGCAGAATTAAACTACATCCCTTTTTTTTACAGAGTACCAATGACAAAGAAATGGAGCAAGCCTCTCATAGACATTCTCCCATTCTTACAAAATGATGTTTGTTCTAAAAATTAAATTATAATCAACTCTTATACAAATTGTTATGACTTATTAATTAATAGCAATTTTAGTCTTTTAATTGCTTAGTATAAAATAAATTTTCCCTGGAACAAAAACACTTCCATGTTAAACATTGGTTTGCAGTCTGCAAAGAGTTCAGACATTTTCAAATAGCCCTTGTGCAATAACAGGTTGCTCTACACTGCCACACTGTTTTTAATATTACCAATAAAGGATATATTTTACACATGACTGAACTTTGTTCACATCGGGGAGTTCTCTACACTATGAAGTGCTTGACTGCAAGGTCTTGAAAAACAAACTTTCCCATTCCTAAATTACAGAAAACAATTACAGGGGGAGGGTGGGTAGGGATATGAGGCATTTCTAGAAAATTCTCTTATTCAAATGTCATTTTCAATCTTGCAGCAGGTTACATTACTTAAAATAATTGTAGGTCTGGACAACAATCAGACTGATACTAAGGATGTGCAAACAGAGGCTTGAAAGATAGCACCTTCTTACGAGACAGGCCACATACTGACAGGGAAAGTAATACATAATACTACTCCTAACAAAGATACAAAAAGGCAATGATTGTACCTCATTTTCATTGCTGCCTGGCAGTGCACCAAGGTTCACTGTAGTGAAACAGATGTTATATTCTTGTATAATGCTTGGATACAGTGAATTGAAATCCATGAGCAAGATAAGCTTGTCATAGAAACCCTTCCGAGGTTCCAAAACAAGACCACCTGTGTAAGCAGGCTTTCTCTTCCCAGCTGCACCTTTCTTCTGCTGCTGCCCATGCGAAGTATCATTCACGTCATATTCATCCACCTGCTGAACAGGTTTCTTTGCATACTGCTTGTCTGGTACAATGAAGTTCTTCTCTGTGAATGCATGTAGCAGTAAGAACTCATTCCTTTCTGAACGACCACCCATCAGTGTCCTGGACATCACATTGCCTGTGAAAGACACACAACTGTTCCATAACAGGAAATAAATATAAGTCACAAATCACATAAGTTTTCTGACCTTCATGATGGTGTTGCTCCAATTGTGGCCTGTCATTTGTTTTATTACACCACACAGCATGCTAAGTATGTTCCAGCACCTCAGAAGAAATGTCACTCATGAAACAGCAATTTGTCATAGCACATACAATTCGTCAAACAGAGATTTCAACATTACTAGACAGTCGTGTTATGAACACACCTTCTGTCAAAATTTTGTATCCACAAAAAAATGCTTCTCCTTATATTTTCATAAAACCATCACATGCTTATGTATCAGTCTGTTAAGTATCTGTCACGTTTCTTGTCCCCTGTACAACTGTGTACCAGTGGGTTACAACAAATTGCTATTTAATTAGCTATGTGCTACTTCCATCTTTATGATGAATCTCATTCAGGTGGAAAGTGAAGTCACTGAGAGGAGGAAATGAGATGATTGTTTGGGAAGGCTGCAAGGATTTTGGCCAAGCAGAGCTAAGGACTGGGAAGAGGAAACATAGTGAAACCCTCTTCATGTGTTTTCAGAAAAATTCAGCAAATTAGAATCATTCAACAGCAAAATGTCTCAAAAAGGATAAGCCTGAAAACATTTGTTTTTGCATTTGTGTATTAAAATTGACATTCCCTTTACTAGAATATTATTCTCTGTAAAGTCCACATTAAATTATTCATTTTCACCATCAATCCACATTTAAAATCTTGCCTTCTTTAGTGATATTGACACATTCTAATACAGATGACAAGATCTTTTCTTACAAGCAGAACTGGTAGATGACGAGCTCTTCTTGCCACAGCTGTTCCATAAATATCAATGCCGCCTTGTGGCCCTTTGCTATTTTCACCTTTTCCAGCCAAGCTGTTCACTTACAGACTGCATACTGTGCCTCACGTTTGAAGTTCATACAAAACTTCAAAGTTCTTAAACAATTTTTTGACAGGAAAATTTTCAGTGGCATCTACCATGTATATAATAACAACAAGCTTTAATTGAATTGACAGCAACTTAGGTTCTATGACAGCATTTGATGTGGCAGACATGCTGATCACATGTTCAACAATTAATAGCTCAACATCATAATTATCCATCACGAGTGAGGCTTGACAGACCTGTTTTGACCTCATCTAATAGTCTTTTCAAAGGGTTTCAAAGTCATCTTCATCCATATGTTCTATAATTCAGCATTATTTTGATACCCTGTTGTTGTTCATTCCTGTTACATGTCATAGCCAATTGATTTGTATCATTTTACTTTTTGTTAACTGGTTCTACTGTCAATGCTTCCAAAATTTCTTCATTCCTTGTGTGGTCAAAAAGGGTGTACCCAGCTGTTCTTCTGAAAAATTGTCTCAATTTATGTCAATCATTTGTTACCCTTTTCTTTGAAAGGTCCAGATTTTGCAACTTTAAAACCAAAAGAAATCAGAAATGAACACAGAAAATGTACAGATTCGACATAGAATACTGCAAATTTTTAATATCGAGGTAAAACAGTTACAGTCACAGTGCATTCCATTAAACCTACGCTTATTCACACTCTATTTTACACATGCTCCATGATGTTGCATCATGCTGTGTGAAACACACATGTTGAAAATGACAGCAGCGCAGGTGAAACATCATGTCAGTTTCTGCCATACCTTTCCACAGATCAACATCAAGGTGCTTATCTGTACCACCAATCTATGGGGTAAATGCCCTTGCAGATTAATCTTTATGAACTGATAGTGTTATTTAATCAGTGTATATGGGAACAAATTGGAACTTCAGAAAACTGTTTAAGATTTTGTTGTAAAAATGTATTCAATGTGTGAAAAAACATTGTTTCATGAAATCTTGGTGTTTCTTAGGCAGGACACTTACTAAAAGGCAGTGCATTTGTTGATCATTTAGAAACAGTTTGGTACTAAATTATTCTGTCTTCTTAGGTAGGAAAACTTTTTAAGCGGGGAACTCTTGAACTGGTTTCACTGTAGATCCCACTGGCTCTGAACAAGATCCATTCTCTATTCTATTTCCCTAGCTCTGATTGGCCACAATCCTTTCAACCTTCCTATATAATCAACCAACTTTATCCTCCCATTCACTCTGGTTTCCACCAAAAACTGAATTCAGTCACCCAGAAGATGGATGCAGCATATCCCTCTGAAATGCTGGAAAAGACTTAAAATCCCAGATTATGTAATAACTCAGAAGACTATCATCTGAACACAAACCAATTTTCAAACTAATTTCTTGAATATCATTAATCTTTTCACCCTGAGAGATCTTCAGCAACATATCCTTTCATGGCTAACAATGATATTATATTGGGGAATTCTAGTACAGGGGAAGAAAGGTAATTCATTCTACTTAACGTGTAAATCTTTCTGCATAAACTTGCATGTTTTAAAGACTACTGTTTTGTGGGATGCAATGCCATGTAGTCAGAATGACATGTGCCAACATTTCCATGGAACCTGCTGCCTCTATTGTCCACCACAATTATTTACCAGTATATGCAGTGTCACATCCCAGAAGACAATAACCATTGTGAATGGTGATTGCTAAATGGTAAATGTGACCCTCTCCATGCCATGAAGGCATATAAAGGGAGTAAAGATATAGCTCTACTCATCCATAACCTTAGCACCAGATGGTTAGTGGTTAACATCATGCCCTGCCACTTTATCCCAAAAGAGGACCCTTGTACCCACTAAATATTTGGCTGGTTGGGGGCACCAGACCCACTCTGGAGGATTCAGAGAAGAGAAAAACCTCTTGCCTCTATTGGGAATTGAACCACAGATCGTGCAGCCAGTAGCCTAGTCACTATACTGAGTACACTACCCCAACTGCACTCGCTAGATTATACATAACATGCAACTTACCTGCAATCTTTGTAATCTGCAGAGCAAGAGGCAAGACATTAAGCTCACACATCAGTCTAAGGATATAAGCAGCATCCTGCATGGTGCATGAGATAAGCCGTAGAAGTGACTGAGATGATCCATACAGTTGCTTTATTTCATCTGTTGTCAAATCAGCTCTCTCTTCATCTTTCACATGATGAACCTAATGTAGAAAAACATTCTCTGCTTAAGAACTGCAACACTGATTACCATGCAGATGGTTACATGTTCAGCATGATCACAGAACAAGGCAAAGACTACACCACAGTAAGCACCACATCTGGAACACATACAACATGCCCCTGGGGTTAAGGACAGCACAATAAAGATGATGTTATTAAGTGAGAGTCTTCCAATGAAAGTCCATCACTATGTTCCCACTTAAAACCTTTTCCAGCAAACAGTGTTCATTTTTTAAACAAGACTGCCAAAAGAAACAAACAACACAATTGCTTTTCTGTACCGTATATTTCTCTTCTTATCATCTTCCAAACTATTAACCTCCATGAAAACTGCACAAAATAATTTTACTACCACTTCCATGCAGCTAAGGCATTCCTGACAAGGTAACAGCTCCCCAGATAGTCAAGAAATTCCATGCATAATTTGGCTCTTGAAGGTTCATTACCATCCTCACAAGAACTTGCAAATTATCCCTAGCCTGAGCCACATTAACCCACTCCAATGCCCTCCAATCCTATTTCCTAAAGATCCATTTCTGTACTACCTTCCCATCAATGCCAATGTCTTACAAACGCTCTCCTTCCTTAAGGTTTCCCCACTAAAACCCTGCATGCAATTCCCTTCTACCCCACACATGCCATGTATTTTTACTGGCACTTCTAGTCTACTTACATCATACTGCCATCAAGGAATGCATTTTGTGGTGTTGTTCTATGTGAGATTAAACTAGAGAATGAGTAGTACCCTCTTAATCCTGGTCAGTCATCCCATTAGCATCCGAAATCAATAACAGGAAGTTAAATAAAAGATCTCACAAATCTGCCTTGATGCTTCCCCATAATCTAGTGTTTCTCAACCTACGTGAGACCGCGGCCCAGTAAATTCTTTTTTTATAAGACGATGGCCCAGTCCCAACGAATTTACTAGTAAATACCTTTCCAATTTTTTTAAGTTCATACATTAAACTAACATAAGTATTAATAATTAATTATGGCATAATCATAAAGAGTATTAGTACAATTATGTATACAGTGTGGCACGTTGACAAATATAAAATTACATTTAAATTAGTTATCAATCACTGGACTAATGAAATCTTGCAGCATATTGTAGTTTCCTCAGGCCCCTCGTGGCCCAGTATAATTGATGCTAGGGCCCGGTACCGGGCCACAGCCCGGCGGTTGAGACATACTGCCACAATCTACAAGCATGCACACCTACAAACATATGTATATGCATATGCACATGAAAGAAATCTGTTGCAGACTGCAGAAATTCAAAATGTAATCACACCTCTTAAAATATTATGCAGAGGGAACACAATCAATGGCCAGAACTTGCATTTCAGTACGAGTATGAAACAACGTAACATGATTTGTTTATACTTTACAAATGACCTATATGACTTACTGTCAAAAATTACATGAAACCAATGAAGCAAAATATTTGGAAAGTGTCGGCCATTCGTTTCATAAGAACCAATTCAAAATACTCTCCAGTGTCAAAATGTGCACAACAAATTTTCCTGTAGGGCAGCTTTTAAAAACATATTATATATAAATATGAAATTAAATTAATACCACCATGAAATTGTACTGCACAACTGTACAAAAAACATCACTGAGAGGTGAAAATGGTGGGTAAGATAGACAAGACTGCTTGCAATGTTTTCTGTTTCCTGGAGCACCCAAAACAAAAGCTTCCCTCTACCTGACTTGTAACACTTTCATTCTTACATTCTGACAGAGTGTCCCAAGATCATAGCTTCGGGACCTGATGAGCTCCTTGGCAGATAACTTTACATCGCATACCAAACGTCCACACATAACATGTTTTTCCAGCTGAACTGTGCGTCCCTGCAACACAAGAATAATCATTAAAATCCCCCAAAAAATCCCATATAATCCTTTAACAAGACTGGCAATGTATGTAAAAACATAACATTGAGGTGCATTGTGGACATGGAATAGCAATAAGTATTAGATATTCTGAGTATGCATCTGTAGCCTTATCACCCAGTTAAACTGTCATCCGTGGTTTGTCAGGCTGGACCATATTTGTCAACATTATCTCACAAATGGCATAATTTTTGGAAGATATATTATTGAACATAAAATGTGTGTCATTTTCTCTACAACTTTTGTACGAAAAATTTCTCATTCTAACAAGAATTCAGCAAGATATTATCATAAATGTACACAGGTCTTCATGTAAGGTGCCTGTTATTCTTGTCATATTTTAATGAAACTTAAATTTTCTTGACAGATTTTCAAAAAAAATTCTCAAATAACAAGTTTCATGAAAATCTGTCCAGTGGGATCCAAAAAGTTCCATATGGACAGTGCGACAGAAATGACATGACATGACAAAGGTAACAGTAGCTTTTCACAACTTTGTGAACACAACTAAGAAGTGACTAAATGGGGCCAATGACTCACAAAATCATTAAGCCTACCTTCCCACTCTGTACATTAGTTCTGCGCAGTCTGCCAAGTCGGGACCACTGTGGAATCTTGTTAACATTCATGCGGTGGACTAGTAGTTCCAGCCCATACCCATATAAATCATGGCCCACAATCAGGTCAGGATCCAACTTGTACAGTTTTGCCAGAAAGAACCCAAGCAGTGCACGTTCTGTGTCCATCTTCTCTAACTTTGTTGATGAATACCGTGCTGATGCAGTACTGAAGTCAAATGGCCACGGTATGTCTGATGGCCGAGTAAATGCTGACAGAACACAAATATCCCATAACTATCCATGGAAATGTGTTTTCTCACAACATTCATAACTTTAGAGTCACAAATTAAATGTAAACAACATTTTCCTTCAGCCAATGGGGATTGTTCTGCCAATGTGTTAATTCCACTTTTTTGTCTTTCCAAAACAAGTTAATACTTGATGTTGTCCTATGTAATAAAAGTCATATATGAATAGTAATTACAACCTACAAAGAAAAAAGTTGATGGTTAATTGTAAAAAATAGCAAAATAAGTATGATACAGTGTCAGGTTTAAATTGACAAAAAAAAATCCCCAATTAGAAGTCTTTAAATTGATCACGAATACAATTTTTATATGCTCCTTAGCGGGACAGCTTTGTCATCAACAGCACTAAATAAACAATTTAAATTACAAACCAATAGCATTCTATTATCTGTTTTCCTTGTGAAAAGTACACATAAAAAAACATTATGATAAATATAGTAAAAGAAACTTGCAAAATTGCTGATACTGACCACAGAAGTGTTGCTGAAATGGAGGTTGTGGAGGTGCCCTGTCCACATGAAAGCCATTGTGAACTAGACAACTAATCATGACCACCTCATTCTGGCCATTTGTAGGGTGCAATACTGTGCGCAAGTTGAGTGTAGCTACCACAAGTGGTGGAGGGGCAGAAGGCAACTCACTACAGACAGTCACAAGCTCTGGCTTTTCCACTGTCACCTAGCAAATACAGACATATTACAAGGACCAACAAAATGCACACCTTTTCAGTAATGTTTTAATTTAATAATAGTGTCTTTGGCATGTTTCGAACATCCAAGTGTTCATCCTCAGGAAGACTTGTACATGCAGTTGTAAGGTATTTATTTCATGCATCCATATAAGCAGTCTGGTCAATGGCAGAATGTGTTTGAGTATTCAAGTATATCCTGCCATTGATCATGCCACTGAAAATTTATCAGGTAACCAACAGAGCCAACAGATGACCAAGGAAATCTGTGAAGTTAAACGAACAAGAGCACCCAAAGTCATGGAGGATCTTGATATAATGTAGTGTTATAGATATCTGAGAACTATGTAACTTTGATGAATACATGGTCCTCATGGAAATGGCAAAAAACATGGGGACTATATAAACTATTTTGATGTGATAATATACGACAAAGCATTACAGCTTGTGACAAAATTTGTACAGTGAAACTACAAACACTAATTGTTCAAACATTCTGCAGACTCATATGTCAGCTGAACATTCATAAGTCATAATAAAATACTGTCAGAAGTGACATTACAGGTAAATAAAGACAGAATGAAAGACAGTGGACCATCAAGAATCAAAATATGCAAAGAAGGCAACAATGATAAGTACTCACATATACCCTGCCAGGTCAGCAGTTTGCTAATCTGCTTGTAAGTTGCTGCGCATGAACTAAATATACTTTTCGGGGTTGTTACATGAAGTTTGATTTACCCAAGACAAATCTTAAATACAGGCCTATCAAAGCCTAACTTGTGACTGATGATGATGATGATAATGATGGAGTCCTGTACAAGCCAGGGAAGACCTGTCATTTAAGCTGTGGGGGCAACTAACATGCTACCCCTTAACAAAACTAGGAACCTCAATATTAGTAACACAAACTAATTTTCATAAAATTCAGTGTGATTATTTTGTAACAGCCTGTCTTCAGTAATAAGATGTGAGATGCCATGTCTCAAAAAATTCAGTTAGTATATTCATTGACTAAATATATAAAATGTGGCGTCTGAAGGGTAGTGTATGCCTCTCTTATACATAGATGCACGGTGGCTGACATAATAAAGAACCTCAATGTTTGCTATGGAAGATTGCAGTTTTTATAAGGAATTTTATAGACCTATGAAAACAGCAATGACACAACACGATTCAGTGAACTGAGATAACAAATGAATCTGCATAACATCACATGCAAAAGTGTTAGTTGATGTGGCAAGGTCCTTAATATCCATGGTCAAATGGGACCAGAAAAATGCCATTTAATATGCATTTCCTATAATTTGGGAATTTTCATCCATAAGAAATAATGTAAATATGCATTAATGAGGATTGGCTTGGTGTGCAGAGCTCACTTTTGAACAAATAAACCTTGCACAAAGGCTCATATCATTAGCAGGTGAATGGTACAGAATGGAGGAGGCATGCTAGACTGGAACAGTTTTCTGATGGAAAATTCATGGTCCATTGATGTAATCTCTAGCTCAGCAGGAAATTCTTTTCATATACTATAGTTTCTGAAAAGTATGGTCCCATTTATAACAGAAACAGATACTAGAGCCTTCGATAATGGTGACAACCCTGTACACACATCTGCTATTACTGTAAGTAGCGTTCAAACTTGTATCATCTGATTCTTTAGAGTCCAAAAATGCACAGCAATGGCAACTGCCTTCTATAACTGTTACACATACAATTCAATGTGAAAATATTATCTTATCTATTATAATCATATCACTTGATAATCAACAGGCATGTAGGTGATCTTTCTTTTGTGAATTCAATACATGTGAACAGGCAAGAGCTGAATCCCACCAGCAGCCTACCTCAACTTTGCACCAGCTGACAGGACTGCTGACAGGCTGCGCACATTTCACGTCAAGCCAAGTGGGACCCTTCATCTTGCAGTCCAGCAGCAGTTGTTCCAGAGCACTTCTATTTGTACCAAATACATGACTAAATGTCTCACCTTGCAGGTCTGATGGCAGCATTGGATGGCTGGCCTATGAAAACATGACTGCATTGATAAAATGTATGATTGGTTTTTAATGCACATGTCATTCAATGGTAACTACCAAAGAGTGTAATATCACTGACACCAAAGTGTACTGTTAGACATAATTATGAGTTAGATCAAACAACTCCACATCATCACAACCCATTTCCATAAGACTAATTTTAATATTATCCTGCCACATGCTGCCTGGCCTTCCAAGTAATCACTGTTCAAGATGTATTTATTTCAAAGTTCTGTATGCATTTCTTGTCTGCCCCATATAAATTATATGAACTATGCTTAAAAAGAATAATTTAATACAGACTGGAAAAGCAGGATTTTAGGGTACCACCCACAATGTTGATGAGGTCCTCGCTCTTCTTGGTTGTTACACAGCATGTTGGACATTTCAGGACAACCTATTTTTTCCATCTTCAAGGGTCAAACACCCCAAGAGAACAACTACCAACATATGCTGCATAACAATGCAAAAGAGTGGGAAGCAGGCCGGAAATACTCTCTGTTCAACCAGAGTATCAAAAATATGAAGCAACAGTATGTTTTCTTAACCTAGGCGCACAGAGTAAAACATTAAAGTTTGGTTGGAAGACACAGAGTTTGCTCAAGTCAAGAAACTTGTGTCTTGCAACACCCCTAATCAAATCAACATCACTAAATAGTAGAAGTCTGTGACATTTTAGTATACTAACTGGATATACAATCTCCAAATACTCAGAGGTCACAGGCACATCCTGGATGCTGAAAGCATAGTTTCGCTCAACTTTTCGTGACTTGTACTGCAAGATCTTGTAGCGTTCTGCTATTTTCTCATTGAACTCTTTGTACACATCCATCATTGTCACATCCTCATTTGTTGAAGTCTTTGTCTCCATGTTGTAATGCTGAAAGTAAAATTTACATAATGACTGCACGCTGACTTCTTACTGCCATATATTTTTGGGAAAAATGCATGCCATGAACAGAAAAAGTAAAACACATTACAGTCAACAAGCTCGTAAGTAGTGTTTTAAGGCTTGACCTCATTTAACATTCAGTTTCCAAGATCCCAAATCAATAATTTCCTCAATTTAAGAGTTCCCTCATTTCATTGTTCAAAATCGCAGGTACCTGAAGAAACCTTTGATTGTGGTTTCACCAGAAGTATCTGAGACTGTGGTACAAGATTCTTCCCTTAGCAGTTGAAAGATACTTAACCTTTTAAAGCCTAACAACTTAAAAAAGCGTCGTACCGCACAGCTAACCTCCAGATGCTGAATTTCATATATTTATCAACAAATATATTTACTGAATATTT
>Ga0209628_10002465_pt1 | contig 12570 bp, 12 predicted proteins | sample TergutCu122P4_FD_187285 | JGI IMG/M metagenome (GOLD analysis project Ga0209628, IMG submission 187285) | Cubitermes ugandensis P4 segment gut microbial communities from Kakamega Forest, Kenya - Cu122 P4 (SPAdes) (version 2) | ecosystem: Host-associated > Arthropoda: Insects > Digestive system...
ATATGTTTACTCATGATTTTCGAAAACAATTTCGCAAACTCGCGGCATAACGGCTTTTAAGGATTTCCGCTCAAACAGTGCTCAATAGGTTTTTCAAAAATCATTCGTTCTTGTCTTGCGCAAAGGTCGCCCTTAAAAGACTTTAGCCGTTGTCGTTAGGCTTCAAAGTTAAGAGCGAAACGAGGAAGCCGTAAGTGATGTGTACCTTTTGAAGCGAAGCGGGGTACATGAGCGAGGTTTGACGAAGTTGCAGCCCAAAATTTTAAGCCGCTATAAAAGGATTTAAGAAATGAGGATTTTGCTAATTAGAACAGATAAGATAGGAGATGCGGTGACGGTTTTACCGGCAATCGCACTTTTGCGCCGCCAAATACCCGACGCTTATATTGCGGTATTTTGCTCTGAATACGTAAAAGATATATACAAAAACAACCCTGATATCAACGAAATCATTATAAAAACTTCACTCAAAGCCGATATACAAACAATAAAGTCAAAACACTTTGATATTTCAGTAATTTTTTATCTTGATAAGTACGCGGCAAAACTTGCTTATAAAGCTCGTATCCCGCAGCACATTGGGCCGGCTTCAAAAATTTGGGCTTTATTATTAAATAGACGCATAAAACAAAGCCGCTCAAAAGAGTTAAAACATGAAGCGGACTATAATATTGACCTTTTGGCTCCGCTTGGCGTTAGACCTGAGCAAGTTGCGCCAAAAATTTATGTTACAAAAGAAAACGCGCTTAAAGCTAAAAGATACTTAAAAGAAAAATTTAATATAGATACGCAAAAAGATAAGTTTATAATTGTCCATCCGGGCACAGGCGGGTCAAGCTTAAAATGGCCGGCAGACAATTTTGCGGAGTTAATTAAAAAAACTGCTGAAGCTTTTCCTCAATATAAAATATTGCTTACCGGAGGTACTGCAGAAAAAGAACTTTTATCTTTTGTTTCCAAGCAAGCTGAACCTGCAAAAACTTTTATTGCAAACGAGTTCCCGCTGCTTTTTGATTTAATATCCGTTATAAACGAATGCAGTTTATTTGTCGCCAATGCCACAGGTCCGCTGCATATCGCATCCGCTCTTGGCAAAAAAACAGTTTCTTTTTATCCAAATGTTAAAGGAGCCACGGTAAAACGCTGGGCGCCTTATGGCAAAGGACATATAACGCTTGTCGCCGGTTCTGGCAAACCAATAAAAAAGAAACAATGCCCTCCGGATTTCATGTCGCAGATAACAGTCGACGATGCTTTTGAAGCAGTGAAGAAACAACTCTAAATTCCCCCTATCCCTGAATATTGTCAATGAAAAACAGTCCGAAAACAAAGAAAAACCGCCCGGTTTTAGCGGGCGGTTTTTAACAATTGATTATATGGTTTTGCGGCCAAAATTTACTTTTTATTTAGCAAATTAAATATGGCGTTTACGGCCTGCTGTTTTACAGAAACCGTAGAAGCGTTTACGACAGTTCCAGTGCTTTCGTCAGTCGCCGGAGCTGAGCCTCCTAAAGCCGCGGCAATTTTACCTGCCTTACTATCGGCGCCGAAAATTGAAACTATGCTTGAAGCAACATCTAAGCTGCCTTTGGGATTAGAAACAGTTCCTCCGATTTTCATTATCACGGGCTTATTGTTTCCAGGTGTAACGGTTGCGCTCAAATTGAGCTTATCGGCTGCAAAATCTGCAGTCCCGCGCGTTTTAAGCGTAAGAGCTTGTGATAATAAATCCATTGAATTTACAGTCATTTTTCCGTTTAGAAATGTAAGGTTGCCGATGAAGTTGTCATACTGTATTGCGCCGTCGCCAAAGCCGGGAATTTTCAAGGTTTTTGACACTTTCGACACAATGCTCACAGAAGTGAAAATAATTTTTGTTATCTTGTTGGCGCTTGCGAGCTTGTCAACATCCTGAATCGTACCGGAAGAAATGTCAAACGTTATCGTTCCGTTAGTTTTATTTAATTTTTCCGTGACCCCGATAAGGTTAGCGTACAATACTGCGCCGCGCGAATAAAAATTAGGAATCTGAATTTCGCCGGTTTTGATATTTGCATTGATATTTAAAGGAGTTTCTGCTGTCTGCTGCGATGAGCCTGTTTTGCTTGCCGTTGCGCCGGCAGAACTTGAAGCTGATTTTGGGAATTCTTTTATTATAAGTCCGTCCATATTCAAATTCAATGTAATATTTGAATCAGTTTTTGTTTTTTTATAATATGCGTTTCCGGAAAGATTTTTTCCGTTAAGCGCACCCGTTAAACTTGTAAGTTTTATATAGTCAAAGCTGGGCATATCAACCGTTGCGTTAAAATTCCGGCCTTCAAACATTGGATCATACTTGAAAGCGACATTTTGCGCTTTAGCTTTAATACTTGTTGAATTTTGAGTGATATTTGCAGTTGCTGACACATTGCCTTTTAAAGCGTATTGGTCAACTATATCCGGAACAATTTTAGAAAGACTGTCTAAAACCAAATCAACAGCAGCGGTAATATTGTACGCAAAATCTTTGCCGCCCCAATTTACAGTACCGTTTAAAGACACCTTATTGCCATTAGCGGTAATCGTTAAGCTTTCTATTGTTGCTATGCTTTTATCTAAATTTGCATTGATTTTTGTTGCTAAATCTATTTTATCAACCTGAAACTTAGGTAAATCGGCGCTAAACTGTTTTAAGGATGTGTTTGAGATATTGAGCGCTGTAAGCGCCGCTGAAATTTTTGGCGCAGTAAAACTTTGTACCGATAAATTTCCCGAAATATCAACGCCTTCAAATTTGGTTTTTATTGAATTTATGTCAACCGAAGCTTTGGCAAGATCCATTTTTTGCAAATTGGCCGTAATTATTGCCGATACCGGCAAAGACAAATTCATTTTATCCTGCGCGTAATTTATATTAGCTTTGAAAGTTGTATCAAAGCTTTGGACAAAATTTAAGTTTTTCGCGATGATATTTATATCGCTTATTTCTATTGCCATTTTACTTGATAAATCAGTGAATTTTATGCTTGAGTTTTTTATGTAAAACTCGCCAAGAGATACGCTTGAAAGGTCAAAAGAGCCTGTTGATTTGTCAACTTGCCCGGTTTGAGCAGTTGCCGTGCCGGTTGAGCTGAACCTTTGCATTATATCGTCAAAATTAAATTTTCCGGTTTTGTCTTTTACAATTGCCGCAGAAAAACCGTCAATACCGATTGTTTTTACGCGGATTTGTTTTTGAAGCAAAGGCCTTGCCTGAATTTTTACGATAAATTTATCCGCTTTTGCAAAAGTCCCGGACGCAAAAGTTGATTTTTCGCTTATAGCAAAATTGCTTAAAGAAATACCGATGAAATTAAAAGAAAGTTTATCGTATTTAACTTCGCGGCCGAGATATTGCTTGGCGTATGTGTCAACATAGCCTTTAACTTTTTCGTCGGTAAGCATTGATTTTAAAACAAAAAACCCGGCGACAGCCAATAGGGCAAAGATAATTGCAAGAACTACCAGCACCTTAAAAAGTTTTTTGAAAAAATTTTTCATTTTGGTTTTCCTTTTTGCCTTTTGCTTTTCGGTGTCATTCTGAGCCTAAAAGGCGAAGAATCAATACGGCTGGATACTTCGCTTCGCTCAGTATGACGCCGAAAGACTTTTTCCGTCGCTGTTAATTATTATTGTTCCGCGCTCATCGGTTCTTAAAACTTCAACGCCGGCCTCTCGCAGCCTGCTTAACACGGTTTTGGACGGATGTCCGTATCTGTTGTTTTTACCGACTGAAATTACCGCGTATTTGGGGTTAACTTTTTTTAAAAATTGCTTGGCGGTTGAAGTGTTTGATCCGTGATGAGCAACTTTCAAAACATCCGCTTTTAAATCAGCCTTGGATTTTATTATATCAAGTTCGGCATCTCTTTCAATATCGCCCGTAAAGAGAAACGCGGTCCGCCCGTAAATTATTTTAACAACTATTGAAGAGTCGTTTATATTGTCAAAATATTTAAACACAGGGCCGATAAAAACGATCGTTGCGCTGCCGAGTTTAACTTCCGAAGGTATTTTCGGCATTTCCAGCCCGCCGCCGCGAGTTTTCGCATAACGCGCAAAATCAGCAAACGTTTTACCGTTAAAGTATAAGACCGGGAAAAATGTTTTTTGCGCGACGGCATAATTTAACGCTCCGGGGATGCCGCCGATATGATCTTCATGCGCGTGCGTGCCCACGGCATATTTTAAATTTTTAATATTGAGTTTTTTAAGATAAGCGTAAAGAAACCGCGAATCGCTCCTGCTGCCGCCGTCAATAAGCATGGCTTCGCCGTCGGCAATAATTAAAGCCGCGTCAGCCTGGCCTACATCCAAAAAATGAACGCTGATGTCGGCAAAAGCGAGCGCGGCGATAAAAAGAAACAATATTGGAATTAAAACAAAACGAAGCAGTTTCATGATGTAATACGGTGTTTTGTTTAAAATGATAAGGCGAAAAACTAATTTTTACCTTGCGACATGACGTTTAAGGCGAAGTATTTTGAGTTTAGGCGACGCTTTCAGTGGCGAAGTGTACCGAAGTAGAGCGGAGCGCTGGGTACATGAGCCGGCGCGTAAGAAAGCGTAAACTCAAAAGACAAGCCTCATTATTTCTTATTTAGCTTAAAACCTTTATGAAGCTCTTCAACCGCTTTCGTCAAATCCGCGCTGTCAATAACGCAGGAAATTTTTATTTCGCTGGTGGAAATCATTTCTATGTTAATGCCTTTTTTGGAAAGTATTTCAAACATCTGCGCGGCGACGCCGGCGTTGCTTCTCATGCCGATGCCGACGACTGAAACTTTCGCCACGTTTTCATCGCATGTGACGCTGCCGGCTTTGAGTTCGGCGGAAATTTTATCAAGCTCAAGCTGAGTTTTTTTCATATCCGGTTTGCTGACGGTAAAAGAAATATCATTTTTCTTATCTATCGCGGCAGACTGAATTATCATATCAACATTTACGCCGATTTTAGCGAGCTTGCCGAAAATTTTTGCGGCTACGCCCGGAAGATCCGGCAAATCTATTATCGTAAATTTTACCTGATTCTTATCAAAGGTTACGCCAGAAACTAAAAGTTCTTCCATCTTTTTTCTCCTTAAATTTTCTTCGCTGGTTATTATTGTTCCGATTTTATCGCTGAACGTGCTTCTTGAATGTATTTCGACGCCGAATTTTTTCGCGACTTCAACGCTTCTTGCCTGCAGCACCTGAGCGCCGGATCCCGCCATTTCAAGCATTTCGTCATAAGATAAATAATCAAGTTTGCGTGCGTCTTTTACGACCCTTGGGTCAGTGGTGAACACGCCTTCCACATCAGAATATATTTCGCAAGAATCAGCTTTAAGAGCGGCGGCAAGCGCGACAGCGGTTAAATCAGAACCGCCTCTGCCGAGCGTTGTTATATCGCCTTTTGGGTTTATGGCTTGAAAGCCCGCCACGATAACAATGTTGCCTTTATTAAGCTGTGCGTTAACTTTTTTCGGGTCTATTTTTTTAATTTTAGCTTTCGTATAATCTAAATCCGCAGCAATTCCCGCCTGCGGTCCTGTAAGCGAAATAACTTTTTCCCCCATTGCGTCAATTGTCATTGAAAGAAGCGAAATTGAAACCTGCTCGCCGGTAGAAAGGAGCATATCCATTTCTCTATCAGGGGGATTAGCCGAAACTTTTGCGGCCATTTCAAGCAAATCATCAGTTGTATCTCCGGGAGCGCTGACTACGGTAACAACTTTATTGCCGGCTTTCTTTTTAGCTATAATTTTTCCGGCCACAATCCTCATTTTGTCGGCGTCGGCAACAGACGACCCGCCGAATTTCATAACCACTAATGGCATACTCGAGCTCCTTGTTTATCAAAATCTAAAATAAATGTTTTTACAGAAACGCTTTCTTTTTTCCAGGTTTTTACCATGGCTTTTTTAACATCTTCGCATTTTTTACCGTCGCAAAATGCGGCAAGCGTAGGGCCTGATCCGGAAAGATACGCGCCGCAAGCGCCGGCGTCAAGTGCGGCCTTAAAAACTTCATCCATGGCAGGTATCATTTTGCCTCTGTAAGGCTGATGAATTTTGTCCTGCATGCCGTCTTTAAGCAATGACCAGTCTTTTGTGCAAAACGCCGCGGCAAGAATAGCGGCGCGCGAAATATTAAATACCGCGTCTTCCAGCGCGATAGTTTTATGCAAAATTTGGCGCGAACGATTTGTGCGCAGCTCGAAAGAAGGCACACACAAAACCACTTTAAGTTTCGGCACCGGAAGCTGAACTATATGCCCGTGAGCATTTTCGGTTTTTGCGCAAATACAGATTCCGCCGAAAATTGCCGGAACCACATTATCAGGATGACCTTCCATTTTTATAGCGATTTCCGCGGCCTGCGATTTTGAAAGTTTTTTGCCGCAAAGCTCGTTGGCAAGCATAACGCCGGCAACAATTGCCGACGCGCTTGAGCCGAGGCCTCCGCTTAAAGGAATGCCTGTGTTTATAGTAAAATTAAGATTTTTTAAATTGTATTTGGCTTCTTTTAAAACTTTAAAAGTTTCCTGCATTGTTTTCCAAAGAAGATTCTTTTCACCTTTGGGCAAAGCGTTTTTACCTTCGCCTTTTAAAACAAACTTTCCGCCTTTGCCATCGGCAGTTGTTTCAACGGCAAAATCGTTGTAAATTGTTAAAGCCGCCCCAAAAACATCAAATCCGGGCCCCAAATTCGCCGTAGTGGCAGGCACTGAAATTTTAACTTTCATTTATTTTTCCTTATATAAAAACATTGGTCGTTATTATAACAAAAAATAAGTAATTTTTTATAGATTGCCGGCTTGCTCGTTTTTGCGAAATATTTTGAGTTTAGGCAAGGAAGATATGAGCGAAGTTTACAAGAAGTAAGCGGTAAATGAGCGAACTTCTGACGCAGCATAAACTCAAAAGATAAAGCAAAAACTATTCGTCTTTCATGGCGCAAAACTCGCCGCACATGGTACAGACATCATCTTGAGCTGGCGGAAGCTTGGCGCGCTCAGTGCGCAGCTTTTCCGGGTCAATACAAAACTCTTCCTGTTTTTTCCAATCGCGCGCTTTGCGCCATTTAGACATTTCGTTATCCTGCTCAACTGCGCCTTTAACGCCTTTAACAATATCCGCGGCATGTCCGGCGATTCTTGCAGCGATGACGCCTTCGCGGACATCTTTAACATCAGGAAGTCTTATATGTTCTGCCGGAGTTACATAGCAAATAAAATCTACTCCGCGGGCAGCGGCAACAGCGCCGCCGATGGCCGATGTAATATGATCATAACCGGGAGCAATATCTGTTACCAGCGGACCTAAAAAATACAGCGGAGCATTATGTCCAAGGCGTTTTGCTAAATCGACATTTGCCTCAATTTGATTTAGCGGAACATGTCCCGGGCCTTCTATCATAGTTTGCACTCCGGCCGCGCGCGCTCTTAAAACCAATTCACCAAGCACTGCAAGCTCGCCAAGCTGCGTTGCGTCGGAAGCGTCATATGTCGCGCCGGGACGAAATCCGTCGCCAAGCGATAATGTGACGTCATACTTTGCGGCTATTTTTAATAATCTGTCATAATGCTCGTAAAGCGGGTTTTCTTTGCCGGTAGCGTTTATATGTTTAACCAAAAACGATCCGCCTCTGCTTACGACACCCGCTAAACGGTTTTGCCTGTTTAAAATTTCGACGGTAGCTTTGTTTATGCCGCAGTGAACGGTTATAAAATCTACGCCCTGTTCGGCCTGTTCTTCTATAACGGCAAACAATTCTTCGCCGTCGATTTGCGATATTTTTTTGCCTTTGGCGACGGTTCTGCAAGCGGCTTCGTAAATAGGCACCGTGCCGACTTGAACCGGGCATCGCGCCAAAATTTCTTTTCTTATCTGCGCTAAATTCCCGCCGGTGGATAAATCCATAACCGCGTCGGCTCCGGCGGCGACAACCGCGTCAAGCTTGGCAAGTTCTTCGGCAATATCTATATGGTCCGGGGAAGTGCCGATGTTAGCGTTAACCTTTGTTTTAAGCCCTTGCCCGACAGCCACTATTTTTGAAAGTTTTCTGTTTATGTTTTTAGGGATAACGATAGTTCCGCCGGCAACGCCGGCTCTGATAAATTCCTCGGACAAACTTTCAGTTTTTGCCGCAGCAGCTATCAAATCATTTTTCTTATTGTTTTTCGCGTCCGTCATCAATGTCATAAATTCGGTTCTCCGCAAGTTTTAAAACGTGTATCTCAATCCAAATTTGAAATCAAAAGCTCTTAAATCTATAACTCTGGTATTTTGATATCCCAAGCCAAAATCTAAACTTACGGCGTCCGCTATTGTAAAACTCATACCGGTCAAGATGTTCCAAGCAAAACTTACTCCGTCGCGGTCATAAGAATATTTGTTACCTAAATACGGATAAGTTGTGTTTTGCACCCAGCTTGAAAAGCCGGCACCGCCGCCGATATAAAGCGCAAACCAGTCGGCTGAAACATAATCATAATAGAAATTCGCAATTACTCCGGCTTCCGCGGAAGCAGACACAACTCCGCCAAGCCATGAAAGCACGTCGTTTATCGAAGCCCTGTTGAAATAATTTAATTCAATGCGGACTCTGTTATGTTTTACGCCGGCAAAAATTTCCGTAACGGCTCCGATAGCCGTGGTTCTGTTCCACACATATATATTTGTCCCAGGTCCGTCTTTCGGCACTTGAATGCCAATACTGGCAACGGAACCTTTAACGCCCAAACCTAAATAAGGACGCCAGTCATAACCGATAGCCTGAAAGCTTAAAGCGGACGTAATTGCCGGGAAAGCTAACAGCGCAAATAATAAAGCAGCAAATATCTTTTTCATTTGTCATCCTTTTTGAAAAATTTTTTTATATTTCAAATAAATGGCTTTTTCCAAATTATAAGCCGCATATCTTTGTTTTTTAAATTCCGCGCTGGCTTTTGGAAAAACCGTTTTTGAATACTCTTCCAAAACTCTTAAAGATTCCTGCGCTCTTTTGAAATTAGCAGCTATGATATCAGAAGTTTTTTTTGATTTGGTTTCCGCAAGTTTCCTGCCGGAATCGCCAACGCTGTCGCGCTTACCTATTATATATGTATACTCGCTTCTTAAAATCTTATCGGTATTATGGCGGATAGTTCTTATTTTTTTATACAAAGCACCGTCATTTAAAACATAACGCAAAAAATCTTCCACAACTCTTAAGCCTTCGCGGCAGCGGTTGAGGTTTGCGTCTATGATGCGAAATGTGGAATTTGGAAAGCGGAGAGTGGAATTAACGGCTCTGGATTGCCGCGCTCCGCTTGCAATGACGGACTTTTGTTTTCTTTTTTTATTTCCGCTTTTCACTTTTCACTTTCCACTTTGCTGTTTTCCGTATCTTTCCACTATCGTATTTATAAGGTTTGTGGTGGATTTGCCTTTGACCACAGGATAGCGGTAAACTTTTTTGACATGCTCTCTGCCGATTATATCTTCAAGCTTATAGTCGCCGCCTTTTACCAAAATATCGGGTTTTAACTCTTTTAAAATTTTGGCGGGAGTTTGCTCTCCAAAAACAACAACATAATCAACCGGCTTTAACGAAAGCAAAAGCTGAGCTCTGTCTTTTTGTCCGACAAGCGGCCTTTTCGGCCCTTTTAAACAACTTAACGATTTATCTGAATTTATTGCCACAACCAGCACGTCGCCGAGCGATTTGGCCTTTTCAAAAAGAGATGTGTGGCCGGTATGAATAAGATCAAAACAGCCGTTTGTAAAAACAACTTTTTTGCCGGCTTTTTGAAATTTTTTAATTTGGGTTTTTAAATTTTTAACGGAGATTGCTTTTTTTTGCATTGGATTATCCTGTTTGAGGTAACAACTCTGGATTGCCGCGTCGCTACGCTCCTCGCAATGACGGCTTACTTAAACAGTTCTGTTTCTATTATTCTGCAGATAATATGGATTAAAAGTATATGGCATTCCTGAGCGCGGGCGGTTACTTTTGACGGCGCCAAATAGTAAAGATCGCACAGCGGCTTCATTTTGCCGCCGTCAGAATTTGTAAGACCTATTGTAAAAATATTTTGTTTTTTTGCGGTTTGTATTGCTTCGATTATATTTGACGAATTGCCGCTTGTGGATATTGCTATAAAGATATCGCCTTTGGCGGCAAACGCTTCTATCTGCCTGCTGAAAGATTTGTCATAGCCGAAATCGTTGCCGACAGCGGTTATTGTAGAAATGTTTTCTGACAATGCTATAGCCGGCAAAGCCTTTCTGTCTTTTTCAAAGCGGACTACCATTTCCGCGGCAAAATGAAGCGCATCGGAAGCTGACCCGCCGTTGCCTGCGATAATAACTTTATTTCCGTTTTTGTAGGCAGCGATAATTTTATCGGCGATTTCTTCTATAACGCCAACCTGTTCAGGCAACAGCATTGCCTGATGCGCCGAAACAGATTCTGCTATTAAGTTTTTTATGGTCTCGTTGTTATACATATAAAATATAAATCCTTTTCTGGATTGCCGCGTCAGCCTGCGGCTTCCTCGCAATGATGCCTGCGACGTCACCTGCCGAAAATGTATTTTGGTAAGAAATCGGTGGCGACAGAACCTTTGCGGAAATGTTCGTTAGCCATAATTTTAGCGTGAAGCGTGGAAGTATTTTTAATTCCGCCGACTTCAACTTCTCTTAAAGCTCTGGACATTTTAATAATAGCTTCGTTTCTGTCAGCGCCGAACGCTATAATTTTCGCTATTAAACTGTCGTAAAAAGGAGGAATAGTGTACCCGCCGTAAACGTGGGTATCAATACGTATTCCGGGACCCCCGGGAAGATACAAAGTTTCAATTTTACCGGGAGAAGGAATAAAATCTTTATCCGGATCTTCGGCGTTAATTCTGCACTCTATAGCGTGGCCTAAAATTTTAATTTTTTCGCTGTCAAAAGAAAGTCTTTCGCCGGCGGCAAGCTTTATCTGCTCTTTAACAAGATCTATGCCGGTAATCATTTCGGTTATCGGATGCTCAACCTGAATTCTTGTGTTCATTTCCATAAAATAGAAATTGCCTTTTTTGTCCACAAGAAATTCTACCGTGCCTACGGTAACATATTTAACGGCTTCGGCGGCATTTTTGGCAGCCTTGCCCATTTTTTTTCTAAGCGTTTCATTGATTAACGGAGAAGGGCTTTCTTCAACAAGTTTCTGATGCCTTCTCTGTATTGAGCAGTCTCTCTCGGGGAGGTAGGCGACTTTGCCGTATTTATCGCCCAAAATCTGAAATTCTATGTGATGCGGCTCTTCGACGTATTTTTCCATATAAACATCTGGATTTGCAAAAGAAGCTTTCGCTTCGGTCTGCGCCATAATTATGGCGTTTTTAAGTTCGTCGTCGGAATTGACTATTCTCATGCCTTTTCCGCCGCCGCCGGCCGTCGCTTTTATTATTACGGGATATCCTATTTTTTTAGCAAGCGCGAAAATCTTCGGGTCGTCAGCTTTAACCGCGCCGTTGGAACCGGGAACAACAGGTACTCCGGCTTTTCTCATAAGCTCTATAGCGGCGATTTTATCGCCCATTTGTTCTATCGATTCTTTTGAAGGTCCGATAAATTTAAGTCCGCATGCTTCGCAAACTTCCGCAAAATAAGTGTTTTCGGCCAAAAAACCGTATCCGGGATGAACAGCGTCGGCTCCGGTAATTTCCGCCGCGGCAATAATGCTTGGAATATTCAAATAACTTTCTCTCGCTAAAGCCGGACCTATGCAAACCGACTGATCGGCAAGCTTAACGTGCATGCTTTCTCTATCAGCGTCGGAATGTATTGCGACCGTTTTAATGCCCAACTCTCTGCACGCGCGGATAACTCTACACGCGATTTCGCCTCTGTTTGCTATCAAAACTTTTTTAAACACTTGAAATCTCCGATTTCAGATGCATGGGTGCTTGGATGCATGGATGCATAGCAACAACCTTTGTTGTTACCATGCCTCTATGCGTCTATGCCTCTATGCTTCTTATTTTGTATCGACTACAAAAAGTTCCTGGCCGTATTCTACCGACTGGCCGTTGGAAACTAAAATTTTTACTACTTTGCCCTTAACGCTCGAGGTAACGTCTTTTATAATTTTCATCGCTTCTATCTGGCCGATTCTTTGGCCTTTGTCAACGGACGCGCCGTCTTTTATAAAAGGCGGTTTGTCGTTGTTGGGCGCGCTCATAAATGTGCCGACCATAGTTGATTTAATTGTGACAAGCGTCGATTCTTCTTCGCATACCGGTTCTGCGGCAGCGGGAGCAACGGGAACGGCTTCGATATCAACCGCGCCTTTTTTAAAATAAAAAGAATTTGTTCCGTTTTGGTAGTCGAGCTCTTCGATATCGGTTCCTTTAATAGACTTCAAAAAATCTTTAATTTCCTGAGGATTCATATAACTCCTTTGATCAATTACGAATTACGGGTTACGGATTACGAATAAACGACAAGTCTTTGATTCGTCACTCGTAATTGTTATCAGCTGTTTACTCTTTCTACGTATTCGCCGGTACGGGTATCTACTTTTATACGGTCA
>Ga0209628_10002466_pt1 | contig 12568 bp, 13 predicted proteins | sample TergutCu122P4_FD_187285 | JGI IMG/M metagenome (GOLD analysis project Ga0209628, IMG submission 187285) | Cubitermes ugandensis P4 segment gut microbial communities from Kakamega Forest, Kenya - Cu122 P4 (SPAdes) (version 2) | ecosystem: Host-associated > Arthropoda: Insects > Digestive system...
GAAAGGGTCAAAACGGCCCTCAAAATCAACGGCAGGTGCTAAAAAATTGAGCATCTGAGCTCAGTTTGTGGTGACTGGCTGGCTTTGATCACTCTGAACATCAATTGCTCAGAGGTTCCCTTGATGAGCAGGCTCGTTGATCGCAAAGCGATGATCAAGCGTGACCACGATCAGTCAATGAACCTGAAAACGCCAAGCCGAACTGCTGGGCGAGTGCACACCCAAGACTATTCACGACGCAGATCTTTCGATACCTGCAACCAACCCCCGCCTAACAAGTGATTCCCATCCTTCTTCAGCACTGTCCGCGAACTCAAACAGTTTGAGATCATCGGCAGATATTGCCTGAAAATCCAGCAAAGCCTGAAAGTTGATAACTTTCTTCCAGTAATCCTTGCCGAAGAGCACGATTGGAGCGGGTGGTACTTTTTGGGTTTGCTGTAGAGTCAGCAATTCAAATAGCTCGTCCAATGTTCCGAAGCCCCCAGGGAAGACGGCAAGCGCCTTTGCCCGCATGGCAAAGTGCATCTTACGCATCGCAAAATAATGAAAACGAAAGTTGAGCTCCGGGGTAACAAATGGATTTGGCTTCTGCTCGTGTGGAAGAGTGATATTGAAACCTATGGTCGGAGCGCTGATGTCGTGGGCGCCTCGATTGGCTGCTTCCATGATCCCAGGCCCTCCACCCGTTGCGATGACGTTGTCTCGCCACTGATGCTTCGGGGCAAAGGCGCCACCGCGTTCAGACACAATGCGCGCAAATTGACGGGCCATTTCGTAATAGCGCGACCGCCGCATCATATTTTCCGCGATCTGGCGCTCCTCATCGGTTTTTGCATCATGAATCGCTTTCTCAGCCTGCTCTGACGACTGGATCCGCGCCCCGCCAAAAACAACAACAGTTGATCGAATACCAAAATCCTTCAGCGCGAGATCAGCCTTGGAAAACTCCAGCGCAAACCGCATTGCTCGCATCTCGTCGCGCAGCAAGAAATCCGTATCTTCGATTGGAAGAAGAAAGCTTTTTGAATTTGAGCTGAAAAATTCATGACGCATATAAACTCCGCTGAAAATTCCAAGAGGCACCCGCAATTACCTCTGCCATTTCAGGTTTATAGACCGCAATGAACCGTGCTTGCGCTGCTCCGATGGTAGCCGTGACTCGCTTTGCCCATACGGGACTGCGAGAGCTGAGTGTCTCCATGACCGGTCGGCCTTCGGTTGGATCAACTCGTGCGCCATCGAAAAAAACCAGGGCGAGTACGTCGGCAAAAAAGGGGGACGCTCGCCGGGGATGAGCTTGTGTGAAAGGGGCTTGGTTGCCGTACACGCCGTACACGCCGGACGCTCCGTAACGCCCGCTGGCAAGCATCTTCGGGCGCCGGTAGATGCCGGCGATGCGCTGACCATCACCCGCAGGCCCGCATCGAGGCCATCACGAGCCCACCGCTGTGCTCGCTGCGGTGGGCCACCGGGCCAGTCACGCCGTCCCGCCAGCAGCTGGCGGGAACAGAGTAACTGCGGTTTCTAGGTTCAAAGACTCCAGGACGCGCCCTGCTCAATTGCGGCTTTGATCGACGAGCTTGTTCTTTTTGATCCAAGGCATCATTGCGCGCAGCTTCTCGCCGACAACCTCAATAGGATGCTCGGCGGTCAGGCGGCGACGGCTGATGAGCGTGGGGGCGCCCGCGGCGTTTTCGAGCACGAAGCTCTTGGCGTATTCGCCAGTCTGGATGTCGTGCAGCGCCTTTTTCATTGCGCGCTTGCTCTCGTCGGTGACGATCTTCGGCCCGGTCACGTACTCGCCGTATTCGGCGTTGTTCGAGATCGAGTAGTTCATGTTGCCGATACCGCCCTCATAGATCAGATCGATGATCAGCTTGAGCTCATGCAGACACTCGAAGTACGCCATCTCAGGCGCATACCCGGCCTCGACCAGGGTCTCGAAGCCGGCCTTGATCAATTCAACGGTACCGCCGCACAGCACGGCCTGCTCACCGAACAGATCGGTTTCGGTTTCTTCGCGGAAAGTGGTTTCGATGATGCCGGCCTTGCCGCCGCCATCGGCCACCGCGTAGCTCAACGCGAGGTCTCGCGCCTTGCCCGATTGATCCTGGTGCACGGCGATCAGGTGCGGCACGCCGCCGCCCTGGACGTAGGTGTTGCGCACCGTATGGCCCGGCGCCTTGGGCGCGACCATCCACACGTCCAGATCGGCGCGCGGCTGCACGAAGCCGTAGTGCACGTTGAAACCATGCGCGAACACGAGCGAAGCGCCCTGCTTGATGTTGGGCGCGATATCGTTTTTGTAAACGTTGGCGATCTGCTCGTCGGGCAGCAGAACCATGACGACGTCGGCCGCCTTGACGGCTTCGGCCACCTCGGCCACCTTCAAACCGGCTTTTTCAACTTTGGGCCAGGAAGCGCCGCCCTTGCGCAGGCCGACGATCACCTTGACACCGCTGTCGTTGAGATTCTGCGCGTGCGCGTGGCCCTGGCTGCCGTAGCCGATGATGGCAACCGTTTTGCCCTTGATCAGGCTCAGGTCGGCGTCCTTGTCGTAATAAACCTTCATGGTGCTCCTTCGTGGATTCGTTGGTATAAAAAAATTCAAAAGATCAGACGCGCAGGATGCGCTCGCCACGCCCGATACCGCTCGAACCGGTACGTACCGTTTCGAGAATTGCCGTGCGATCGATGGCTTGCAGGAATGCATCGTTCTTGCCATGATCGCCAGTCAGTTCGATGGTGTAGCTCTTTTCGGTGACGTCAATGATATGACCGCGAAAAATGTCGGCCATGCGCTTCATTTCTTCACGCTCCTTGCCGATCGCGCGCACCTTGACCATCATGAGCTCGCGCTCGATGTAGGCGCCTTCGGTAAGGTCGACCACCTTCACGACCTCGATCAGGCGATTCAGGTGTTTGGTGATCTGTTCAATGATGTCGTCCGAACCGGTGGTCTGGATGGTCATGCGCGAGAGACTCGGGTCCTCGGTGGGGGCGACGGTGAGCGACTCGATGTTGTAGCCCCGCGCTGAAAACAGCCCAACCACGCGCGAGAGTGCGCCAGGTTCGTTTTCCAATAAGACGGCAATGATGTGTTTCATGATCATGTGCGATTCCTCTTTTCGCTACGGCCTGCACGCTGCACACAGAGGACTGCGCTTGACTGCGGCCGGTTTCTCCGCCCTCCCCCACTCACGGTAATGCGCGGGTTCGGCGGGCAATAGATTCATCGAAAGTTAAAGAAAAAAAACGCCTCGGATCTCAGAGATCCTCGACACCCATGAGCATTTCAGTTAGTCCCTTGCCGGCCTGCACCATCGGGAACACGTTCTCGGTGGGGTCGGTCCGGAAATCAAGAAACACCGTTCGGTCTTTGAGCTTGCGCGCCTCGCGCAACGCCGGTTCCACGTCCTGCGGCCGGTCGATCAGCATGCCCACGTGACCATAAGCCTCGGCCAGCTTGACGAAATTGGGAAGCGCATCCATGTAGGAGTGACTGTAGCGACCCGAATATTCGATTTCCTGCCACTGACGCACCATGCCGAGGTAGCGGTTGTTCAACGAACAGATCTTGATCGGCGTGTTGTATTGCAGACAGGTCGAAAGCTCCTGGATGCACATCTGCACCGAGCCTTCGCCCGTGATGCAAAACACTTCCGACTCCGGCTTGGCCAGCTTGATGCCCATCGCATAGGGAATCCCCACGCCCATCGTGCCCAGGCCACCGGAGTTGATCCAGCGGCGCGGCTCATCGAAGCGGTAGTACTGTGCGGCCCACATTTGATGCTGGCCGACGTCGGAAGTGATGTAAACATCGTCGTTCCGAGTCATGTCCCAGAGCGTCTCGACGACGTACTGAGGCTTGATGACTTCGTGGTTGCCGCGGTCATAGTTGAGGCAATCACGCGCACGCCAGGCTTCGATGGTCTTCCACCACTCGGCCAGTGCGCCGGCATCCGGACGGGCATCGGTTTCGCGGATGATCGAGATCAGGTCGGACAGCACTTCCTTCACGTCGCCGACGATCGGCACATCGACCTTCACGCGCTTGGAAATACTCGACGGATCGATATCGATGTGGATGATCTTGCGCTCGTTCTGCGCGAAATGCTTCGGATTGCCGATCACCCGATCATCAAAGCGCGCCCCGACAGCCAACAGCACGTCACAATTCTGCATCGCATTATTGGCTTCGAGCGTGCCGTGCATGCCGAGCATGCCCAGAAACTTGCGATCACTCGCCGGGTAAGCGCCCAGCCCCATCAACGTATGGGTGACCGGATAGCCAAGCATGTCCACCAGCGTGCGCAACTCCGCCGTGGCGTTGCTCAACAGCACGCCGCCGCCGGTGTAGATATAAGGCCGCTTGGCCGCCAACAGCAATTGCAGCGCCTTGCGGATCTGCCCGCTGTGGCCCTTGCGCACCGGGTTGTACGAGCGCATCTCGATCTGCTCTGGATAACCCGTGTAGCGCGTCTTTTTGAGCGATATGTCCTTCGGAATGTCGACCACCACCGGGCCCGGGCGGCCCGAGCGCGCAACGTGAAAAGCCTTCTTCAGCGTCAGCACCAGGTCTTTCGTGTCCTTGACCAGAAAGTTGTGCTTGACGATCGGGCGCGTAATACCCACGGTATCGCATTCCTGGAAGGCATCCTGGCCGATGGCCGGAGTCGATACCTGACCCGAGATGATGACCATCGGGATGCTGTCCATATAGGCCGTGGCAATACCGGTCACCGCGTTGGTCAGGCCGGGGCCGGAAGTCACCAGCGCCACGCCGACGTCGCCCGTTGCGCGGGCGTAGCCGTCGGCGGCATGCACGGCCGCCTGCTCATGGCGCACCAGGACGTGCTGAATGCTGTCTTGCTTATAGAGCGCGTCGTAAATGTAAAGTACCGCGCCGCCCGGGTAGCCCCAGATGTAGCGCACTCCTTCGGCCTGCAGTGCCTTGACCAGCACTTCGGCGCCCATGAGTTCTTGATATTGGCTGGCATCCGCGGCGTCCGCATAGCTGCCCTGTGTTTTGGAGATTTTCATGATGAACCTTCGCGTTTCCGAAAACGAAAAACCTTGGGTGCCCCTTCGCCAGCTCTTTTGAAGCCACGTCAGGACTTAAGGCCAAAGCCATAGGCAGATTACTTTCATCCACCGGACCGTGACCCGTTTGCCTTTTTGAATTGCAACGTGGATTATGACACTGTTGGCTGTCATTTTGATATCTGTCTGACGCTTGTTTGCCGTTTCTTCGGTGGCGAAGACCCGTCAGCCCGTTGCGGCAGGGCATAATTTGCCAACAGAAACGTCCTGCTCGGGCTTTCGTTTTCATCCAAGACCTCATCCAAGACCCACTCGCAGGCGCCTGCGCCCCTCTTTCGTTTGGCCACCGAGCAAGAACTATCCAACTTCCTCAAGAGCGTGGAGCGGCGTGCCTTCAAGCGGGCGGCATATCACGTGCGAGACGACGAAGCGGCACTGGACATCGTGCAAGACGCCATGATGAAATTGGCCGAGCACTATGGCGACAAGCCTGCGGACGAGTTGCCGCTGCTGTTCCAGCGCATTCTGTCGAACTGCATACTTGACTGGTTCCGTCGGGAAAAAACGCGTCAGGCACTGTTCTCGAATCTCAGTCATTTCGACTCTATCGGGAATGAAGAAGGCGATTTCGACCCGCTCGAGGTTCCGGCCCCCGGCACTGAACTCTGGCAAACCGAAAACCCCGAGACCTTTGCCGAACGGGCCCAGACACTGCGTCAGATCGAGCAGGAGATCGCCGCCCTGCCGAGCCGTCAACGGGAAGCTTTCCTGCTGCGTTATTGGGAGGAGATGAACGTCGCGGAGACGGCCGCTGCGATGGGATGCTCCGAAAGCAGCGTCAAGGTCCACTGTTTCCGCGCCGTCCATACCCTGAGCCAGGCACTCCAAACGAAGGCAATTCAACCATGAGCACATCGGTTTCGACCCCAAGCGCTGATTTCGAAGCACGCTTTGGCCAGCAGATTGCGGCGCATTTGTCCGCCGGAACCCAGGAACTTCCGCATGACATCACCGAACGCCTGCGCGCCGCGCGTGTCCAGGCGGTGGCGCGGCGCAAGGTGGTCCGGGTGCAAGGCGCGCCCGCCGTGGTAAAGAATGGCGGCACGGCCGCTGCGCTGGGCGGCTGGTGGATTCGAATGGGCTCCCTCGTTCCGTTGGTGGCGCTGGTACTGGGATTGGTGCTCATCAACTGGCAGCAAGACGATCGCCAGATCACTGAACTGGCCGAAGTCGACGCGGCACTGCTGAGCAGCGATCTGCCGCCAGCCGCATATACCGACCCCGGCTTTACCCAGTTCCTCAAAGCTCAAAACCCGTCTGTTCAGTGAGATGCGGCTCACTTTTGCGCGCTTTGGCTTTGCTCTCGTCCTGGCGGCGGTATTCGCCGTCAACGCCGAAATGGCCGCCGCCCAGCCGAAAGGCATACCGAACACAAAGGATGCGGCCGTCTCGCCTCCACTGTGGAAAGATCTGACCCCTGCGCAGCGAAAGGCGCTGGAGCCATTGGCCGCGCACTGGAACACGCTCAATGGCCGGCAAAAGAGCAAGTGGCTCACGCTCTCGCGCAACTTGGACAAGATGACCCCGCAACAGCAGGCCACGCTACGCAGCCGGATGACCGAATGGGCCGCGCTCAGCCCGCAGGAGCGTACGCGCGCACGGCTCAACTACGCCCAAATCAAACATCTGGTGCCACCCGAGGAACACAAGGCCAAGTGGGAAGCCTACCAATCGCTGAGCGAAGCCGAAAAGCGCAAGCTGGCCGAGCAAGCCAGTACCCGGCCACCCGCCACTGCCGGCCAGCCAACGCCGGCACGGCCGGTACCGGCGCACAAACCGGCCTCGGCCCCCGGCGGCAGTGCCAAGAGCCGGCGCGCGGCGCGCATCGAAACCGCGCCATCGGCTAGGTCCAAGCCCCCTGCGCCGGCTCCAGGCCCGGCGCGGGTCACACCACCGCCTCCATAAGGCGGCGACGCTGGATCACTTCCCCGGTAAAGCCGGGAAAGTATTTGCTCTGAGGCTCCCCTATCCAGCGTTGCCATAATGCAGGGCCCATGACCCGCACCCCACCCCGCCGCGATACCGGAACGTTCTCCGGCTCACCGCTCGCCACCCCTGATTCGCCGCCGCTGATGGCCCCCGGCCTGCGGCGCCGCATGGCCTGCTGGGTGTACGAGGGCATGCTGGTGTTCGCGGTGGTATTCATAGCCGGCTGGCTGTTCAGTACGCTCAGCCAGATGCGCCATGCGCTGGATGCGCAGCGACACCCAGCGCTGCAAGTCTTCCTGTTCATCGTGATCGGCGTCTATTTCACTTGGTTCTGGACCAAGGGCCAGACGCTGGCGATGAAAACTTGGGGCATCCGCATCGTCGACCGCCATGGCCATCCCCTGACCCAGCGCCGCGCGCTGTGGCGCTATTTGCTGTGCTGGGTCTGGTTCCTGCCGCCGCTGGCAGCCATGGCGCCATTCAAATTGCGCGGCGCTGAGATGACTCTGCTGGTATTCGGCTGGGTACTCGTGTGGGCCCTGCTGTCGCGTTTGCACCCACTGCGCCAGTTCTGGCATGACGCCTGGGCCGGCACACGGCTGATCCGTACCACACCGATTGCACCATGAGTTCCCCCGACCCCACCGCCAACTCCCAAGCACACCGCCGCGGCCTGGACCGGATCTGGCGTGCCGGGCTGATCTCCGTCAGCGGCCTGCGCACCGGATGGGGAGAGACCGCCTTCCGGCAAGAAGTCTTTGCCGCCGTGGTGATGCTGCCGTTGGCCGTATGGCTCGGCCGCAACTGGGTGGAATGCGTCCTGCTGGCCGGCAGCGTGATGCTGGTGCTGATCGTCGAATTGCTCAACAGCGCGATCGAAGCGGTGGTCGACCGCATCGGTCACGAATGGCATCTTCTCTCCAAGCACGCCAAGGACCTGGGCAGTGCCGCCGTCCTTTTATCGCTGCTGCTGTGCGGCGGCATCTGGGCGACTGCCTTGTGGCAACGCTTCATCTGATGAAATGACACTGACCCCCAGCCTCGCCCACTTCGTGTGGCTCTGTCGGGCAGCCGCCAGAGGCGGCTGCTCTTCGGGTCCGTCCAAGCCTGCTCAAGCAGGCTTGGAGCCGCGGCCCTCAGCCCCCTTCCAGGGGGCAATCCCAGTGGCCCGGTCAAGCCGGGCCACGGGATTCCTGGCCCTTGGCTGCGCCAGTTTCATGGGTCGCGGGTGGCGCGGCAGCGCCATGGGCAGCTAAAGAGAATGCGCATGTATCCCACGAATTTCAAATGAATCCCGCTTTCTCGATTTGCGTTTATTGCGGCTCGCGGCCGGGCCATGACCCCCTCCACGCCACCACGGCCCAAGCGGTCGGCCGCTGGATCGGCTCCCATCGTGGCCAACTGGTATACGGCGGCGGACGCACCGGCCTGATGGGGTTGACGGCTGAAGCCACCCGCGCCGCGGGCGGGCGCGTGGTCGGCATCATTCCCAGGAATCTGGTTGACAAGGAACTGGCCAACCACCTATGCGACGAACTGCACGTCGTTGACACCATGCACGAACGCAAGGCGATGATGAGTACGCGCTCCGATGCCTTCATCGCGCTGCCCGGCGGCATCGGCACGCTCGAGGAATTGTTCGAGATCTGGACCTGGCGGCAGCTCGGCTACCACGACAAACCCGTGGGCATCCTCAATTTAGGGGGCTATTACGACGCGCTGCTGGATTTCCTCGCGCACACCGTGCACAAAGGGCTCATGGATACGTGGCAGATGAACTTGGTGCACATCGGCGAGGACCCGCTCGCACTGCTGGAGATGCTCCGCGCCAAGATTCGAGGCGACGCCGGATAAGCTTGCGCAGGCTTTTCAGCCTGCACCGCACCGCCTGGTGGATCGGAAAGAAACTGACGAGATGAAGGCCGTCAGATGGCCGCTTCGTCTTCTTCGCCGGTACGGATGCGCACCACCCGCTCGACACTCGTGACGAAGATTTTTCCGTCACCGATCTTGCCGGTGCGCGCCGCGCTGACGATTGCGTCCACGCAGCGTTCGACGTCGCTGTCCTGCACCACCACCTCGATTTTCATCTTGGGCAGAAAGTCGACGACGTACTCGGCGCCGCGATACAACTCGGTGTGGCCCTTCTGCCGTCCGAAGCCCTTGACTTCGGTCACGGTCAGGCCGGTTACGCCCACCTCGGCCAAAGCCTCACGCACGTCATCGAGCTTGAAGGGTTTGACGATGGCAACGATCTGTTTCATAGGGATGGTCCTCCTGCTTTTTCATCGAATCTGCTCGTAATCGGGTACCGCCAATCCTTACCAAAGCCGCGGCGCGTGACGCTGATACCCACAGGCGCTTGGCGCCGCTTGTATTCATTGAGCTTGATGAGCCGCGCCACCCGCTCGACCGTCGCGCGCTCATAACCGGCGGCGATGATTTCGCCGATGCTTTGGTCATCCTCCATGTAGCGCGCGAGAATGCCGTCGAGAACGTCGTAAGGCGGCAGGCTGTCCTGGTCGGTTTGGTCCGCGCGCAACTCGGCACTGGGCGCACGCGTGATGATGCGCTCCGGTATCGGTTCTACGCAGCTGCCGTAAGGATCGTTGGCGTTGCGCCAGCGTGCGAGCGCGAACACGGTGGTCTTGAACACGTCCTTGAGAACCGCAAAGCCGCCGGCCATGTCGCCATAGAGTGTGCAGTAGCCGGTGGCCAATTCGCTCTTGTTGCCGGTGGTCAGCACGACGGCGCCGAACTTGTTGGACAGCGCCATCAGCAACGTGCCGCGAATGCGCGCCTGAATGTTTTCCTCGGTGGCGTCTTCGGACAGCCCCGCGAAATCACCGGCCAGCGTTTCCCGGAAAGCCTCGAAGGCCGGGCGAATCGGAATTTCGCCGTAGCGCACACCCATGCGCCGCGCCATTTCGCGCGCATCGATCCGGCTGATGTCGGCGGTGTAGCGCGAGGGCATCATCACCGTACGCACCTTGTCCTTGCCGAGCGCATCCACCGCGATCGCCAGCACGAGCGCCGAATCAATGCCGCCCGACAACCCGAGGATCGCACCGGGAAATCCGTTCTTGCCGACGTAATCGCGCACGCCGAGCACCAGGGCATCCCACAATTGCGCCTCGCTCGAACGAGCCGGAGCAATCGCTCCAGCCGCGAACACCATGCCGCCCGCCGGAGCGCGCTGTACCTGCGCGTAAACCAGTTCATCGCTAAAACACGGTCCGCGCAGCGCCTGCGTGCCGTCGGACTGCAAGGCGAAGGAAGCGCCATCGAATACCACTTCATCCTGGCCGCCGACCAGATTCGCACAGACCAGCGGCAGGCCTGCGGCGCGCGCGCGCTCGACCATGCGTGCCATGCGTTCGTCCTCCTTGCCGGCATGGTAGGGCCATGCGTTGATGACGGCGAGCAGCTCAGCGCCAGCCGCCTTGGCCAGGCGCGCGGGTTCCTCGACCCATGCGTCCTCGCAAATCAGCAGACCCACACGCACTTGGCCAGCCTCGAAAACGCAAACGTTCTGTCCAGGCGCGAAGTAGCGGTGTTCATCAAACACTTGGCAGTTCGATAGTTCGCGCTTGGCATAGGTTTGAAGCACCCGGCCATTGCAGAGCACGCTCGCAGCGTTGTACCGGCGCCGCGTGGGGGTGGATCGATCGGCGCCGATCCCGCTGGGATGCCCCACGACGACCACCATGTCCTGCAATTCGGCCAGCGACCGCGCCAGCGATTTCACGGCGGCATCACAGGCGGCAATGAAGGCAGGCCGCAAAAACAGGTCTTCGGCCGCAAAGCCACAGATCGACAACTCCGGCGTGAGCAGCAGCCGCGCACCCTGCGCATGGGCGGCACGCGCCGCATCGAGGATCTTCTGCGCATTGCCGGCAAGATCGCCCACAACGAAATTGGACTGGGCAATGGCAAGCTTGAGGGTCATACGGGAAAAGAGAAAAGCGTGAAGAATTATGTCATCCGATGTCTTGACCCTGCCCGGTTTGCACGTACGTCAAGAAAGCAAACGGGCGAGCCGGCCCTGACGCTGCGCCTTACCTCAACTCAACAAGCTCTCAGGCAAGCGGGAAGCAACGTTGCGCCACGTTGCGAAAGTTCTGCGCCGCCACGCTGGCCATGTCGGGCAGCACCAGTGCAAGCCCGATACCGGCAGCCGGCGAAAGGCCGGCGATGGACCGGTAAGCCACGCGCGGATTGAGGTTGTGTTCAAACCCCGAGGGGACCAGCGCCACGCCCAACCCGCTTTCCACCAGCGATAGCACCGTCTGCACCTGGGTGGCTTCCTGCGTGATCCGTGGCAGAAAGCCGGCGTGCTGGCAAGCGAGCATCGCCATCGCATGCAGTCCGGCCGCCTCGCCGCGCGCGTAGAACACGAAAGACTCGCCGGCCAGTTCCTCCAGCCGCAACTCGGACTTGTACGCCAGCGCATTGCCCAGCGGCAATGCAGCCACGAAGTGTTCCGCCAGCAGCGGCGTGAGCTCCACCTGTGCGGAATTCAATAGAGGCGTGCGCGCCAGGCCGACATCCAATTCGCCGCCGTTCACATGCGCGACGATCTGTACCGAAGTCGCCTCTTTGAGTACCAGCTCGACACCGGCATGTTCGGCCCGGAACTGGCGCACGATTTTCTGCAGCACGCCATTGGTGGTCGAACCGACGAAGCCGATCCGCAGCATGCCGCCGTTTCCCGCGGCGGCAGCCTTCGCGGCCACCAGCAGTTGCGCGTTATGGAACAGGAGCCGGCGAGCCTGCACCAGCGCCGCCTGGCCACCGGGCGTGAGAGACACTCCGCCGACGCCGCCGCGCTCGAACAGCCGCACGCCCAGTTCCGCTTCGAGTTTCTGGATCGATATCGACAACGGCGGCTGCGCGATATGCAGACGCTCGGCCGCGCGGCGGAAGCTGCGCGTTTCGGCCAGCACCACGAACTGCCTGATGCGGCGCAAATTGAGCGCCAGCCCGTCGAACGGCAAATCCTGCACCGCATCGGCAGGCCGGTCCGCGCGCAACCCGCGCATCTGAACGGTAGTGGATGATGCAGCCACGAAAACCTCAATCACCAAAGCGCGGCGCACGCTTTTCCAGGAAGGCGGACACCGCCTCGGCATGCTCGGGCGTTTTGTGCGCCAGCGCCTGGAATGCCGCCGACATTTCCAATAGTGTGTCCAACCGCGTGTGCATCGCCTCGCGCATCAGTCTCTTGGTCATGCGCATGGCTTGCGGCGGATGCGCCACGATGCGGTCGGCCAGCGCGCAGGCGGTTTCCATCAGCGAAGCGTGCGGCACCACGCGCGAGACCAAACCCCATTCCAGCGCACGCTGGGCATCGATCATTTCGGCGGTGAAGCTCAGCTCCGCCGCACGCGCCATGCCGATCACCCGCGGCAGCAGCCAGGCGCCGCCGTCGCCGGGGATGATGCCCAGCTTCACGAAGCTTTCGGCGAACTTGGCTTTTTCCGATGCGATGCGCAAGTCGCACATGCAGGCAAGATCCAGCCCGGCGCCGATG
>Ga0209628_10002467_pt1 | contig 12568 bp, 8 predicted proteins | sample TergutCu122P4_FD_187285 | JGI IMG/M metagenome (GOLD analysis project Ga0209628, IMG submission 187285) | Cubitermes ugandensis P4 segment gut microbial communities from Kakamega Forest, Kenya - Cu122 P4 (SPAdes) (version 2) | ecosystem: Host-associated > Arthropoda: Insects > Digestive system >...
GGGAGGAAATTTTGCGTCTGCCCTGCCGAGCGGCTTTACAGGATGGTAGAGCGTGCAGCATTTCGATGAGCCTTGAATTTTTGGTACTTTTTTTTCAAGAAAAAAGTACAGAGAAAAAAATCACGCAAAGTCGCAGAGGCGCAAGGAATTTTTTCTACTTTCGCAACGAAATTCAACATTTACCAAACCTATAATAAAATGAAAAAACACCTAATCCTTCTGTTCGCTGTTTTTATAACAATAAATGCAAACGCCCAGTGGTTCTTGGGGGGGAGTGCAGGTTTTAATGTGAACATTGAGGGAGATAAAGATAAAGAAAAACTTACCCCTTACAAAAGCCAAATAGGTTTTAGCGTAGCCCCTAAATTCGGATATTATTTTAACGACAAAATTGCTTTTGGTGTTGATATTGCTGCCGGTCCCAAATTTTATGAAGAAATAGTAACAAAAACGGTTGTTGATTATTCTGGACACCCATACGAATATCAGGTTGGGTTGCAGGGAACTTTTGTTCAGTGGCGAGCGGCTCCCTTTCTCAGATATGCTGTTTTTACTCATAAAAAATTTGCATTAGTGCTGGAAGGGAGTATCGGTGTTGGCGGGCAACACGCAAATTTAAAATACGATAGCAACCTTAACGCAACGGAAAAAGTAACCATTATTGGAGTCGGTATCTTAAATATTGTCCCTGTATTAGGGTTCAAATTAACAGACCACATCCAACTGGAAGCAGAACTAAACTTCCTTAATTTTGGATATAACCTTGATATTAATATGACAGGAGAGGGGGCTACAAAAACTACCAATCTAAAACATGATTTGAACATAGGATTTAATGCTAAAAGTATCTTGGTAATGACGCAACTAAGAATAGGGGTAATCTATAAATTTTAAAATGATAAAACGTTTTATTTTAACTATTTCACTTGTTTTTCCACTCATACTTTTCGCACAAAAGTATGTGATCCTTGATTTTGAAGCAGAGATGCAAGACTCTGTTATGCTTCTTCATTTTAAATTTATGACTAAAACCCCCATTGACTTAGGGGTTTATTATAAAACTGACAGTACAAGCAATTGGACTTTATGTAAAACCATTTCAGGAGATATTGAAAAACAATCTTCCGGAATTAAAACCATTTCATGGAACTATTTAATAGATGAAATTCCGGAAGATGAATTACTAAACAACAAGCTGCTTTTCAAAATAATAGAGGTTGAACCCTACGCTTATATGAGAGAACTTGAAGAGAAGCGTTTGAAAAAACAACAACGAAGTGAAGCAAGAGCTATGGCAAGAGAAAAAGCAAGAGCAGAAGCGCAAATTGCTAATGAAAACGTAACCGGACACTACTTCGGATTGGGAACCAGTTTTACTACGTCGGGTTACTATGGTGAATGGCTTGGGTTAAGCTACGAATTTCGTTATCAAATATATGGAGTAAATGTTTCTATGGGATATTGCGGTAATGGTAAAAATATGTGGAAACATTTACCTTTTGTGAACGTAAATGCCGGATTGAAACTATATTTTGCCCATAAGAAAAAAGTGCTGAGAAATATCTATTTTAACTTTCTTCCGGTTTGTTATTTTGGACAGGATGAAAAACACACCGTTACTTATGTTGTTGGTACAAATCAAAATATTATGAGAGTTGACCATTATAAATATATGCACTTATGGGGCGTTGGAGCCTTTTTGGGTTATTCTCCGGTGTGGCATTTAAACAAAAAAATCGCGCTGGGATTTAATATAGATATTGGGGTAAAAGCCAACTATAAGTTTAATAAATGGTGCCCTGTGAATTGGGATTTAGGTTTTGTAATTAAACTCTAACAGCAAAAAAATCAATACTATGTACAAGTATATATCAAAACATAAGATAATTCTAATCCTAATAATTGCTCTATTCCTTTGTAGTTGTAGAAAGGATTTTGAAAATAAAACGGAAGCAGCAAGAATTATTTCAAAAGAGATGGTTTATTTAGGCGATGAGTATCTTGAAGTGTATATAGCAAACACAGGGTTAGTGAATATGGGTGTTTGTTATTTTGAAAAAGAGGATTCTCCAACCATAGATGATTATGTAGATTTTGTTTCCCATTGGTCTTATGATGGAAGTTATATGGTAAAACTTAATCGTTCGAAAGAAGGCGTTAAGTATTATTGTAGAGTTTTTATTCAAAAAGACAATGCGCTTGTATATGGCGATGTGCAAAGTTTTGTGATGAAAATAACTCCTCCGGGGTGGGTTAAAAAAACAAATCTACCTGTCAAAAAAACATCCGCAGTTGGTTTCTCTATCGGAAATAAAGGATATGTGGGTAATACAGACTTATGGGAATACCACCCCGCTACAAATACTTGGACACAAAAAGCAAGCCTGCCAAGTAGCTCTACTCAAAAAAGTGAAAACAAGTTTGTTGCATTTTCAATTGGAAATAAAGGATATGTAAGTATTGGAGCAACCAATGAGTTTTGGGAATACAACCCTGCAACAGATGAATGGACAAAAAAAGCAGATTTTCCGGGTGAAAAAAGAAAAAATGCGGTTGGTTTTTCAATCGGAAATAAAGGATATATGGGCACGGGCATTAATGGAAATAGAAAAATATTTAAAGATTTCTGGGAATATAATCCTGACAATAATCAGTGGATAAGAAAAGCAGACTTTGCAGGAGGGGTAAGGTACAGTGCTGCCGGATTTTCAATTGGGAATAAAGGGTATGTAGGAACCGGTTATTATTCTATTTACGGTGCCCTTGAGAATGACCTTTGGGAATTTGACCCTGTTGCAAATAGTTGGACACAAAAAGCAGACTTAATTGGCAGCATGGGAACAAGTCCGATACTCCCTATTGGATTTTCTATTGATAATAAAGGATATATAGGTTTAATTGATGAAAATATTTTGGAATATGACCCTGTTTCAAATTCTTGGTCGTTAAAGTCAGAATTTACAGGTATCTTAAGATTAGATCCTGCCGGATTTTCTATTGGGAATAAGGGGTATATTGGAACAGGCACTTATTCCAAAGACGGTATTTTGCAAGATTTCTGGGAATTTAAACCCTAACAAATAATAGCTAAACGTAAAACAATAACGAAATTCAACATTATTATAACTATTTGTTGCAACTACAAGGAAATGGAACCTTTATTGTTGCAGGAGGCAGATTGGTTGCTGTTAATGGCACTGCTATTAAAGAGGAACAACCCACTAATTATAATAAAATAACACTTATTGTAAGCGGCAATGGAAAGATAGAAGTATCAGGGAATGGAGCTAACGCCATTAACGCAATAGGAGATATTGAAATTAAAGATAATGCCTATTTAAGTTCAACAACGGGCGAAACGATTAACCAGGAAATTATAAGGTGGGGCGGAAAAGGAACAGTTAGGGTTTCCGGCGGCACCATAGTAGCTACATCAGAAAATGCCATTATTACAAGGGGAGATACTGCAGAAATTATTATTACAGGTGGGTATATTGCCAATGATGCAACAGGAAATTATCCCACTGTTTATGCACAAGGTTCAGAATCATCAGTCTATGTTAGTGGCACAGCCATAGTGGAAGCAAAAGGAAAAGGTTCGACAATTTTTTCGCAAGACAATGTGAAAGTAAGTGGAAATGCAATCGTAAAGAGCAATAAAGGCGGATATGAGAATAGTGCGGCAATTGAAGCTTTTTTAATTGAAATATCAGAAAATGCTAAAATAATCGCTGCAAATACTTTTGCCATTTACAATAAGTATGGGTTTTGCACTACTACCGTTAAAGGTGGAATGGTGTTTGCTTATGGCAGTCAAATTTCTGACATAATTCATTCAGAAGATTTTACACTACAAGATTTCGGTATTGTGTTAGCGTGGAATAAAGATGCCGGGGATACGATATATGAAAGATTAAGTACCAAAGATATATTTGTGCAACCGGATGAGGCTATGGCACACTGGGATTATAAGGACGGAAAAGCCGGCATCGCCTACGCCAATGGCACCAATACCGGTTTTATTCCCATAGATAGCGTAAGCATTGAGGGGATGGGCAATGAATCAATTACGAATTACGAATTACAAATTACGGTGTATCCTAATCCAACTACGGGAGAATTATATATTCAAAGTTCAAAGTTCAAGGTTCAAAGGGTGGAGGTTTATGATGTTTACGGCAGAAAAATTAAGCATAGTTCTGCTGAGGCTGAGCCTCAGCCGAGCGTTCAATCCTTCAATCCCTCAATCCCTCAGTCCTTCAATATTTCGGTCTTCCCTGCCGGTGTTTACTTTGTGAAAATAACAACGGAAGCCGGGGTGGTGGTGAAGAAGATAATCAAAAAATAACGGTTTTATAAACACGGACAATCCATCGGGGTGTATTTTCTGTTGTTTCGATAGGTTCTGTCCATTTTGTCGGTATTACAAGGAATGATAAACTGTATCGAAACTTCGTGGGTGCCGCCGGTTCGTTCTAACTTGGTGAGATTGAAATCGTAGGAATAACCAATCTTAAAAATCTTATACTCAACGCCACACGACACAATAAAAGCTTCGAGGTTGCTAAAACTGTGTCTAAGCCATGTGCCTATGGTGAGCGGATATAAAGTGAAATAGAATCCCTCATGCAAGTAATTATGTTTTCCTTGGGAAATAAAAACAACATTGGGATGAAAGAAAATATCTCCAAAACCAACTTCAGATTTATTTTTCTGAACAACAGAAATTTTACCTCCAACATGGGCGGTCCATTTAGGCTCCCATATCTTCTCAAATTTATTATTTGAACCTCTTAAAAAGTTTTTTTGCAAAGGCAGCAGATGATGAACGGCTAACCCAAAATAAAGATAGGGGGTATATCCCAAACAACCAAAAGCGGCATCAAACTGTGATTTAGACTGATAGCTACTTAATCCTTCAGGAAAATCGGAAGGCGCAGTGGGGTTTACGATGTCGGATGCAAATCGCCATTTATTCCAATTGACAGAAGAAAACAGATAACTTCCTTGTAATGCAAAGTGTAAATGAAACTGCTGCGCCGCCTGAACTCTAAAATTGTAAATAACGCCGGCATCGTAGTTTTGAAATGCGCCTTTGCCTTCAATATTCCCTGTGAGCAAAAGCCCAATCCCACTGCGAATTTCAGGAATATGCTGGTCGTAACTTCCCGAAAAAGTAAGGTAGTTCTTTGGAAAGGCAGGCCATTGGTCGCGGAAATTTAACGAAAAACGAGAACAATTGGCAGTTCCCGTAAAAGCCGGATTTAAATAGAGCGGATTGGCATAAAATTGCGAAAAATGCGGATCTTGTCCAAATATTTTTGGAATAAATAAACTCAAAACAAACAGCAAAAAAAACCTTCGTTTACATAAAAACATCAAGCGTATATTTTTTTTGAACAATTCAACGTTATATGTGATAATAATATTTTCCAAATTAAACGTAACCCACATTTTTATAGTACAAATGAATAAACAAACCGCTCATTTTTATTATTATTTCTTGTTTTTTGTAACTTGCCTGTTTTTTCAAGGTAATTTACATGCACAAACAATCACGAAATCGTATCAAATTCCAAAATTTGAAATTCGTCAGTTTGAATATAATGACCGGCAAATAAAGATACTTACTTTTGAAGGAGCATTTAACCTTGAAGAATTTTCTTCATTGCCTGTTTTTGGAGATAGAACAGAAGTAAATCAACATTATCAGTCGTACAGTTTTACTTTGTTAAACACAAAATATGAACCACTTACAGCTGATGAAATCTCTTTGCTCCCGGCAGGATTTGTTTTTACTGAACCCCGTGTAAAAATTAAAACGGCTACCGATGCCGGAAAATTTTATGCGATGGTAAGCATAATGCCTGTAATTAAAACTGCAACAGGACAATATCAACGGCTGGTTTCCTGCGACATTCGCTTTGAAGGCACTGAACCCGTTCAAGTTACGAAAATGAGAGCCATCAGAAACTCAGTGCTTGCTTCGGGAACATGGTACAAAATTGCGGTGAACAGTACGGGCTTGCATAAAGTTACGTATAATGACCTCAAAAATTTGGGAATTTCAATGTCCGGGCTGCGTTCTTCCTCAATTTCGATATTCGGTAATGGAGGCGGCGCAATACCGGATGTTAATCCTGTGAATCAAATTGATGACCTGCTAGAATGTCCAATTATGGTAATTGATAATGGAAGCGGAACTTTTGATGAAAACAGCTATTTCGTTTTTTATGCCCAAGGACCACATACATGGGAATATAACGCAACAACCCAATTGTTTTCACATAAATATAATATTTATTCCGACCATGCCTATTATTTTATTAATGTGGATAACGGAATTGGAGAAAAGAAAAGAATTAGCAAACAAACTTTTACCCAAACCGAAACGGCAACCATTACTACTTTTACACATTATGATTTTTATGAAAAAGATGGAAAAAATTTCGGGGAATCCGGAAGAGAGTGGTTTGATAACGACGCTTTTTATGCTTCTACTTCAAAAACATACAACTTTTCAATACCTGAACTTTCTAATAATACGGCAAGAGTTAAAATCAGAGTAGCTTCATCAAGTACAGTGAGTGGCAGAATGGAATTGTTGGTTGCTAATCAAACCAACTCTTTTAACGTAAATGCTTCAGGTAATAATTATGCCGCTGTTTCGGTATTTGATAAAGAATTACCCTTCTTTTCCGGAAATGTGCCCGTAACCTTAAAGTTTTCCTCTCCTCAAAGTTCTTCTTCTGCATATTTGGATTTTATTGAAATTCAAGCAAAATGTAATTTAAAAATCATAAATGCTGCTATGCCGTTTGCCATTACGGATAATATCGGAGTAGGAAATTTTTCGTTGGTGAAAATTGAAAACGCCACAGAACAAACAACGATTTGGGATGTTACGGAACATAATGCTGTTTATGCTTTGGGCGGGAATTTGTTAGGAACCCAATACTCATTTAAAACACCCTCTGACAAACCACGCCATTTTATTGCTTTTAACGGAACCTCTTATCATTCAGTTACTCCGGTGGGCAAGGTAGTAAATCAAAACCTGCACGGATTGAAAAATGTGAATATGATTATTGTTTCGCATCCCAATTTTTTATCGGAAGCGAAACGGTTGGCACAATTCAGAGCAAAAGAAAACAATATTACAGTAGAGGTGGTTACGCCAGAACAGGTTTATAATGAGTTTTCATCAGGGAGTCAAGACCCCGCGGCTATTCGAAATTTTATGAGATATTTGTATGATAACGATTCTAAACAAATACAGTATTTGCTCCTTTTTGGACGCCCGTCTTACGATTACAGAGGTAGAATAGCAGGAACCCAGCTGTTTGTTCCTAACTATCAAGGTGCAAGTTCGTTTTCAGAAGATTCATTACGTGCTTGCGACGATTTTTTTGGTGTTTTGGGCATAGGCGGCGGGAGTTTAAGCAATGATTTAATAAACGTAGCGGTAGGACGATTTCCTGTTACCAACTTGGCACAAGCCAAAACAGCCGTTGACAAAACAATCAATGCATCAGTAAGATATAAAATAAATACACAAAATGCTTCGCAAATTTCAAATTTTGGAGATTGGAAAAATAATATAACTTTTGTTGCTGATGATAAAGATAATAATAATCACGTGAAAGATGCCGAATCGGCTGCAGATATAATGGCTAAAAATCATCCACTTTTTAATTTGGAAAAAATTTACTTAGATGCCCATCCTTTGGTTTCTAACGCAGGCGGGCAAAGATACCCAACTGTGAATACTGCCATAAGAACAAGGATGGAAAAAGGGGCATTGGTAGTGGCTTACTACGGACATGGCGGCGGAAACGGCTGGGCGCACGAAAGAATTTTGGAACTTTCGGATATTAATGGATGGAGAAATAAATATAACCAACCTATGATGATTACCATAACATGCTCTTTTGGATGGTATGACCGACCGGCACCCTCTCCGGCAGAAATGGCTTTTTTGAATGAAAACGGAGGTGTAAACTCAATTATAACCACTTCAAGAGTTACATGGTCGGGAGGCAAATATGGCACACAACAACTTTACAATGAAATGGGAAAGAAACTGGATGGCAGATACAAAACAATTGGTGAAATTCATAGATTTGCAATAAATAATTCTTCCGGAACTACAGATGGCACAAATATGATCTATTTGATGGGAGACCCTGCCTTGAGAATAAATATCCCAAATCATAAAGTAAAAACCGATGAAATTTTGGGAGAAAATTTGCAAGTTATTGATACCCTAAGAGCATTGACAAAAGTAACCATAAGAGGTACTATTACAGACGACTCTGGAAATCCAATGGATAATTTTAATGGAAATCTCTTTCCTTCAATTTACGATAAAGCTGTGAAACAAAAAACTTTAGGACAAGATCCGAGAAGTCCGGTAACAGATTTTACGGTACAAAAAAATGTAATTTTTAAAGGAAATGCAACGGTATCTAATGGAAAATTTGAGTTTTCGTTTTTTCTTCCTAAAGATATAAATTTTGAATATGGAAAAGGAAAAATAAGCTATTATGCGGCTTCCGAAAATGATGATGCCGGTGATTATTACGACAATTTTATTATTGGAGGAATAAGCGATAAACCCATAGCAGACACAAAAGGTCCTGATATTGAAATATATCTAAATGATGAAAAATTTGTACCGGGAGGGATTACAAACCCAGACCCAATTTTGATTCTAAAATTAAAAGATGAATATGGCATTAATACAACAGGAAACGGAATTGGACATGATTTGGTGGCGATTTTAAACAATGAAGTGGATAAACAAATTATACTGAACGACTTTTATCTTGCCAACAAAGACAGCTATAATTCAGGCACCGTAAGGTATCAGTTAAATAACTTAAAACCAGGGAACCACTCAATTAAGGTTAGGGCGTGGGATATTTTCAATAATTTCTCAGAAGCCTCTCTCGATTTTATTGTTAAATCGGACGAAAAATTAAAAATTGCCCATGTTTTAAACTACCCAAATCCTTTTACCACAAAAACCTCTTTCTACTTTGAACACAACCAACCCATTGAAACTTTTGATATTCTGATACATATTTTTACGATATCGGGAAAATTGGTAAAAACCATTCATGATACACAATTTTTAGAAGGGAATAGAAGTAACGCTATTTTCTGGGATGGGCGAGATGAGTACGGAGACAAAATTGGGAAAGGAGTCTATCTATATCGTTTTACCGTAAGAAACTCGAGAGGAGAAACCGCAGAAAAAATTGAAAAAATTGCCATCTTGTAAAATAATAAACTTTCTGTTTCGTTTTTTGAAAAATTATTAATCTAACTTATTTTCACTATGAAAAAGCACCTGCTCCTTCTTTCTTTATCTTTCTTTGTAATAGGCTCTTTGACAGCCCAAGAATTTGACCCTCAACATCCTAAAAAACCCTTTGTAAATACGGTTTCTACTGCAGCCCCCTTTCTGTTGATTGCACCGGATGCGCGTGCCGGCGGAATGGGTGATATGGGGGTGGCTACTGCTCCCGATAATTATTCGCAGCACCACAACCCCGCAAAATATGTGTTCAACGAAGATGTTTTTGGTGTAGGAATCTCCTATAGCCCATGGTTGAAAAGTTTAGTCAACGACGTCCATTTGGTGTATTTATCCTCTTTTTGGAAAATAACAGATAATGACGCTATTGCAGGTTCTTTAAGATATTTTACTTTAGGTGAAATTCAATTTACCGATAAAGATGGATTATTGCTAAATAAGCATACCCCTAATGAGTTTGCTCTTGACTTTTCTTATTCTAGAAAACTTTCCAAAATTGTTTCTATGGCACTTACGCCCCGTTTCGTTTATTCTAATCTTACCGCAAGATTTCAAGATAAAAACACGGGGCTTGATATGAAACCCGGTATGGCCGGAGCAGTCGACATCTCACTTTTTGTTGATAAAGAGTTTAACCACAATTTAGACGGATTAATAAGTTCTGAATTAATGTTTGGATTTAATATTTCTAACATTGGTAATAAAATTGCATATACAAACGATAACAGAAGAGATTTTCTCCCTTGTAATATGCGCTTGGGACTCTCCTACGCTATGGCGTTCGATGATTATAACAAATTGGCAGTGAGTGTGGAAGCCGGAAAATTATTAGTTCCAACTCCTTCTCAAAGAATTAGTTCGCAAACAGACTCGCTCTCAGAAAAAAAATATACATTTTACGGAAATAAAGGAAAAGACCACAACGAACTTAACTCTATAGAAGGAATTGGATATGCTTTTTTTGGAGCTCCGGGCGGATTTCAAGAAAAAATGAAAGAAGTGGTCTGGTCGGTGGGCGCAGAATATTCATACAGAGATATTCTATATGTAAGAGCCGGAACGTTCTTAGAAAATAAATACAAAGGCGGAAGACAATTTGCTACGGTGGGGGTAGGACTAAAGTATAACATTTTTGTTGTTGATGTGTGTTATCTTTTTTCTTACAAACAAAGGCACCCACTTGAAAACACATTACGTTTTTCTCTTACCTTTATGCTAAAATCATTCAATAAAGACCAAATCAAGAATCAAAACAGATTCAATAAATAGAAATTAGTACTTATAAATTATGCGGGTTGGAATAGGGTATGATACTCATAAATTAATTAACAGCAACGAATTAGACTTTAAAATATCGGGAATCAAAATTCCGTTTGATAAAAGATGTGTGGCGCACTCCGACGGAGATGTCGCCATTCATGCTTTAATTGATGCCCTGTTAGGTGCCGCCGCGTTAGGAGATATTGGAACCCATTTCCCTGATACTGACACGAAATACAAAAATGTTGATAGCGCAATTTTGTTACAGAATTGTTTGCAGTTGCTTTCAAGCAACGGCAATAATAGCAATGGCTATATTATTGAAAATATTGATATTAACATTATAACAGAACAACCCAAATTAGCCCCCTACATCAACTCCATGAGAGCACGTTTATCGGAAATATTGCAAATAGACATAGAAAAAATCTCTATCAAAGCCAAAACTAACGAACATTTGGACACCATTGGCAGAGGAGAAGCCATTGCCGCACAAGCCATTGTATTAATTCAACGTTCAAAAATTTAAAGTTCAAAGAACACCCCACTTTTGAACCTTGAACCTTGAACCTTGAACCTTGAACTTTTGAACTTAAAAATTATATTTATGAAAAAAATTACCATTTTTACCCTTGCATTAAGTTTTATTTTAGGTCTTAATGCGCAAAATCAGTTAAACACAATGAATTTTCCGGAAGAACTTAGCAGTAACCCGCTTATCAAAAACTGGGAAACGCCCCACCAAACGCCCCCTTTTGATGAAATTAAGACAGAACATTTTATGCCGGCAATTAAATTTGCCCTTGAAACCGCAACAACAGAGATTGCCTTGATTGCAAATCATGACCAAACGCCTACCTTTCAAAACGTTATTGTTCCGTTAGAAAACGCAGGACAGCTACTCTCTAAAGTGGCTGGCGTGTTTTATAACCTATTATCTTCCAACACCTCGCCCGAGTTGCAAGCATTGGCAAAAGAGATTAGCCCGTTGATGACCGAGCACTCTAACAAAATTTTCCTCAATCCCGATTTGTTTAAAAAAGTGCAAAATATTTATAACACTAAAAATGAACTTAAAAATGAGGAAGATGTGATGGTTTTGGAAAAAATGTATCAAAGTTTTATTCGTAGCGGCGCAAAATTGGATGATTCCCAAAAAGAAAAATACCGCGAACTTTCTATGAAATTGTCAAAACTTTCTCTTGAATTTGGTGATAATGTGCTGAATAACACCAACGAATTTTCCAAACTAATTACAGATGAAGCACAATTGAAAGGAATGCCGAAAGGAGAATTGGAGATAGCAAAAAGTAAAGCAAAGAACAAAAACATGGAAGGCTATCTCTTCGATTTAAGCCAACCCAGCTATCAGGCAATTATGAAGTTTGCAGATAACAGAGACCTTAGAAAAGAGATTTTCATGGCATACAATTCAAGAGCCTTTCAGGGAAAATATGACAACTCAAAACTGATACAGCAAATCCTGCAGACCCGATTTGAAATAGCACAACTGCTTGGCTATAAAGACTTCACTTATTACGCATTGGAAAATAGAATGGCGGAAAATCCCGATAATGTGTTCAAATTATTGAACGATTTGGCAAAGGTTTCTGTTCCCGCAGGGAAAAAAGAAGTGGCAGAAGTTCAGGAGTTTGCAAAAACGTTGGGATTTAATGAACCCATTCAACGTTGGGATTTCTCTTATTATTCTGAAAAACTGAAAGATAAAAAATATAGTTTGAATGATGAATTGGTAAAACCCTATTTCAAATTGGAAAATGTGATTAAAGGGGTTTTTCAACTCACGGAAACTTTGTTTGATTTAACTTATAAACAAAGCCATAAGATACAAGTGTATCATCCTGAAGTTACAGCGTATGAAGTATTTAGAGGCGGTAAATTTATGGGCGTTTTGTATTTGGATTTTCATCCGCGTGAGTCGAAACGTGCAGGTGCGTGGATGAGTTCCTACCGCGAACAACACAA
>Ga0209628_10002468_pt1 | contig 12567 bp, 8 predicted proteins | sample TergutCu122P4_FD_187285 | JGI IMG/M metagenome (GOLD analysis project Ga0209628, IMG submission 187285) | Cubitermes ugandensis P4 segment gut microbial communities from Kakamega Forest, Kenya - Cu122 P4 (SPAdes) (version 2) | ecosystem: Host-associated > Arthropoda: Insects > Digestive system >...
ATAAAACTTCAACAACAAACAGAACTACAAAAACAAACATATAAATATAAAAAATAAAAAATTATTTTTTTTATTGTTTCTCTTTACCCGCAATCAGAACAGCGCTTATAACCCCGTCTGCACCTGGCCGGCTGGTTACTTTCGCATGACCTAGAACTGTATCGATTTCTGCACCCTTAGTTATGACACCTCTACGGTTATAATCGACATTTGCGACGTTCCGAATAACGCTAACGATCTCCACTTTTTGTGTTTGACCAGTTCTCTGATCAGTAACTGAGACAAATTTTTCTGTTAAAGCTTTAACTCTTGTGTTACCGCCTAAGCCACGTGTTATTTTACGTTTTGGTTTCCCTACAACTGTCTCAGCTGGGTATCCGGCTGCTTCATACTTCTTTTTTGTACGGTAAATTCTTTTTTTACCGCCTGATGCTTTTCTTTTGCGTAAACTGCTATGCGTAGACATGTTCTACATACCTTTTAATTCGCGTAGTCACTAAAACTGTTAATTTCCATATAAACATATCCGTTTATGGTTGGCCTTCTTCCTTTAAGGCATCGCCAAAAATACGTTTCAATTCACGTTTCATAACTGACGTATCCTGTGTTAATCCAAAATAGTCTGCAAAATAGTCTGTAGTTTTAAGTGCTACTGAACGACCTAAACGTTCTGTCGTAATTAACCCCATATCTTTCAATTGTTTTACGTGGTCATACGCATGTTGACCTCGGACCTCAATAACACGTTTCTGGGTGATTGGTTGCCTAAATGCAATATATGACAATGTTTTAAGCGGACCAGACGAGAGCAAAGGTCGATTAACCAATTTTTTAATAAGTGGCGTAAATTCAGCTTTAACTTGTAAAACGTATCTTTCATCTTTTAATGCTAAAACTTCCATTGGAGCGTTTCTTTTAATATATTCTTGCATAACAATCTCTGTGTATTTTTTCACTCTCTTTTTAGAACGACTGTTAATAACTTGACCTAACTCGTTTATATCCAACGGACGTCCAGATACGTATAAGGCTGCTTCTATAAGTGCCAAGTTTTGTTTTAGTTTTATTGCCGCTTGGGCGGCATTGTACTCTTTTGTATTTTCATCCTCTTCGTTTTGTTCTGTTTGTGGTTGGTTGGTCTGTTGCTGTTCTGTTGTACTTCCATGTTGTGTAGTAGCAGCTGTTTTTGTTTGTTCCATAGATACATTTGTCTGCTCTGTTTCGGTTGTTTTATTCTGTAGTGTTTGCTTAGCTATCTCTGTTTGAGTTTCATTTGGTTGACTGTTTGGCTTTTCCAACTTTTAAATTCCCCACTGCAATGTATAATTCTTCTGTTTCTTCATTTTGCCACAGACTTACTAAGCCGTCTTGTGCAAGGAAAAGTAGATAAATGAATGTTCTTAAGGCTTCTATGCGAGTTGCGCCTTTAGTTAATGTTGAAAAGTCAATTATGCCTTTACCATGTACTTTTTCAACTAATAACGCGTAAAGCTGTTCAACTTGTTTTTCTAATTCAGCGATAAATCTGTCGAATTGTGGAAGTAAATCTGAAACTATTGGTAGAACTGGTGTTTGAGCAACTGCTCTATCTAATCTGGAAATTTTTTCTCCTTTTAAAACTTCATCTAAGACTTCAAGTAAATGTTGAATAGTTGTTGATGTTAATTCATGACGAAGTGGTAGAAATAATGGTGGTGGAACGAAATCTGGTGGAAGTTTTTGTGCTGTTGACGCAGGTAGTTCATTTAGTGTTAAGAGTAGTTTGGATTTCATAAGGTAAATTAATGCAGATGAATCTAACGCTACCCCTGAAGCTCGGAAATCCACTTTTTCAGTGTGATCCATTTCGGTTAGAAACGTTCGTAGTAAATAGGCAATATTTATGCCCCAAGGAGTACCAAGTTTTTCAAGTTTGCTAAGTTCAAAAAGAATGTTCCAAGGTGGTCGCAGATAAAAAGGTCTACGGGATGGTGTGTTTTGTGCCGTTGGTGATTGTGGTGATGTGGTGGTCATTATCTAGATAGCTCTCCTTTGGTTGGTGCTTCTGGTGGGAACTTGGCGGTTACAACGTTTGATATGCCATTGCGTTCATAGACGCCGTAGACTTTTTGGGCTTTGTTAACCATTTCAGGTCGTAGGCTGATGACGATGAATTGTGTTTTGTCTGCTTCTTCGCGTAGTAGCTCGGCAAGTTTTGTTGTGTGGAAAGCGTCTAAGTGTGCATCTACCTCGTCAAGCACATAGAAAGATGCGGGTGAGAATTCTTTAAGGCTGAAGATGAATGCGATTGTTGAGCATGAGCGTTCTCCGCCGCTAGCTCCGCTGACAATTATTGATGGTTTGTTGGGGAATTGTACTATCATATCTATGCCTCCTACGAATGGGTCATCTGGGTTTTCTAGTTTTAGCATGGCTGTTCCACCTCCAGATAATTTATCAAAATAGTCTCGAAGGCTGTTGTTAATTTTGTCAAATGCTGTCATGAAGATTTTGCGTTTTTTTGCGTCAATTTCGTCCATGAATGCTACTATAGCTTGTTTTTCGCGTTCTAGTTCGTTTAAGCGTACTGAGTATTCTCGGTAACGTGCTGTGTGGTCATCGTATTGTGTGAGTGCAAGTTGGTTGATGCCTCCTATGCGATCAAGTTCATATTGCATCATGCGGATAGTTGTGGCAGCTTCTTCAACTTGTCTTTGGTTAACTTCAAATGCTTGTTCAAAGCCGTACTGTTTGAGTTGGTTTTGTAGATTTTGTTGTCTGAATTTGTCTGTTTCATTTGTTCGTGTTATTTGGTTTAAAAGTGTGTCAACTTGTTCATACTCATTATCTAACTGGCGAAGTTCATGGTCGATAGTATCCATTTGGCCGGTGAATTTTTTTGATTCTTCGCGTGCAGAAAAAATGGTGTTAGAGAGTTCTTCGCGGCTTTTTTCCAAATTTTCCTGTTCCTTTTTTTTGTTATCACGTTTTTGTATGGCTTCTGCGTGTTCTTTTTCAAGTTTTTTCTTTTGTTGTTCAACTTTGGATAATTCGATTTTAATATTTTGATAGCCTACACGTAGGACTTGGTCAAATTGTGCTTGTCGTGTGGAAATTTCAGTTTGTAGAGTACCTAATTTTTGTTTTAAACTATTTACTTCTTCACCAATGCGTTCTCTTTGCACTTCAAGATTTTGAATGTGGCTAACGTCAGTTTTTTTACGTAGCTCTGATAGTTCGATATGGTTCTTCTGTAGAGACTTTTTAATGGTGTTACGTTCTGTCATGTATACACTCATACGGCCTTTGTAAGCGGCGATTTCGCGTTCTAGTTTTCCACGATATTTCTCTGTTTGTCTAACGTTAATTTGCGTACGTTTAACACTGCGTTTAAGCCTAACAACTTCTCTGTCTAATGTAGTGATGAATTCGCTAAGTCGTGTCATCTCAATTTTAGCGTATTCAATTTCTTCATCTATGCTTATTATGTCTGTGCCTCTTTGTGACAGGTGTGTCTGAAGTGCTTTTACTGCTTCATCGAGACTTTTTAACGCGTTTTCGCTTGGAATAATTGTTGAAAAATCAATTGGGGCTCTGTAGAAACCGCTTTCAAATGCTCCGGGTTCATACAAGTCACCGTTAACTGTTACGGAACGATAGCCACTGTTTGAGAGTGTAAAGCCAATTTTATCGTTTGACACAACAGTTGTATCGCCAAAAACATAGTCAACTGCTGACTCAACTTTTTTATCATACTTAATAAATGCTGTAAGCTGACCAATTACTCCGTCATGTATTGGTGCAAGCTTTGTTTTCTGTAGCACTGTTCCTTGTAATGGTATAATTTTTATTCTGCCTAATTTCATACGACGCAAAGTTTCGGCACACATGAAAGCTACTTCAACATCTTTTACTACTAATGCATCAAGCCAACCAGTAGCAGCTACTTCTATAGCTTTTTTATAATTTCTATCAATTGTAATTAAACTACGCAGTCTGCCGTGAATACCATTAATTGCGCCCACATCCCCCATTTCCTCTATACTGCGTAACGCTTTTTCCTCTTGCGCTATAGTTGCAGCAAGATCTTTCTGTGTTGCAAACTCTATTACCGCATCCTTAGCAGAACGTGCAATACGTTCAGCATCGGCAATTTCTTTTTGAACATGTTCTCTTTGGCCAACTTTGCGATTAATGGTGTTTTCTAAAGTCTTTATCTGACTTCTTTGGTCTCTCTGCACTTGTTCAAGTTCAATTAACGACTTTTCTAACTCTGCAAGATTAGTAAGAAACTTTTCTTTTCGTATAGTGAGATTTTTAAGACGCCCCGCACAAATTCGCGCTGCAGACTTATCCTTAGTAAATTCAGAACGCAGATATGCTAACCGTTTAGTATGATTCTCAATATGTACCTCTACACTTCTAACCTTCTGACTATTATCACCCAAACCTTCCCAAAGCTGCACAGATTCTTTAGCTAACGTTTCATGTATAGCCTCTTTTTCTGTAATTTGCGCTTCTAGCTTTTCATATTCTGTTTTAAAAGCACGAATTTTTAAACGGTTATCTTTTATTTCATTTTGAAGCGTGATATAACTTTCTTGATTATTTTGAGCAATACGCTTCAGACCATCTAGACTCGATTGACTAGTTCTAATCTGCGTTGCTAACTCTGCTAAATGAGACCCTACTTCTCCAATACTCATCTGAATTTTAAGAATCTGACTACCACCCTCTTCAAGGGCTTCTCCACTAAGCTTACGCCATTCTCCTTCAATTTCATAACGCTTAGTTCTACGCAGCTCCCGTTGACTCTTAAGTTTATCAACACGAGCCTGCACTTTTACAATATTAGCCTCAGACTCCCTAAGCTGCTCGTTTAATTGCATGATTTCATTTGAAATTTTTATAGCTTGAAACTTTTTAGTCTCATCTTGAATAAAATTATACCGCGAAAGTTGATTACGTTCACGCTCAAGATCATCCAGACGTTTCTGAACTTCATCAATTCTAGCCATCGCTGTTTTAATACTTATATCTGCAGAACGTAATTTTTCTTCTGCCTCAGCCTTTTCAGACTCATATTGACCTATCCCAATAAGATCTTCAATAATTTTCCGACGCTCAAGAGGAGAGATGTCTGCTAAACGCGTTATTGTTCCTTGAGGAATAATATTTTGGCTCATACTACTAATAGCAGCCATAGAGAGAGTTTCAATAATATGTGAACGGCTCATTCTCCTACCGTTTAAACGATAAACACTCTGACCGCTACGGTAAACCTCTCTTGAAATGGTTACCGTCGAGGTATCTACTGGCATTACTCCATCTGTATTGTCAAACTGAACAACAACTTTTGCCATCTTGGACTTTTCTAAACCACCCTTCTCAGAACCATGAAAAATTAGTCTTGAAGCATTATCAGCTCTCATTCTCTTCGTACTTAATTCCCCAAGTGAGAATAAAAGGGCATCCATAATGTTGGTTTTGCCGCTACCATTTGGACCAGTAACTGCTGTGAAACCCTTTTCCAGATTCACCTTTACGGTTTGTGGTCCAAAAGACTTGAAGCCCTTTAGCTCAATTCTTTTTATGAACGGCAATTCAGTCCTTTATCCTTATAATACTGTTTATTAACATGTCATCATTCTAGGTATAAAAAGTTTATACGTATGTCGTTATAATTATGTAAGTTTATCACTTTTATTCATATGATTAATTATTTTGCGTATAACTCCTGATGAATTTTTATGAAATTACTGTTCTCTAAAAATGTTGTATATACCTGAAATACAAAAATTTGCTTTTCTACTGTTTAACTAACAGTCTTTCTGGCTGGTAGTATGTTTTCAATTAGATTTTTGGGTAAAGCTTTTTTATTTGTAGATTAACTGTAACTTATGACTATAGCACCCAATGTTAAACAAAAAATTGTAGGTATAGTAACACTTCTCATTATATTTACTATTCTTGGTGCCTTATTTATTTTCGATCAACCTCATAATTCTGAGTTGACAGCTTATGAAATTCAGGTTTTGAAAATTTTTGAGGATGCTAAAGTTCAGTTTGAACGTACTCGTAAAGTATCTTTACCCTCTGATATCAAACTTTTTGTTTACACAAAACAGCAGGCGATTGATAGGTGGAGTGAGGAACTCTCTGGGGTGGGTACGTCAAATGTTTTAAGGCAGGAAATTATTTACAAAAGTTTGTTTTTGATGGATGAGAACGATAGTTTTGATGGTGTCATAGAGGAGTGGATATCTAGTTGGACTGCTGTTTCAGTTGGCACTGAGATTTATGTAATATATGAAAATTTTTGGCCATGGGATATGCCTGATGCTGAGGCTGTTTTGATACATGAACTTACACATGTTTGGCAATATAGCCTTCCAGCTTCAACTAGTCATGATGTTAATATGGCATATACCGCCTTGTTGGAAGGTGACGCTGCCTATATGGCTGATTACTACAAAGTCCAATATAATAGCAGTTTTTGTTCTAATTATGCTGCTGATAATTTATTTGTTTTACCTGTTTTTCCACGTTTGAATACTATTCATCCGAGCGTTTCTGATACAGTTACTCTGTTGAATTTGTTTCCATATGTCAAGGGTAAAACGTTCGTGTCTGCAATTATTGATAACGGTGGTTGGGATAGGTTGAATCAATGCTATCTACCTGCTTATACACCAAATACATCTGCGCAGATTCTTCATCCCGACAAATATTTCGCGTGTGAAACAGCAATTTATGTTCTTACGCCGGCTATGCCTGTTGATAATGTTTGGACAAGAGTGCCAAATAGTTATGGATATTTAACTGACACTTATGGTGAATACTTCATTTATGTTATGCTAAATCGGTGGCTCTCGGATAGTCAAGCTCAGGAGGCAGCATCGGGGTGGGTTGGTGATAGTTTTTCTTATTATGAGACGGATTGTGATTTTCTATTTGTTTGGAACATCACATGGAATAGCATACAAGGAGCATCCGTGTTTACTCAAGCTTTTATTGACATGTTACATTTTGCCCAAGCGAACCCTCAAGGTGCCACTTCATGGTACACAAATGGCAGGTATCTTACTTTAATCTGGGATCAAAATACCAAATCAACTCTTATTCTCTGTTCAAATAATCAAGCTGTTATAGACTCTTCATTTTTTATGTATTAATAGTTAAAGTGTGGTTTTGATGATGCTTTACAAAACCTGCTAAACAAAATAACATTCAATGAATCTGGCTGCTTCATAAGAATTATAACGCTATCCAAACCTGACGTTAGGATATAGTTATAATGATATATTTGACCAAAAGTGTGCCTTTTTTGGTAGAACATTTTCAGGGGTGTTATAAAAGTCTAAATACTTGTGCAGAGTTACACGATTTTGTAGGTGAATAGTGTATATGTTGAGTTTTGGTAATTCATTGAGAGAGTTTGGTGTTGTTAAAGAAGCTCTGATTTTAGGTTTAATGATTGTTTCTTTATGTGTACTTTTTTTCTTTGATTTTGATTTGAAATTAAAAATTGGAATTGTTGCTATAGTTTTTGCTCTTATTTTTCTGACAAGTATTGCAACACAATTAATTAATCTGCAAAAAGAAGCAATCAAAGCACAAAAATAACGCTATCATATTTTTGATTTATAGGGTGAGTTTTTGTGGTAGTGTTATAACTGCTGCAAAAAGCGTGTATGTGGGTAGTACACCGTAACATCTAACCATGTATTAGCGGGGGGAGTCATATCTTATGATGTGGACGCCTTTATGGGTAAACACAGAAATATTTTGTTAAGTGACGCTGATAGAGCAGAATTGAAAAAATTTAGCGCCACCGGAGTACATAGCGTTAGACTTGTTAATCGCGCAAAAATAACCTCGCCATAGACAAATCTTTAGAACGAAAAAAACCATACGTCCATAACCCACATACAAGTTTTGAAGAGTATTTTTCATAACAGTCTAAGAGGCCGTGAACATGTACAAATAGTGAACCAGACTCAACCTAACAACCGAAAATACCCACCATAATAACCCGAAAAAAAGTTACACCATAATCCGTGTATGCGGGTTATGGATACATGGAAAAAAGAAAACCACTATACAATAGACTTCTTGCGAAACTGTGAAATAGTGTAAAAGTTTGATTGTTATTATAGCGAAAAAAATGTTCTGGTTTGAGGTTTAACCTGATTTAGGCGTTTAATTTTTTCAAAAAACAGGTAGTTTCGCAAGAAGTCTATTGAGTTATCCTCTTGGCACACTAAACGAAATCAAACTCAGAAGGGGTTGATTGGTAATTTACAACTAAAGATGCACGAATAAAACTAAAAAAACTATACCCATTAATAATATAGGGATTTAGATGTTACAGCGCAGTAGTATTGTTTAGTTTATTGGTTGCTTCTTTTGGTTTTTGCTTTTGCTGCGAAGTAGTTCATTGTATTCTGGGTTAGTTTCACCATATGTATCGAGTATTGCCTTGTTTATACGTATCCAATCTTTGTTAACCATTGACCAGATAGTTCGTGTTTCTACGTATTCTGAAACATAATCTCTAATTGTGTCTTCTCGTTGTATTATGCGTGTATCCCAGTTTACATTGATTAAACCTGCTCGATGTAAGTGATTTATGTTCTGAACTACTTCTCTGTGGTTAATTGGATACTTTAGACTTCTTGAGAGATCTCCTAGTAAGGAGTCGAAGAAAATTTTGTCTTCAGCTCGTAGACAAATTACTGCAATGATTTCTTGAACAAGACGGGCACGTTTGCTTAGATATAACCCACGCTTTTTGGGTACCAATACTTGTTCAACATAGTAAGAATTACGCTTATGGAACCATCGTTTGGTTATTTCTGCAAGTCCTACATATGATAGCACTAACACAACAAGTACTGCAAAGAACTCTATGGGCAGTGGCGTAAATTTGAAGTACGTTTCGCCAAATGATGTGAAAGGAATGGTTAGTGCTATTGCGACAATGGCTATGCTGCTTATGACTAAATATTTCCCTGGTTTGCTCTTCCAAAATGGTGAGTGGCGAGTGCGAATGACAAAAACAATGACTGTTTGTGTTACTATAGACACTACAAACCATGCAGTTTGGAATAATGATTCTGCATGTGCAATGCTTGTTGCGAGTGGTAGGAAGAAGAATATCATTATGAAAAAGGTTAGAAAATCGAATAATGAACTGACGGGTCCAAGTGTTAACATAAAGTTTTTGATGTACCCGATGTCCCAACGTTTAGGTTTTTCAATATATTCTGTGTCAACTTCATCTGTTGTTATTGTTGACTGGGAAATATCATAAAGTAAGTTGTTTAGAAGAATTTGGATAGGCAACATTGGATAGAAACCGGGCCAACCGAAAAACATCAAAATCAGTGGGGCAAGTGTAAAGCTGAACATGTTGCCAAAATTGCTACTTACACTCATCATGATGTATTTCATGGTGTTGCCAAACGTTTTTCGTCCTTCTAAGACCCCCTCTGATAAGACTGTGAGGTCGTTTTTGAGAAGAATAATATCAGCTGATTCTTTTGCAACGTCTACTGCATTGTTAACTGATATGCCTACGTCACAAGTTTTTAGTGATGGAGCATCATTAATGCCATCACCCATGAATCCTACAACGTGTCCATTTCTTTTTAACATGTCAATTATTCGTTCTTTTTGAGCGGGGGTTACTCTGGCAAAAACATTGTATTCTTCGACAATACGTGATAGTGCTTCATTAGACATTTGACTTATTTCGTTACCTAATGCTATACCTTTAACTTCTAATCTAATTGATTCACATATTTTTCGTGTGACTAGTTCATTGTCTCCAGTTAAAATTTTTAATTCAATACCTGCTTGCGTTAGTAATTTTATGGATTCTTTAGCGGTTTCTTTAGGTGGATCCAAAAAAGCGATGAATCCCATAAATACCATGTCACATTCATCGCTAACGGAGTAGACGGTTTTTTCTTCTTTGAGTTTTTTGTATGCCACTCCTAATACTCGAAAGCCTTCAGTGCTTAATTCATAATATTTCTGTTCAGCTTTTTTACGTAGTTCTTCTGTAAAATCGACGGGTAACCCGTTTATTTCGCAAAAAGAACAAACTTTGCTAATTTCTTCTGGAGCACCTTTGCTGATAAAGTATCTTTGCTGGTCCTTTTCTACAGCTACGCTTACGCGTCTGCGGACAAAGTCAAAAGGAACTTCGTCTATTTTTTGGTATCCTGATGCGTCAATTTTTTCATGAACAAGAATGGCTTCATCCATTGGACTTTTTAGTCCCGTTTGGTAGAAACTGTTAAGGTAACTATATAGCAATACTTTATCGTCGTCATCACCTTCAGGATTCACGTGTAACACAAGAGTAATTTTGTTTTCTGTAAGGGTACCCGTTTTATCAGTACATAAAACGTTCATACTGCCAAAATTGTCAATAGATGCTAAACGTTTAACGATAACCCCTTTTTTAGACATTACAATGGCGCCACGGGATAAATTAATAGTCATAATCATTGGTAGTAATTCAGGAGTTAAACCTACTGCGAGTGCTACAGCGAAAAGTAATGCGTCTAAAATGTTTGGTTGGAGAATTGCGTTAAGTATGAAGACAAAAATTACTAGTGGTATTATTATTCGCATCATAAAGGTACTGAAGCGTTTGATGCCTTTTTCAAACTCTGTTTCTGGAGCTTTTCCGGCAAGTTTTTTGGCGATTTTTCCGTATTCTGTTGAGCTGCCGGTTTTAACAACTAACGCTGTTGCAGTGCCACTGACGACAGATGTTCCCATGAAGAGATAGTTGTTCCATTCTGTAACTGCAGGGTTTTTTGTTTTCACTGTAGACGCAGTTTTTTCTACTGGAAACGCTTCGCCTGTTAAAGTGGATTGGTTAATGAAAAGATCTTTAGCTGAAAGTATACGTGCATCCGCTGGTGTTATGTCTCCAGCTGAAAGATAAATTATGTCACCTGGAACAACATCGTAAATTTTAATTTCCTGCTTTATACCGCCACGAACAACTGTAGCTGTTGTTGTTACAGTTTCTTTAAGCATTTTTGCCGCGTTCTCAGCTTTGTGTTCCTGATAAAAATCCAAAACAACACTTATTATGACAATTGTAAAAATAATTATAGTGTTAGGCACTTCACCCATATATCCTGAAATTAATCCAGCAACCATCAAAATGATTACCAGAGGATTTTTGAAGTGCAACAAAAAATCAACTATTAACGAATGCTTACGTTTTTTTGCTAACTCGTTTGGTCCATAAACGTCAAGTCGTCTTTCAGCTTCTTCAGGACTTAAGCCATTCATTGAAGAATTTAAACGAGTAAATAATTCCTCAGAGGAGTTACCTAAAATTTCGTCCGTTGATAGCGGAGGCTGTACTACTGTAATATTGTTTTCTTGATCTTCCACAAAGTTTTGCTTGCTCACTACAGTAGTCTCCTAATGACTCAGTCATTATCATGAATATATCCTAAAATACACCTCTGTATCAGACTTAAATTAGTTTCTTTCTGATGCTTTGTTTACAGTTGAACAATTTGACTGGATGCATTCAATTTGACAAAGAACTGCTAAAAAAAATTTTAAGGTAGATGCTAACACGTCTCGTTAATGAACGAGTTATAACATGCTTTAATATTTTGAGAATTTAAAAGGTGACAAAAAGCCTAACTACCTCACTGGCTTCCATAAAAACAAAAACACACAAACAAACTTAAAATTATGCACACCCCTAGATAAACAAGTAATTTCGGCGTATCTTGACTTTTTAGTGTTTGTATTCTTTTCTGTTTCTGATTACCATTCAAACCTTGTAGGTTATGACTTTGTTGGGTGTGATTTTGTCTGTAAACGTTTTTATCAAGTTATGTGCATAAATTGTTTGAGGAAACTAAGAAAATGAGAAGTTTCGAATCAAGCAAACGTTTAGCTGGAATTGGTTCAATATTGCTGTTTCTAGGGTTCCTTAACACCACAATTTTTACTCAGCTCCTCACTTTTCATGGTATATTAATTTTTATCAGTATGGGGTACATCTTGGGTATAAGCGGTATAATCTTTGGTTTTATGGGTATGAAAGGTTTGGCTGAACATTACAGGGTTGATGAAATTTACAAGAAAACTCGTACAAGCGTGTTTTTTGGTATATCTAGCGTTGTTTTTTTGGCAACATGGCCAATGGTTGTCTCTTTTTTTGAATACTGGGTATTAACTAGGCTACTGCATAATCGTCCTGGTGGGTGGATATATACCAATGTAATGCCTTCCGTGATGTTTGCTGTAGAATTTGCCCTCATGATATTAACAGCACTATCTTTTCGAAAGGTACTTAACATATTAACAATTCAATCAGGCAAACGTTTATTCCGCATAGCAGGAATAATCCTGCTCATAGGTACAATACTACCATTTATGTTCTGTATGGGCTTTGCCATCGATGTTACCCTAAGTTTTGTCTTTCAAAGTTGGCAAAGTTTCTTTTCACGGTTGCCATTAGAGTTTCCTACGTTAATTTTGGTGTGGCTGTCCTTTTTAATATTAGCTATAGCTTTCTTCTCAATCAAAGCAAAC
>Ga0209628_10002469_pt1 | contig 12567 bp, 9 predicted proteins | sample TergutCu122P4_FD_187285 | JGI IMG/M metagenome (GOLD analysis project Ga0209628, IMG submission 187285) | Cubitermes ugandensis P4 segment gut microbial communities from Kakamega Forest, Kenya - Cu122 P4 (SPAdes) (version 2) | ecosystem: Host-associated > Arthropoda: Insects > Digestive system >...
TATCGAGCACCTGTAAGGTAGGACAGAAACTTGGAGTGTCTCTCCCTCTGTTGACATGCTCCCCTTCGGTGTGACCATCCTGGCTACTGTACCGCAGGGATCGGAAATCCTGGAGGGACTTATGAATAACCCTGTATAAGTATGCTAAACAAAATATGATGCTTACCTGCTTAAGGAATTGTTTTGCATTATTTAATGTTGACGCGCCATAGATCACCCTCTTGTTGGTTGGTCCACCAGCTTTTCCCTACATATGACAGAGAATGTGCAATAAGCAGAGAAATGTTTCAGTCTGTATGTCAAAGTAAGGAGTACAGTTATGCAAGAGGTAAAACCTGCAGGATTTTGCATTTGTCCAAGAAATTCTATTATATACTTACTAATATTTTATGCCATATTTTTATAAGTGTTAACTAATCTCAATACAGGTTGTTGAGATAACTTCAGAGATATGAGAGACAGCCAATCTAAAGACCAGAGAATGAATTCGGTAACTGCAGTTCCTGGCAGACACAGTATGACTTTCACAACCACATCCAAACTGGCTCTAGGATCCTCCAGCTGACTGTCAAATTGATTCCAGTTCTTTCCCTGGACATAAAGCAGCTGCACTGTGAAGTTGACAACTTACCTCCATCTAGTGTCATGGTTAACATACTGTTGCCAAGAACCTTAACATAATGATTTACACAACCCTATCTCACAGTCCAGAACTGCAACATTACATTCTGGACCGAACTTGATTTATGTTTCATGTTAAAAGATGGCTGGATTACAAGGTTTGTGGGTCTCAAGGTGTTAACAATGCATGGAGATATATCTCCACTCCCTGTAAGTCATCATAGGACACTGCTTAACCCTTTAACGCTGAACGACTTATAAAGACGTCGCAAACAGTGTGTTGAGGTTTGGAGGAATTTTGTTCACTCATATTCGATAAACTGCTGTGGCTTGCTAAGCTGCAGGGCCCTTGAAGGTCAGGGTTTCTTTATGGAGCCAGAATGTACCCCTTTCACCTCCTAAACCCCTCCACAAACCCTGATTTATAAAGATCATAAAAGTAACCAACAAGATGCAACTTTTTGTGCTCTTTATTGATAGCAACTCTACATGTTTCGGGTTCCTCTCGCCCATCATCAGGAGCTCAGGAACTGTGTGCAGCCTATGGTACTGGCATGTTGATCTATATAATGATTGGTAGTACAATTTTATGGTCTATTGGGTTATCAGTAATGTCATACAATATAATGTAGTTGTTTATTAGCTGTGGGTTACGAGATCTCGTTCCCTTGAGTTGGTAATCTGTCGGTTCAGTAACAGTGTGTGTGTATAAAAGTGGTCCTAGTGCCAGTGTTTCCCTTCTTGGCTATTTTTTGGGGGGTCTGGCTTGTTGGTTCCTTGCATGGGATTGTATCCGGTCCTGTGTATGAAGTCCGGCGGCGGTAATTTAGCTTCTGTGCCATGGTCGTGATGTGGCTGGGCGTGTCGTATTCTTCTGTGGCTGCGTGGATGTATGTCATCATGGAGGTGGGTGCTGGTAGCCCCTCTTGTGGGGCGTGTGCGTGTGTCTTGTGTTTTGCGTGGCGACCCCTGAGCGCGGATCGGATACCTCCAGGTGTCGTATTCAATTATCGTGGATTCTGTCCCTCTGTTGGTGCTGTAGCTGTGAACTGATGTAGCAGTGTGTTAGTTTGGGTGTGTGTTGAGTTTCATATATGGGCAGAGACCATTGTATGGTACTTACAGGTTTGGTGGGTCCTGGATTGGTTGGTGTCCGTTGGTTGTCCACTGGATTGTGTATGTTGTGATTATGGTGGCACTCACTATTTCACTATATTGATACTGATCACTAATATCACTATTTACTATCATATATGTGCTGAGTGTGATTCATGCGGTTCTGCGTTAATTGTTTGGAGATGGTCGGGTTTTTTCAGTAGGGGTGCTTGTGTGTGTTGGTGTACCTAGGCTGTTGACCGAGTGAGGGAAGGGGGTGGGTTTATGGACATTGGTTACTGGGAGGGTGTCAAAGAGCTTGTGGTGGGATATATGCCTTCTGTGCTTCCACTGTGGGTTGGAATGTGTCTGCTAGTGTTTTGGTGTGTTGGTTGGTAGCGTATCAATAATTAATTGAAACGGGGTTGGCGTCACCTATGTGTTGTTCGGGAATAAGGTGTCCTTTTGTTAGTAGGTTTGGGTGTAAAGCTGCTCATAGGGGATCAACATGGGGGTTTCTTGCTCATATTTTAGGAGGGTCTTTGCGTCAATCATTGGTCCATATTCGTGCTGGTTTTTGAGTATGTGTTGTGCGTAAGCAGATTGTGGATCGTTGTTTCGTATGTACCTTATGTGTTCTTGATACCTCTGCTTTAGATGTCTGCTGGTTTGTCCGATGTATGCCAGTTTACACGTGTTGTAGGTGAGTGTGTAAATTCCACCTTTACTGTGTTCCTGTATGTGGTTTTGGTTTTGTGAGTTGCTGTATTGTGTTTGTGCTTCTGAATGCAATGCTTACGTCCATGTGTTTGAAGAGGCTGGTCAGCTTTCTCATCCTTGGGCTGTGGTAGGTGAAGACTGCCCATTTTTTGTTTTTTTCATTGTCCCGTGTTTTGTGTGTTTTTTGTTGTGTTTGTGATTTTAGTTGTGTTATAACATTTTGTCAGGGAAGTTGTTGCTTTGTGCTATGGTTTTTATCGTCTTCCATTCTGTTTTATGTCTTTCTGTTGTTAGTGGTAGGGAATGCATCCTCGTGATGTAATGTGAGTATGCTGCGGTTTTTTGCTTGGTGGGGTGGTTGGAAGTATAGTTGATTGTTATGTTCGTTGTGGTGGGTTTTCTATATATATCTATTTCTAGCTTGGAGTTGTTCCTGATTATTAGGAGATCTGGGACATTTAATTGGCTATTGTTTTCATATGTTGGGTTTAATTGTAGGTTTTTGTGTATCTGGTTGATGTATTTCTGGATGGTGTTATTGTTTATGTGTATTGTGTTGTATATGATTAGGATATCGTCTACGTACCTTGTGTAGTAGAGTATGTTTTTTGCGTCCAGCAGGTGCTTTGTGTGTGTGTTTTCAATGTGTTGCAGGAATATTTCAGCCATTGTGCCTGATACGGGCGAGCCCATAAAAACCCCTTTGTTCGGTTGGTATATGTTGTTTCGGAAGTCAAAGTAGTTTTGTTTAAAAATGGCTTCCAGTAGGGTGCTGATCTGTTTTGTTATTTGTGCGCTGTTTTCCTTATTGAGCGTCGATTTGGTTATTTTGAGAGTCTCTTGTATTGGGATATTGACATATAGGTCCTTTATGTTGTAAGTTATTAATTTGTGGTTTTCGATTATCTTTATTTTCGTTAGGTTGTCAGCCAGTGTTATTGAGTTTTTGACATTGTACTGGTTGCTAAAATGTAGGTGTCAGTTGAGTATTTCTATTAGGTGTTCTGCTATTTTATATGAAGGGGCTTTGATGTTGTTTATAACTGGCCTGATGGGGTTTCCAGGTTTGTGTAATTTTTGGGGGGCTTTTAGTGTGGGCGGTTGTGGGTTTTTTTGTGTTAGAAATTTTATCTGCTTCTTGTCGATCACCAGGCCGCACTGTTGGAGAATTTTCTGCAGGAGTTTGTGATCCCTGTTGGTTGGGTCATTTTGGAGGGTGTGGAAGTTGTTTTCTGTTAGAAAGTTATGCACTTTTTCAGTGTATTCGTCTGTGTTTATGATTACGATAGTTTTGTCTTTGTTAGCCATTAACTATCATTGCCTTTTCTGCTGCAAGCTTACTATTTATGCCTTTTATGATGTGTGTTTGTCTTTTCTGGTTTGCTCTGTTTTGGTTGCTTGAGCTGGAGATTTGTTGTATTTTTTTGGCTGTGAGTATGCGGTATGGGTCCTGTAGTTTTGCATCTAGTAGTTTGATGGCCCATTTGGTTCCCATTATCAGGTTTGTCCAGTAGGTTTTTCTAAACTGTGTTGTAGCCCATGGTTCAGTAGGTTTATTTCTTCTTTTGTGAATTCTATTCGTCATGTTTACTGTTCTGGGGTAGAAATATGGTCCTTTACGGTTGTTCTGGGTTTTGGTGTTTTTTTTTTTGTGTTTGCTTTGTATGTTGTTCAACTTCTTGTTGAGGTTGTCAGAGTGTGCTTCCATTTCTTGTTGCAGTTTGTTGTCAATTATCGGTTGGATGATCTGCCAATTGTTGTTCCATGTTTTAGCGCATTTTAAGTGTGCGTTGTATAGCTGTTCATTTAGTTTTTGCTTTTTGACGTATAAAAATTTTATTTCCTGGTTGATGCGGAAGCGTGTATCATTCTGTAGTGTTTTCTGACTTCGTTTGTTGTTTTTGTTTACCTGTATGGATATATATTTGGGTGTTATCTATCTCTGCATGTCTTGTTGTACAAGATGGCTGCAGTTGTTCTATACAGTTTCCTTTTTATGTTGTGGTATTAGTTTACTTCTTTTGCCTGTTTGGCATCAATCCCGATTTATAAGTCAAAACAGCTGACTAATATGGTGTAGACTCTGACAGCTTTACTTATATCTTGCACTGGGGTTTGCTGTGGGTTGAAATATCAACACTGGCCGACAAAGCAAACTTTCTGTGTTGACCAGAAAGGTTGTCAGTGGCATACTGTACCCATATAATTCTGACAAAACTAATGCTAAAAAATCGGAGATATCCACAAAAATCGATTTTTACAGCTACAGGAGGCCCCAAAGACATGCCTCTTGTAGTGCTGGGGTAATCTGTAGGGGTTGTGGTGTAGTAACATGTAACATACAGCCATCAATCTAGTTTGGGCACCCTCAAATAGCTGGAATTTTATACAGTAGTCACATCATAGCTTTAGATCTGTTTTGCTATCACTGTAGAAGACATTCATATCTCACTCATATTAAGTTTCTGCAACTGTGCCCAGTCATACATAGTAGTCTAAACACAGCAGACGATTGTGGGTCTCAAGCAATGGCCCGGGGGGTGATAAATAAAACTTCAGGAGGAAGCCATCAGTGATATTCTGGTTGCTGATACTGACTCGGAATCAGATGCTGAGAGTCACGATGTTGAAGACTATTTTGAGGAGGAAGAAGAAGAGGAGGAACAAGAACAGCTGCAGCAAACCTCAGGAGAAATCACCGTAACAAACACTGGCCACCAAAATCATCAACCCAACTGCGCTGTCATCTGTGTTCTTCTTGCGGCCAAAGAAAGGGCACAGTGTATAAGTGTGCCAGATGTGACGTGGGCCTGTGCATGGTGCCTTGTTTTGCAGAATATCACACCGGAGTAAATTTATAAATCACCCCCATTATGAATAGTGTGTGTCATGACAAAACAGTGATCCAAGGTGCCACAGACCTTCTGCAGCAGCCAGAAATATGTGAGTAATGAACTATTTACACCACATTTTATATAATGCATGCGATTCACAGGCCTAAATTTATTATAAAAATAGGCTAACATTTGTTCCTGGATTAACCAATTCATAAGCAGAGTGCAAAATTTTATTTCATTAAATTGGAAGGAAAAGTCTATAAGATATGCTTTTTTTTCCCCCTAAGAGTAAGCAATAAAATTTAGTAACCCCAGCAAAAAATCTCGGCAGGCTGCGTTGCTTGGAGGGATTTAATTCCAGCGTTAAAGAGTTAACAAAACACAGAAGTAAGTTTACCTTACCTTTTAAAGGAACTTTCATATAGTTGTTCTAAAAACAATGCCAAAGAAACTATTCATTTCTCTTGCACTGCTGTTTGTGGCCAAAAGCAAAGTCAGTATGTACTACAGCCCATATCTCAGCATTTCTAAAAGTTCTCATTGTGTCAAAGAAAAGATGTCATTAAAATGAACACAAGCATGCATGCACACATACACACGCACACCACCTTACAAGCCTTCTTTGATCTCTTTTAAGAAGGGAAGCAAATGGACTTACATACCTTAGTATAATCAACAAGATTTTGATATTCGATGTAGTTGCCACCGCCAACCATAAATACAATAGCTTCTTGAAATGGAGTACGGTTTCGGGGAATCTGAGAACTGTCTGTTGCTCGCAGCTGTTTGGGATCAAAATAACGATAGTCCTCTGTTTCTTGCGAAGTTTTCATTTCCATCAGTTCATCTACAATTCTTGTTACTGGTAAATTCTGTGAGAAGGAAAAGGAACAATATTAACCATTTGACGCCTAACGGCCACTATATGGGTCGTACCACACAGCTAACCTCCAGATGCTGCATTTTATATATTTATTCAACAAATATACGTACTGAATAATTTAAACATGCTGCATCATCTCCGTTTTTTTCTCTTCAAAATGCCGTTTATTTCATAATGCTACCTTTTTTGGTTCCTGTATTATTCACATTTAAAAATACAAGGTGTGCAAAAATTTAAAAGGAAATTCCGGCGCCAAAGGGTTAATGTTACATCTATCAATACAGTAATAGACCACACACACAAGCATACTAGCTATCTACAATTAATTCCCATTTAAGGATACTGTGGGAAGTAAATGAGTGATTCAAGGCAGTATAGTTCAATTCTGTTAATGGTGAGGATTTTTCTCCTTGCTGCCATTTCTAGGATGAGAGTGGAATAACATTATCTAGGATTGATTTTAAGAATAAGTGGAGCTATACATCACTCCTATGTATTTCTCCATGGCATTCTTCAGTTGCTTACTTGAGTACAGACAACTTTACCTTTGAGAGCTGTGCTCTTCTGGGTTGTTGTAGAGCAAGTAGTGGTAATTTCTTAGTGACATTTCGGGACAACTTATCGGCACAATACCCAAGAAGAGCGCAGTTCTCATCTACTTCATAGTGGAAGCCTGAAATAATGCAACTTTACCTTTTGCAGCTGGGGAACAATGAAACTGAACAGTAAACATGGATAAATACATGTGTAAACTGAAGCACTAAAGATACTGACCCTACATAACTAAAATGGAACCTTAAATAAACATTAACAAGGGATTACATTGACATTTGTAAAACATTTCATTGTTTAGTGGGCTGGGATAGTGTAGTTGGTATAGCAACTTGCTATGGGCCAGATAGTCTGGGGATCAAATCCCACTGGGTGGTGAGATTTTCTGCACCTGTCCAGACCAGCCCTGGGGCCCAACCACACTCCTATACAATGCGTACCAGGTCATTCCTGGAGGTAAAGCAGCTGGGATGTGGTGCTGACAACCGACCCCCAACTAGCACTGAGGTAAAATAAAGAGTAGAGCTATACCTCTACTCCCAGTCTGGGCCCTCGTGGCCTGCTCTACAACGAAATTTACCTTTCCATTGTTTATTTATTAAGGCATCCTTCTGGACTGCTTTTGTGATGCCAAGGAACCAATTTGCTCCTGGGAAGTTTCGTGAAGAAGCAATTTTATATAGGACTGCTAATGTTTCACAAAACATGCTGTACTCATATAATATATAATAAACCAACAAGATGCAACTCTGGCAGTATTGTGTTTATTAACAACTACGAGTATGCTCTACATGTTTCGGACGCCCTTTGCGTCCATCATCAGGAGCACTGTAAACTGTAACAGCAGCCACTGGTGTTTGTCACGAGTTGGGATGGAATAAATCCTGTATAGATGTTCAAGGTCGGTAGTGCACTGTACTATTCCATGGCCATGCTGGTTTATTATATATTACAGACTTGTGATGCACGGAAACTCAAATATAAAATGCTGTACTCACATGCCTTTTGACCACCAAGTTCTTTACCCCCTCCATGACAAAGGATGAGCCCTGAGAAACCAGCTTTGAGAACATTCCTACTGTCTTGGTTCCACCTCCAACATACTGGCTTGGTGTTGTGGCCATCTTGGTATATGCTCTGAAAGTTTTTGTCATTTTACTAAATTATGCTTTTGTAGTTGATGGTGTAAGATAAGACTGAGTCCCTTTGTAATGTGTCTGGTAATGGACAGGATATTGTACCAAACCCAGATGATGAATGAATACAGAACAATGGTGGAATGACAATTATCATTTGCTCAAGTACAGTCCTTGGGGAGAAATCTGTCTCACTGCCAATTGGTGCAATATACATCCCACATTGCCTGTCCAAGCACAGAACCTGCATTTCCACTGTGACAAGCCAGTGACTAACTGTCTGACCTAAGGCATGGCTATATCAGAGTCATTAGATTTATTTCACTTGACAGAAAGACATAAAATGCATATTTCCCTATTTTCACTCATTTCATACAAGTACAAAATATCATCCTGCATCCTGAGGAAGAACAAAGACTGAAAGCATAAAAAAGAAAATATTTCAGAAAATCTCTGAATCTACAGGAGATTAAGTAAAGGAAATGTGTAAAATTACATAAAGGCAGAGTACGTAGTTCGTATCACTTACCAAGCACTGTGGCATTAAATCACAGAAATTTAAATAGACACACAAACAGAACATGTAGAAAACAAATTAGTACAACATTTCAGCTACAGATCCTCACAGAAAAAGACTAGTTGATAGATGGAGAAAGGGAAGGATAACATTTAAAATTAATCTGGTGGGAAAAGTTGCACTGTCAATTTGATTCGCTTCTGTAAATGATGATGTACTTGAGTACATGATATTAAGGTGTGACAGTAATTTCAAGATATTCTTACAGACTTAGAACTATTGCAGTGTTGTGTTTACTACCAGTGCAGTACAATATGCGTATCACTGGCAGGCAGTATGAATTCCTACACTCAGGAAGTATGTCTGTGGTGAAAACAGTGCAATTCAAATTTACTTAAAAGTTGTCATTTTCATTCACTTCAAATTAATGAGGTTTTACTGTGGCACATTTCCAGATGCAGCGAAAGACTGAGCTGTTGATCTTAACATTGCATATACCATACACCTTATTCATATCACCTTTTATTGACCAACTTGTGCACCACTTTTTGTATACAAAAATTGGTGCACAAGTTGGTCAGTAAAAGGTGACATAAGCTTTTTTTTCTTTCTTTCACATTTTGTGGACTGTACATTGTGATGTACTTGCATAATAAAGACCAACAAGATGCACTTTTCTTTCCTAATTTATTTCAATAATCTGTCCTCTACATGTTTCAAATAGAGTAACTATTCATCATTAGGAGGCAGTTATTGTTACGTGCAGCATATGGTATTTACCATGCTGGAAAAATATATTACAATTGTGTACAATTACTTATATATACTTTGTCACTAAGCATAAAACATTGTTTGGTATGTACAATTTCAAATTATATTAAAAGATATTTTGGAAAATAAAAGTATTTCAGAAAATGCAGTACGGTCTTACGTTATAGTAAAATGTTGTACATACCATCTGCGTTGACTAGCTGCTACCAAGATCAGGGTGGAAATGGTTTTAGGTTGTGTTGATGTTGGAGTATTGATCGGTTAGTCTGGTGGGAAGTGATGTATTGTGTAGATCATGGTTTGGCTGAAATATGGGATTATGTTCGCCGATGTGTTGTTCTGGAATGAGCTGTTTGTGATGGTAGTATGATTGGATGTATATGTGTTCAAATGGTATTAACAGTGTGGTTTTATTGATATGTTTGAGTAAGGTCTTGGTGTTGTTGATAGGACCGTATTCATGCTTGTTGTTTAAGATAATCTGAATATCTGATATCTAATATAATCTGAAACTTTACATACCAAACAATGTTTTATACTTTCAGTGACAATGTATATATCAGTAATTTTACATAATTCTAACATATTTTCAGCATGGTAAATACCATATGCTGCATATACAGTAACTACTTCCTGATGATGAATAGTGACTCTACTTGAAACATGTTGTTTAAGCTTTCATTTGACTAGCAGACTTGGTAGCGAATGTATTTTCTTCTCTGTTTGTTATGCTTATTCAGCGCCAGTCTTATCACTGAGGTAATGTGAATCATGAAGGCAGTTGGAGTCCAGACTTGGTAGCCGTATGAGCGAGTTTGTTGTGCTGTGTGTCGAGCATTGAGCAACACTGTAGCTGGAAGAGCAGTGTGTGTTTAATAGTGCAATTGTGCCCCCACAATCCAGAGATTTGAACCAAATACAGTCTACTTTATGCCCCGCTACACATGTAGAGGACAGATTATTGAAATAAATTAAGAAAGAAAAGTGCATCTTGTTGGTATGTATTACACAAATGATATGAGCTGTTGACTGATGAAACACCTAAATGGATATGGGACTTACGAGATGTAATAAAAAGACTGGTGGAAATATGAAAAGAATCATTTCAAAATCTGTACAACATTCCATGGAGAAAATCTCAAAGCATAGTACTAGTGTGTTACAATACAAATGCATTAAACACTAATTACAGGACAGGCCCAGATAGTGTAGTCAGTATAGCAACTTGCTACAGGTTGGATGGTCCAGGGATTCAATCCTGGTGGTAGTGAGATTTTCGTCATCCATCCAGACTGGCCCTGCAGTCCACCCAGCCTCCTGTAAAATGGGTAACTGAGTCTCTTTCCCAGGTGTAGAGCGGCCTGGGAGTGGCATTGACCACCCACCACCATCTAGCACAAAGGTTAAAGAAATAATGGAGCTACACCTCCGTTTCCCCTCTGGGCTTTTATGGCTTATTCTGGGGTGAACTTCACTTACTTAATAATTACAGCAAACACAGAGATGTATTAAAACTGTCCATACACATTCATTCATTACATACTTACTTCCACCTCTTGATATACGACAGCGGTTGAAGGTCACAACCGGCGTTCTGCAAAGCTGTCTCATATCGGTCAAACTCTTCCTACAACCATACAAAATATAATCTTAGTATTTACTAGAAAGTTGTGAGTGACGAGTCTTAACCTTTTCATTCAACAATCCTGGGAAATGAAAAGTACAGTTAGTGTCTGTCACCCGCCTAAGTTTAAAAGTCCAAGGCCTCTGATCTTAATAACTGATTCTGCTGTTAAATTAAAAGACATGGCCCATACCTTTGACATTGAATGTGAGCATATATAGTAGATTAAAAACAGTCTCATCTTGTCTTCTGGGTTACCAGCATCTGAATCTGTAAGCAGGTCCATGATGTTGCGATCCAGTGTTGTAGGTTTACTCATCACCTTTTCCTCAAATTCAAACAGTGTGTCCAATCGACGAGATTTGATATGATTCAAGATTGCTATCAAAAAACACATGATATAAATGAGATGCAGTAATATCTATGAAGATTACTGCCTTGTGTGATGTGGGCCAATTAGTCTGTTAGCAAAGTGCCAATGATCTGGGAGGAACTTGTTGCCTCCATCTACAGGATCAAAGGAGGAGATATTAAGTTCCTCCAAATGTCAGCACTCATCTACTGGCCTACACAATATTGCATCTCAGAAGACAGTAATTTCTATATATGGAGTACTTAGCAATCATTTTCTTACTGCAAACAGATATTACTTAACCTTCTCTCAATGAAGATTATCACTGGTTGGAGTCCTGAGTATAACTGGCATGACAGCAATGATTTCTGGGTGATAAATCATTCACATGCTTATCAGTTTCTGGAGAACAACTTAACATCAGACCCTCCCTCCCCTGTATTACATAATATACACTTATGCAGGTGTGTGCACACATGCACATGCACACACACAATGGAGGAACAGAGCAATGCATCAAGCACAAAATTAAACTGTCTTTCCAACTATGTGAGTCTCACAGTCCCACATTTCTGTAAAATGAGACTTCTGTTATGATTTTGTTTGTAAACAGATGAGCAGCTGGGACAGCACGGCTAGTATAGTGGCACTGGTCAACCTAGGAATCGTGGTGTTGGTTACTGGCATGGGCAAAAAAATTTCTGTTCTACAAGTGTCCAGACTAGTTCTGGGGCCCATCAGGCCTCCTATTCAGTGGGTATTGGAGGCCTTACCTGGGAATAAGGCAGCCACAGTGTGAAGGTGAACACTCACCTCCATCTAGTGTCACAAAGGTTATGAATGAATTGAGCCATTTACAATCATGGCCTGTACAGGGGCAACTTTACTTTTACCTTATAAACAGCTGAATAAAATAATAAGTTATTTCACCTGATGCAACAGTTGTATGCATGTCAATAAGTCTTTTCTTATCCAGAAGCTGAGGCAGAGAATTTACAGCTGATGTGAGGCGAGCTGTGGTGTCTGACAGCATAGGAAATGCTACATCACTTTCGCTGTCAATCCCCTATCAGAAAAGCAAAGATTAACTTCAGTGTTGTAATTGCAAAGTGATCACAATGTTAGAGGGGTCACTGAAAATGGATTGTAAAGAATGAATAATACTTGACAGACTAAAAATATACGGAAGATCACACTCGGTTAAGTTACTGGAGTGAAGACAGTCTTATCCGCTGTGTGGGAATGGCACGTATCTCAGCATCCAATGGTCCTTTTGGTTAACACACAGAATGCAGCATATAATGTTTCTGAACAGTGTGCCACCAGTGACTACATATTATGAAGCAGGTTTTGTAGGATAACCTGTTATAATTAGAAAATTTATTACCTAAATAATAAGTTACTTATATGTCTGCACCCTTACAGAACCATGAATTATAGATTATAAATACATGCTGAC
>Ga0209628_10002470_pt1 | contig 12566 bp, 9 predicted proteins | sample TergutCu122P4_FD_187285 | JGI IMG/M metagenome (GOLD analysis project Ga0209628, IMG submission 187285) | Cubitermes ugandensis P4 segment gut microbial communities from Kakamega Forest, Kenya - Cu122 P4 (SPAdes) (version 2) | ecosystem: Host-associated > Arthropoda: Insects > Digestive system >...
CACAACCATACATTACATAACCCATACATTCACACACTCACACATTACAAAACCCACACATACACACAACATATTACAAAACAAGTTAAAACAACCACAGTACAAGATACACACCAAATAAAATAGTCACAATACTATCAAGTAACCTCAGTATAAAGTCCCCTAATTTGCATTATACTTTTTTCCCGAAGAAATTCAACGTATCTCACTTCACTTCACTTCAAAACAAAATCACTTCGCATATATCACGTCAGTTCACTCCACATCACTGCACTTCACATCACTTCACTTACTTACACTTAACCGCCACTTGAATTCCCTTCTTTGTAACTACATTCTTAACCCCCTTTCTAGAAGTTTTAAGTTTACAGGGGAAAGACGCTAGTAAGCCTGCAGTTAACTGGTTCCAAATTTTAATGGTCCTATTTAGGAAGGAATATCTAAGCAACATTTTTTCTTGGTTTCCTAGTACTAATTTTCCGATTATGATCTTCCCTACTCAGGTAACATGGCTTTAGATATCTTTCACTTAACGCTTTCCAAGTTCGTCCCCCGGTGTATGCCTTATAAAGGCGCATATTCGGGCTATCAATCTACGCTGTGCCAAAGTTTCCCAACACCACTCATTTATATTATTTGCAAATTTAGCCGCTTTCTTTGCACTCGATTTAAAGGGCTGACCTGGCCTTCTCTATATGGGTCCAAACACACCTTTCCATACTCAAGTATCGGTCTCACTAGTGCCGTGTAGACTAAACGTTTCGTAATGTTATTTCCCTTTTTGAGTTTACGCATTATATAATGAAGTGCCTTCCATGCAGTTTGGAGTGTGTAATTGACATGAGATGCCCAGTGTAGATCGCTGCGTATAATTATTCCTAAATATTTAAAGCTACTTGCCTCTGGGATTAATTGATCCCCAAAATAATACCCTATTCTTTCTTTCACCCTAGATTTTGTAAAGCTTATTGCCGTACCTTTTCCCGGATTTATCTTCATTTCATTTTCTACCGCCCATTCACCTAATCTGTTTAGGTCCGTCTTTAAATTATCAGTACCACTGCTACTATCCATTATTTTCCTGTATATTTTACAATCATCTGCGAACAGCTGTATATTTTACTCAGTGTTTCTCCAAATATCATTAACATAAGCTAGAAAAATAAGGGGACCAAATACGCTCCCTTGCGGCAATCCTGAGGTTACTTCCTCAGATAGTTGCCGGTCTACTCTAACTCTCTACGAACGTCTTAAGAAAAATTCCTTTACCCATACATCTACCCCCAAATCCACTCCGGTGGCATCGATTTTCGATAGCAGCCTATCATGTGGAAATAAATCGAAAGCCTTTGAAAAATATATTATCGCGTCTGTCCTGAATCCCTCGTCCAGTGAATCCGCGATATCCTGCAAACCGCAACTAGCTGACTTTCACATGCGTACCCCGCTTTAAAACCCTGCTGACCTTCATATAACCACCCTCTCATTTCCCATACTTGTCTTAGGTACCCTGCTATAACGTGCTCCAATTGTTTGCAGACCACCGAGTTTAAGCTGACCGGTCTATAGTTTCCAACTACCGATCGAACTCCCCCTTTGTAAATGGGAAACACTATAGCTTTTTTTCCAGTCACCTTGGATAGCATTGTTATTCATCGTAATATCCAGCAATCTCTCTCGAGGTGTGGAATCATGGCTTCCCCGCCAAACTTTAATTCCATCTGGTCTTACGAATTTTTTTCCCATTGCTGATAATCGCTTCCTTATAATATTAACACTAATGGTGAAGAATTTGATTTAATTTGCGGATTATTACGTTCGCAACAGAATAGAGACGCATAATAAAGGTTTAGGGAGTTGGCCTTTTCTATTGGATCTGTTATGAGCTTGCCATTATGTGCCTTGATCGCCGGAATATTTTCTGTATTTCCTTTACAAGTTAACACACTTATAGAACTCTGTCCAGCATCTACAGTCGCTTTGTGAGACGGAACGTAAAAATGATTCCTTAGCCTCCTTCTTTGGTACCAGTAACTCCTTGGATAAACGTTTGAATTCCACTTGGTAAGGCTGCCAAAACTTTCTCTTGTTGTTTATTTTCCTTACCTTTATCTTTAGCCGTTTAACTTTCTTATTATAGTATTCAGGGTCCAGATTTTTACTGAGAATTTTTTGAGTTACATAACGTTTGATAGCCTCGAAAATTATATCTTTAAAATTTTCCCATATCTCCTGTACCCAACTGCCTTTTCCGGCCCTCAGGTTAAACTCATCCCGAAGGACGACTTGCAAGCCTAAAATATATATTTGGTGGTACAACAGGACTATTCTTTCAACTTTTGACTCCCGAAAAATTTCATCCCACTGTACTTCCAATAAAGCTCCGTTATAGTCGCTGATTCCGGGCAAAATATTAAAAGGGATAAGCGAAGCTTCACTTCTGGAAAGGAAAATATCCAACAGCGCGTCTTCTCTTGTGGGGCCGCTTACTAAATGAGTATAACCATTATCCCAAACTAAGTTGTCTACAGTCGTCTGAAATCCGCACGATTTTTCCGCATCCCGTTTCGATTCCGCCTGAGACAAATTCAAATCACTACCTATAATGCTTCGCTTCGTTATGTTTCGCGTATGTAAGTTACGGGCTGCTAATCTTTCAATCGTCAATATATCCGCATTTGTATCTCTGTAAATACCTATAATTTCCCACGTATATTTTAGATCCATTCCTTTTACTTCGACTGCGATCATCTCAAAATCATCATCTACCCATACCTCAGTAGGGGCAATGATATTTTTAACACAGATAAAATCCCCACGACCACGCGCAGACCTATCCATTCTGAATGTTGTAAAATCCGTCCTGAAGACTTCAGAATTGCTAATATCCTCCATAAGCCATGATTCCTTGCCTATAATAACATCGGGATTGTGGTGTCAACTAAATTCCAGTGAGTTTTGTGTTGGGGGTGAATGTTAGTTATGTTCCGATGTTTAAGATAGCGCCAAAGGTTTTAGTGGGGAAGATATTTTTTTTTCATTACTTTGATTGTCAAATGAGGCTTCTTTGTGGATGTAAAAACGATCCATATTGTTTAAATGTGGGCCATTTTTCTAATAGTTTGATATTTGCATAATATTTTCTTAGGATCCAAAATTATGCATAAATTCATTTAAATATTGTGCAAATTTTGAGGAAATACAATTGTTTCTGAAGGCGCGCAATGTGTTCATTATATCTTTGGAGAATTCCTTTCTTTTTGACCTATGTAAGCTTTACCACAGTTTGGATATGTCAATTTCTATACTCCGGTAGCTGAAAAGTTTCCGTTATTATGGGTTTTGGGAGTAAAGTTTTCTTGCATAGTGTTATGAGTGCGATATGCTATATTCGTATTTGTGTGTTTAGATATTTTAGTGATGTATTTTGTTTCCTTGTCAGTATAGGTAAATGTAGCGCATTTCTCTTTGGGCATTTCTGCTTGTGAGTTTCTTGTCTGGTTATGTTTGTGTATTTGAATTTTGCATGGGTGGAATTATTATATAGGATGTTACGGATGAAGTTTTTCCCGATTATATTCTTTCCTTTTTATAACTGGTATGTGTGAAGTCAATTATATAGGTATCTAATTGCAGCATATTTATGTTGAATGGGATGGTTAGAAGAGTAGGAAATGACAATATCTGGAAATGTGGGCTTTCTGTAAGTGGCTATTCTTATATGGTATGCATTTTTTTGCATGGAAATATCTAGATAGTTTTTTATTGTTTTGTTCTGTTTCTGCTGGAAAATGTAAGTTCGGGTGTACGGAGTTATAATCTGTACGGACGGTATTTATGTTTGTGTGGTTAGAATCAAAGATGGGCAGGATATCGTCTACGTAACGGAAATACTTTTTTATCATGTGTTATTTTGTTAGGTGTGGGATGTGAAAAGTTTTTATTTATTGTACGAAGTTTTCTGACAAATTGCCAGAAGATAGAGCAGCATAGATATTCCGTCGTTTTGGATAATTATATCATTTATGTTGGTAAAATAATTTTGTTTTTTGATTGTGTCATACCAAGTTAATATCTCTTGGTTTGTGTGAGGATCTAGTAGACTAAATGTCATGATACTGTTAAAGACGTGTCAGTATATTAAAATGGGGATATTCGAATACATATTAGGTATATCTATGGAGGAAAATTTGAAGTTAGGGGTTATTGGGGTTTTTTTTAATTGTATAAATTGTTTGGTATTCTTTATGTTGAATGTGTATTGTAGGGGAGTTAGTTGGTTGATTTTTTGTGTAAATAGTTTTGAAAATTTAATTGCTGGGACGTTTCGCTAATTTACAATAGGGTGGATGGGTTTGTTAGTTTTGTGGACTTTTATGAGGCCTTTTTTGGTAAGAACAGAGGGGTTTAGGTTGAAGTATTTCAAACTGGAATCTTGTGGTGTAAGTGTTATACAATGGTTTATTGTCTTTCTGATTTGATTTTGGAAAGTTTGGAAGTGATTTTCAGTTACGAAATTTTGTATTTAATGTCGTAGTGTTGTTTAGGAAGAATGACTATAGGATTTCATTTATCAACTTCTGTAATCATAGGTTCATTGCCTGTTGTTTTGTATGGGTGTGAAAGTTGGTTGCTTATACTGAGGGAGGAATGAAGGCTGAGGGTGTTTGAGAATAGCCCTAAGAGGGACGGGGTGACAGGGGTGAGAAAACTACATATTGAGTAGCTTAATGACCTGTACCGCTCACCCAACAGTGATCGGATGCTAAAATCGAGAAGAATGTAATTGGGTAGGCATGTAGCGGGTATGGGGAGGGGAGAGGCGTATACTGGATTTTGGTGGGGAAATCTGAAGGAAAGAGACCACTTTGCAGACCCAGGCTTAGATGGGAGGATAATATGAAGACGGATCTTCGGAAAGTTGGATTTTGTGGTGTGGCCTGAATCGAGGTGGCTCAGGATAGGGACAGGTGGCGGGCAATTGTGATGAGGTAATGAAACTTCGGATTCCATAAAATGCGGGGAATTTCTTGACTAGCTTAGCTTCTCAAGAAGGACCCTGCTCCATGGAGCAAGTAAGTAAGCAATCTTCATTATATTATATATTATATTATATTGTATTGTATTATATTTATCAAGAAAGGTAAAAGTGATCTCGCAATTTTAAGGAGAGGCCAGTTGCATATAAAATCCTTTTAAGTTACGGCCGGAAGATGGCTTCATGAAAGCCAAATACTGTAGTAGTCATTTTCCTTTAATTAAATATTATTACGTAATAAGTTTGTGTTGTAGGTCAAATTTATATATTTTATTAATTACTGAAACACAACTGGGACACCTCACCTGAAAATTATCTTCCCTTCTTCTGTGACGTGGCTTTTAAAATTAGTTTGATTTATTCTTAAATGCATGTGTGACTTTTCCAGTGGTAAAGATAAAACGAAAAATTCAAATAATTTTATGTCCGAGTTGACTAATGTCTGTTCTGTCATTCAAAACGTGACAATAAACTGTATCTATACGTTAAGGTGTTCAAGTGTTTGTCTCAAGGTCAGTAAAGTAATCTTGCAAATATTTAACTCGTCTTAACACGTATGTGTATTTATAAGTCTGCAATTAATTAGTTCTGTTTTTGTCTCTGATGATGAGGTGTGGCAACCGAGATCCAAAGCACAACGCAGAAAATGTCCGGCAGGCATCTTGATTGGCAAATCTTAGAGTTACTGGAGTGTCCGGTCTGTGCGGAGTACATGGCATCTCCAATCAAAATGTGCGAAAACGGACACAACATCTGTGAAGGCTGCAAGGAACGTGTTCAAGAATGTCCCACTTGTAGGGGAACGTTTATTAAGGGACGAAATATCACTTTGGAGAAGCTTGCGGCTACCGCGATATATCCGTGCAAGAACAAGGAAGCTGGATGTAAAGAGACGTTCACACTGGAAGACAGGGACAATCACCTAGCCGAGTGTTTGTTTCAGAGCAAAGAGTGTCCGTTTAGGATACTATCTGGCGTCGACTGCCCCTGGACTGGTACTATGCCAGACATAACAATTCATATTTTAAGCGAACACAAAAGTGAGACTGCTGAAATGTCGGGAAATTTTAAGGTGGAATTGCTGGATTTTGCTATAGGAAGGTCTTACCGTAGAGCGGTACTCACTTTTGGGGAATTATTTTATTTGTCTTGGGAAACAGAGGGCGACGTCTTTAGCTTTGGAGTATTTCACTTCGGTCCTAAAAATGAACTTAATGATTTCAAATACGGGATTAAAATAGGTAATTCTGCAGAATATGTTGCAGTAACTCGCAACTGTCACAGTTACTTGGGAGGTGGCCTTAAGAACATTCGGCCTGGGAAGTGTGCTACACTTCATTATGGTACAATACAGGATTGTCTTGGTGAACACGGGAAGTTAACTTGTGAAATTGAAATAAGAAAATGGAAGTTGGAGGGTTTTGTTGTGGAGGACATGCAGGAATCTTTACAAGTTTGTTTTGCCGTTTGTAGTTCAGGGCCCAATTCCGGCTCTCGGGCCATTGCAGAGAAGGAAGAAGAGGAGCAGCAGCAGCAGCGGCTGCCGTTGTGGTTTAGGCCGCAGCAGCCGCCGCCGTTGAGGCAGGGGAGGCAGTCGCGGCGGCCGGTGACGCCGTGGCTGCTGGTGGCGCCGCAACTGCCGCCGCCGATTGGGCGAGCGTCGGGGCAGCTGCATCGTCGACAGCAGCTGTAGCATGGGCAGCAGTGTCAGCAGCAGCAGGAGCAGCAAGTGCAGTGTCGGCAGCAGTAATAACAGCAGCAATAACGAGATTTTTAAGGTTTTCCTGGCACATGCACTATTTACAAGACAACTTATTTTATGATATTCAAAAAATTGTAGTAATTCAGATCCATAGGCGCACTTCCAGGACATAAATCTTAATTCTGTACAAACTAGATTATTAGATGTACTGAAAGCAAAAGTTAAAAATATGAAGAATTCTATCTGGGGTGCACTGTGTCTGCAGCATCACGGTATAATATCTGGCAACATAGAGTCTTTCCAGAAACCTGGACTGCTGTGTTCCTTTGACTTAATATCTTGATGAAAGTGTTCACATTGCTCGTCGCTGACTTCACCAAGATTTTCTGGAAAGAAATTTAAAATTGAACGCAAAAGTGAACTTCAAGTGACATACAACTCTCCATTTCCTTATATCGTACGCATCCGGTAGTGTCTGAATACCATCACTGAAATCAGGATATTTCTTTTTCCCTAAGAAGTTCGAACAGACCCTCTTTAAGCTTTCCCAAGCCGCTTCGTTCTAAGTCAATCAAACTTCCCAGGATTTCTCATAATTGAGTTTCCACGAAGATACCTTCTCTCAGTTCTGCCGTGCTAATTTTGGGAAATTGTTTACTCAGTTATTAGAATCCTTTTGAATTTGTCTTACCCAATGGCTTTTACTAAACATTTAATCAACTCGAGTTTTATGTGGAGAGAAGGAAGGAATATCTTCATGGGATTAACGAGAGGAATGTGTTGGACACTGCCTTTTCCCGGCGCTTAGGTCTTCACTGGTTCCCAGTCACGCTTGATGTAATGTTCGGCTGTAGAGCGACTTTCGCAAAGAAATAAGAAGCAGCAGAATTTCGTAAAACCTCCTTGCACACCAATCACCAACAGACCTCCACAGATGTTCCTTTGATCAACATTATTCTGAAATGCCTCTAGTAGTATTTTCGTGTTATCACAAGTTTTCTTTAAGTATACAGAGTGAGCAATCGGAATTGCGCGTTTGGAATCCCGTTGAGGAGAATGACAGCTTTTAGACTTCGGTGCGAAGAGTCGATGAAAAGCCTTCAATATGATGGGTTGTGTTCTTGCTTCAGTCCCTTAATGAGGCCATTGATATTGTGGCAGAAGACAATGGGAACACCTAATCTAAAGAATATTTTAAAATCATTTTTCCTTATTCGGTACTGGCAAACTTTGTCGGCTCTCAATACAAGATTTCTTTCCTTCAATCTAGAAGCAAGAAGTTCTGCTTTGTCTTTTCACAAAGAAGGGGATCGAATGAGATCTTTTATTTCCTGCTGATTAAATCGTTTTTTTCTGAAGTCCTCTTCTCTGGGATATACTGATGGTCTGAAGAGTATCGAATGGATTCAGGTGAAGAACCGTCTACGCATTCTGTCGTAAAAATAGCGGTCCATCCTCTGGAGGTTCCGGAACTCGTAAACTGTCATATGAGGGATTGGCCTCATTTCAGAGTGTAGGTTTGTGTAGGCCTACACAATGTAATGCTTATTCTTTCCTGAGAAAACTGTAACACTTACACAACAGAAACAACGGTTTTTTTATGAGGGCATCCCTTTGTGTCGTAGTATTGAAAGACAACAATAAACAAATTTGTTTCACTGAAACACAATTATAATTTATTTACTTTATTGACTACCAGTTTCGGGCATCAGACCATCAACAGGCTGTCCATACATAAAATGTAAAACAGGTTACATTTAGTGCACATTAATTTCATGTCGTATGGGATCCCATAAACCTTACAGCAATGTTAAAATTCTGTTAAAACGTTGAATTATATTGCCTGCGATATAATAAGAATTGTGTAGAATCTTAAATGAATTATTGTTTTGTTTGACTAAAAATGATTAATTTATTGTTTTCTTTCAGAAAGAGATTTCATCAGCAACATTTCTTTGGTTCCCGCCATGTCATAGGAAAAGCGAGGGGCGTTGCTCTTTTCCTTTTGCTCATTTAGTCACCTTATCCATTTGAAAATGATGTATATATAACATGATTTGCTCAGTCCTCTCTTGATCTCTTAATGGACTGCTAAATTAAAACTGGTACAATTTCTAAAGATCTGAAGTGACAGTACGTCGCTGAGCTTTCGCTGTGAAGGAACCACATACGTAGCGGAGTGCGGTGGGATGATTAATACAGTTTCGAAGAAAAAGATTTATTGAAATTTGTGAAGGCAGCATCAGTCATAATTGCATGTTGGTTAATGTAGCGTATCTAATAAGGACGAGCATTTTCTACTTAATAGCTAGCGTTTTTTAATTAAATGCCAAGCATTTGCTAATAAATCGGCGAGCATTTTCTGTTACATCTACCAGTATTTGCTAACAAAACAGCAAGCGTTTTCTGGCCAATACGCGATCAGTTATAAAAAGACATTAGAATATTATGTAAGTAAAATAGAGTTTTGAATTCAGTTTTCAATTGAAAATAACCACACTCCCTCCCCCATCTCAAAAACCGTACACTATTCTGTTCCCCTTTTGCCAGTGAATTCATATATTCCTTATCCCCGCTTCTCTTTATTCTGCCCACTTATGTTTCGCTTCTCTTCTCGTTGTTAATCGAAGCTATGCAACTTACAAAAAATAAAACTAGAACACAGTTAAATTTAATCTCGACTTTTTGCCATACTTAAAGATTGTAATTATCCAATTTTATTGCAGTACTTTCAGAGTTCATCTTCACTTTGCACATGTTGTTGTCAACATTCATTCCAGCTATGTTCGCTCCAACGATTAGACTGAACTGTGTTCCGACGTAACTGGCATCTACCGAATTTTCTCCTTCCTTACACTGAAGACGTAATTCTCACAGTCTGTCATTTTGATATCTACTTTGATGTGTCAAAACACTTCTTCTTTCAATCGCAAGCACCAAACAAATATTTGATTCCTTCTTTATCTTAATTTTAAACTTTGCTAAAATTAAAGAACCCTTCGAATTTACCAAACGTTTATTCCGAAGTGTTTCGTGGATAATAATTACAATGTTAAGGATTTCCCTAACATGCACAATATTTTGACCTATTAGCACATTAGCAGAGGGGAGGTAGGGATATTTTATGAGGAGATTTTTGGATCTGCCATTAGAGTATTTTTTGGTTTCATACGGAGTTTAGTTATTTGATATGTAATTAACATCTAACAAATTTTAGTTGTTGGAAAAAAGACTGTAATATATTTCTGACATATTGGTATTTGTTGCTAAGTTATGTTGCATTGGTCCACAACTGATATTTTATTGAAAAACTATATATGAGATTTGCTACTATAGAATAAAGAAATAAGATAAAACAAGTAATTTTTATAAAAATCATTATCCTTTAAAGTCCTAACACTTACATAGCATACTTTGCAGATCACACTGTCCACGTTTCAGCTATATTTTTTAACGTTTCTTCTGCCGATCCCAGATGCCGCGCAGTCTACGGCGTGGTTCTGCAGCCACTCACTTGCTGGGTTTACAGGTTCGAACCCGGCCGATGGGCGTGGATGGCTGTCTGTTGTGATTTTATTGTGTTGTGGGTATAGGTCTCTCCGTCGGGCTGATCACTCATCCAGATGAGTCCTACAGAGCGTGGTATGTCCATAAGTGTGATCGTGAAGCCCATTGTTGGGAGGCCATGACCCGGAATCGGGTCAAAACGCCACAGAGAAAGAAGCATTACTTCTAAAGTGTAACCAGTTGTATATACGTATTTTAGTCAGTACAACAGCCTTACCCACTTTGTTGCAAGCTTTACGTACCAAAAATAATTTGCTCTTTATACGTGTAATGCGTGGCCTTTCAATATTTCAGTCCGCGATGGGCTTACAAAGATAAAACCATAAATTGCGGATTTCGGATATCAGTGCTATTTGCATAGACTAATAAGAGAAAGATAAAGATGCAATTAGATTCTTGGATTGGGGACGCCTTTCTGCATTTATCCAAAGTAACTCAAGTTGTATTTCTTCTGATTCGGAAATTGAAGACAGCTGGTTGCACTTCTTCCTTGTATTGTCTGCAGCAACGAGCGTGCGTGATTACGAAAATGGATCTTAAGCAGCAAAGGGACATTTTTCCCATTAAGTCCCATCAAAAATAAATATATCGAGTCCTCCCAGGTGAGTGTTTGTGGTCTACACGGAACTCACAAAGCAGAATGCTGTTTGGAGACCTAAATATTAATTATAGCCGTGGCAAAATTATTTGCAAATCATGACTCAATAACAAATAGCTTACAGAAGTCGGATTTTCCTGGTGTTGGAGAGACCTTGTAACTCTCAAAGATCTGCACGGTGTGACGTAGTGACTGTGACATCATCATCCCATCGCCTGCTGCAAACCACACCAATCACACAATTGCTCAACAATACTCCGATCGCAGATTGCTCCACCATATGCAATCAGCAATATCTGCAGTCAATAACACTAAGCTTATGAATATCACACAATGGCTGATCTTTCAATTAGCAGTCACCGACGTCACACAGACGGACGCAATTCGGTTCCTTGCAATTAATTACTGCCACCTCAGGTTTGGAACAGTGCTAGACTGACTTACTTGTAGAGTCCAGTTGAAATGTGATGGCACACGGTGAGGCACGTGAGGGGAAGTGAAGGGGAAACTGGCGAATGGAGTGGGTTGCCAGTACTCTTCACACTACGTCGCAAGGTGGTGTATCCAGCGTTACTACCATTACTACCGCTGATGCGCACACCTCGACTGCCAGTAGTCGACTGAACTGACCCCCCACAGATTTAAATGGACTCGTCGGTTTCGCCGAGAGACGAAATACGTTTCCTGGGCGTGTGCCATCTCATTTCAAACGCAGTCTGCAGTACGTATACTTTCATTCTATAACACGCCATGAAGGCCCAGTGGGGGAGTAGAAGTGTAGCTCTACTCTTTCTCTATCCTCGACGCTAAATAGATATGCGTGGCCAACCCCACACCCCAATCGCTTTTCTCCCGGGGAAAGTCACCGTCATCCATTGTATATTTGGGTACCAGAACCGGTCTTTGCCGTCCTACCCCATTTCCATTATAATTCAGCGGGGAGGAAATTTGAGCTCACAGAGCTTAGAAACACGTCCACAGCAGCACACTGACATAGCTAGAGAAGACAGACAATGCATGGATAACGTAACAGTGAGGCGAGTTCGTGCATCCATTGTTGCTGTTCAAAAGGAATAAGTGTTATATATTGAATTGAATTGAATTGCATGTGGGTACGGGACCTCTCGGCCCCGATGCACCTAGGCCTTTAAAACGGGCCATTTGTGCCCCATACCAAAATTTTTGGAGCCTTGTAGCCCTACCATAGCTACAAACGGCCCCTAAGCTCATACTTTTAATATCCTCTGGTTCCAAAAAAAAAGGAGCCCAGATATGTGTGTCTGAGTGAGGCCAGGGCCTCACATTCACAAAGAATGTGGGCCGAGTTTTCCTCTTTTACTCCACACGCCCTACACAACGGACTGTCTATCAGCCTCAGCAGGTGAAGGTGTCTTCTCAGGGTGTTGTGTGCAGTAAGAATGCCAGTCACAACCCTGGACTGAGTCCTATTAAAGGACAGAAATTTGGCCTTGAAACCCGGACAAGTTCCCGAGATTAACTCTCGAGCCTGTCTTTGGGTATGTGCAAGGTCACGCCAACTAGTCCATTGTTGGTTGAATAACCACTGATTGAACTTTGTCCTTATGACCCGTCTAGAGACCCCCAGGACCGGCTCAGGTCCAAGAAATCTCAGCGCAGAGCCACCCCTTGCCAGCCCATCG
>Ga0209628_10002471_pt1 | contig 12564 bp, 11 predicted proteins | sample TergutCu122P4_FD_187285 | JGI IMG/M metagenome (GOLD analysis project Ga0209628, IMG submission 187285) | Cubitermes ugandensis P4 segment gut microbial communities from Kakamega Forest, Kenya - Cu122 P4 (SPAdes) (version 2) | ecosystem: Host-associated > Arthropoda: Insects > Digestive system...
TGATTTTCATAATCTTTCTGTATGTGGTTTTCATTCTGAAAGATTACGAAAAAATTAATAACGGCTTTTTGGAGATTATACCTAAAAAATACCGCCGTTTTACCTCCGAACTGCTTGATGACGTAACTTTGGCGATGAACCGCTATTTTCGCGGACAGGCGTTGGTTGCATTTATTGTGGGCGTACTTTTTGCTATCGGTTTTTCCATTATCGGCTTGCCGATGGCGATTCTGTTTGGCATTTTACTCGGCATTTTAAACCTTGTGCCATACCTGCAAACAGTTGGCGTTGTTCCTGTTGTGTTTTTTGCTTTTCTCAAATCGTTGGAAACAGGCACAAGTTTTTGGACAATACTTTTGGGCGTTGTGATTGTCTTTTTGGTGGTTCAGGTAATTCAAGACCTCTTTCTTGTTCCAAAAATTATGGGTAAAAATATGGGTTTAAACCCTGCAATAATTCTGCTTTCGTTGTCGGTTTGGGGTGTTTTGCTCGGTTTTACGGGTTTAATAGTCGCTCTTCCGCTCACAACTTTGGTTATTTCATACTACAAACGTTTTGTGCTGGAAGGGGAAAAAATTGCAGATGAGAGTTAAGAGTTTTTTAAGTAATTGATTATTAGGCGGTTATTGGGTAATATATAAAAAATGCAAATTTTTATATTTATTGTTGTATATGTTGAAATTTTATATTACTTTTGCAGCCGAAAAAATTAGCCCAAATGGCGGAATTGGTAGACGCGCACGTTTCAGGTGCGTGTGTTGAAAAGCGTGCAGGTTCGAGTCCTGTTTTGGGCACAAAAAAAATTAGAAATTAGAAGTCAGAAGTTAGAAATCCGGAGCAAAGTTTTTTTACTTCTAATTTCAAACTTTAAACTTTAAGAGGCGCAGGTGGTGAAATTGGTATACACGCTACTTTGAGGGGGTAGTGCCGGCAACGGCGTGTGAGTTCGACTCTCATCCTGCGCACAAGAAATTTTTTTCATAGTTTAAATTTTTAAATGGGAAAAGCAGTTTTTGTGAAAAAACTGCTTTTTGTTAATTAACATTTCTACTTTTAAAATTTAGAAACGTAATGTTAAACCAACGCCGGTAGTGGTAAAACCAAAGTTTAATTTGGGTTGATAATAAGCATTTACGCCAAAATGCTGTCTTGCAAAATCATTTTTAATCATTCTCTTTTTCCCTCCTGCAACAGCAGAAACAGGAATACTCACTATTGCCAAAATCTCTCCTGCCGACATAACAGAATAACCGGAAATAAAAAGCCAAGGGGTTGTGTCATAATCATTAATTATTACTCCTGCAATCACAAGAGCAAAACCTCCCGACAAAAGTCCAATTCCGGCACCAAGCAAACCTTTTCCGGTATTTCTCATACGGCACGCAGATTTGAAATCTTCGTAATATCCCGTAAAATTATTCCGTTTAAAAAATTTTAACATCTCGTCATCATCATAGCCGATTCTGTAAAATTCTTTTTGTAAATCGCTTGGAGGAGGTGCGCTATAACTTTCCACTTTGGGTGTCGGAGCTGAAGGTTGCTGGTTGAAAACTTCCTTTTGTCCGTTTTCGTAAGTAATCATAAACACATCGGAAATGTTTATGTTGCGGGTTGGTCCGCTTTGAAAGTCATAGTCCTTGTATTTGACGTGCTGGTCGGTAATTTCAAGCACTTTTGCTTTGATATTTGAGCCGTCCCTTTTAGAGATTACGTCTTGTGCAAACGTATTTACGCAGCAAAACAATACTGCAAAAAGTAAAATTTTTTTCATTTTTTGTCTCCTTTATTTTGAATTGTTTTTTATTGCACAAAAGTAATAATATTTTTTTTAATAATGCAAATAAAAAAAGAAAAAAAACGTATCTTTGCACCATTAATCTTTTTAAACAAAAAAAAATATGAAATTAAATTAGAAAACAGATGAAAAAACTGCTAAAATATCTCTTAATTTCGTTATCAGCAATAGTTATTATTATTGTGATGGCGGTTTCTTTGTTTTTTTATTTTTTGTCTTCGGAAAGATTAACGCCTATTGTAAATAAATACGCAACCGAATATCTTGATGCAAAGGTAAATTTTGATTCTGTCAGGGTTTCGCTCTTTGAGGAATTTCCAAAGGTAAGCGTGAAACTTGTGGGAGGGGAGATAATTACTTACGCATTGAAGAACGATACTGCCCTTTTTTCGCGTCATTGCGGGCTTGACCCGCAATCGCCTGAAAACAAGGAACTTAAAAATCAAACGATTGCGGGTCAAGCCCGCAATGACAGCAATTTTGTAGGGGAGAGGTACGACACCCTCGTCCGTTTCCGCGAACTTATTGTTTCGCTAAACGTGCTTGATTTGCTGAAATCGAAAATCAATATACAGCGTATTCGGCTTGTGCAGCCAACGATAAATGCGTATGTTTCGCCGTCCGGCAAAGCAAATTGGAACATTTGGACACCACCCGAAAAATCGGAAGAGACCAAGCCGTTGGAACTGAATATTGACCGCATCTCTATTCACGGTGGAACGATAAATTATCTTTCCTGCCCCGACTCTGCCTCTGCGCAGGCATCAATCGGCAAGTTGCGTTTGCGGGGAAATATCACAACCGACTTGGAAAAATTGAACATCGAAAAGTTTGTCTGTTCCAAAGTTAAAGCAAATATAAATCTTGAAAAAAGCGGTGTTAATGCGGCTTTGGCACTCGATACTGCGGCAGTGAAAGTTGTGGAAAAGGGCAAAGAGTATAACATCAAAATAGAAGGTTTTGCTACGGCAAATGTGCAAAAACATAATTATTGCAACAATCTTCCGCTGAAATTGAACGGCATATTCAAATTTGGTTGGGGCGAACTCGCCAACAGTTCTGCTAACCCCGCCAAACTTTTAGATAAACTCTCCGACCATAGTTCAACCACGCTCACAAACCCCGATAATGAAAAATTTTTTGGTTTTAAAAATTTCGGTTTGTCAGTTGCAAATCTGCCCGAAATAATGCTCAATGGCGATATTATTCTTTCCAAAGGCAATATCAATTCCGATTTAAACTGCAAAATTAATGCAATGCCGCTTCAATCACTCTTAAATCTTGTTCCAAAAGAATTTTCAAAAGAGTTAAAAAAAATTAATACAAATATAAAATTTAATCTAAACACCTCAATCAAAGGCAGTTATAAATTTAACAAAAAAAGTAAATTGCCGATTTTAGATATTGATGTTAAAATACCCAAAGGCAGTTTAACTTATGATTCTTTGGCAAAAATTGATAATATTGCGCTTGATGCCTCGTTTCATTACAACCCGATTTCCCCTAAAAATACAGGTGTAAAAGTCCGAAAACTCAATGTTGAAGCGTTTGCGGTAACGCTCAACGGAAACGTTGAGGCAACAAATATTTTCAACGACCCGAATGTTACATTAAAATTAAATGGAAAAGCAAATTTGCGCGAGGCATTGAAATTTGTACCGCAGGACTTGGGCATTACCGCCCGCGGCGACATAACTTTCAACATAGACGGTTCGTTTTTAGCGAGCCGCTTAAATCAGCAGAATTTGGCTAAAAACGATTTGATAGTGCAATTTGCTGCCGACAAAGTGCGGGTGCGTATTCCAAAAGAAAATATATCTCTTTTGGCAGAAAAAACAATGGTAGAACTTAACACCACAAAAACCAGAACAAGCCGCAGCGGCGAATTACGGCGGCAGTTAAGTTTTGAATTTAAGTCAGATACGGCGAATTTGAGAATGCCAAACAGAGAGAGAATAGCGTTTTCAAAAGTTGATTTGTCGTTGCGCTCGTCTGATGCCATTGTAACAGGGGACACGTCAAAAGTTATACCGATGAGCGGAACTGTTGCGGCAAATACGATAGAATATTCCAATATTGACTCCGCAGCAATGCGCTTGCGCGAGGTAAAAAGCAACATCAGAATTTTGCCGTCAAGGGAAAACCGCACTTTGCCGTCAATACGTTTTGATATTGAAACAAAAGGGGTTAGCGTTGTGTCAAAGGGCAACCGCACAAATATTCGCAATGCAAGCATCGCATTGACGGCAACAAAAAACTCGTCAGCAGTAAGAACACGGCGGGAAACAACAGAACAGCAACAGGACTCATTACAAAAAATTTACTCCAACATTCAGCGTGATTCGCTTGCGGCGCACGCCCGAACACAACGGCAAAACAACAGATATACCGATGATTTTGTCGGCGAAGACATTGATATTATAAACAGGGAAATCGGCTCGATGCTGCGCCAATGGACTGTTAGCGGAAGCATCAAATCGCGCAGCGGTAGAATTGTTACGCCGTATTTTCCGTTAAAAACGCGTTTGCAAAACCTTGATATTACCTTTACAACCAACGATATTACTTTACAAAACGTTACCATAAAAAGCGGCGAATCGAAACTCCATATCACAGGAAAAATTGACGGTATCAGCAGGGCGTTGGTAAGAGGAAGAGGTCTAAAAATTAATGCAGAAATCAAAGCAGACACGCTCAATATCAATCAGTTAATTATTGCAGCGAGCAACGGCACCGCCTATTCCGAAAAGTCGGACGAATTTAAAAAGATGTTGGCAAACGCAAAGGACGAAGACCAACTTGAAAAATTAATAGAAAAGGAAAACGAAGGAAAAGAGGAAAAATTGGGGTTGATTGTTATTCCGTCAAATATTAGCGTTGATATTAAATTAGATATTAAAAATGGAAAATATGCCGATATTAACATTGATAAATTGACAGGCGAATTGATTTCCCGCGACAGGGTCTTGCAGTTAAAAGATATTGTTGCCCGCACAAATGTCGGCGAAATTGACCTTACCGCACTCTACGCCACCAAAAGCAAAAAAGAGATTTCTTTCGGCATTGACCTTGATTTTAAAAATATTCAGGTTGAAAAATTTATTGATATTATTCCCTCTGTTGATTCTTTGCTGCCGATGCTGGCATCGTTCAAAGGGTTTGTCAGTTGCCAACTTGCAGCCACAGCGTCAATCGACTCGGCAATGAACGTGATTATGCCGAGTTTGAACGCCGCTTGCAGAATCGGCGGTAAAAATATGGTGCTGCTTGACGGCGAAACATTTGCCGAAATAGCCAAAAAATTAAAATTTAAAAACAAAAAAGAAAATCTTGTAGATAGCATTTTGGTTGAAATGCTGGTGCGCAACAGTCAGATAATTGTCTTTCCATTTATAATGCAAATGGACAGATACCGCACAGCGATAGGCGGCATACACAAACTTGATATGTCATTCAGTTATCATATTTCGGTGCTGAAATCGCCAATTCCGTTTGCATTTGGAATTAATATTGCAGGAAATCTTGATAAAATGAAATTTGGCATCGGAAAGGCAAAATACAAGGACATAACACAACACGCATACATCACTATAATTGACAAAACGCGCTTGAATTTGCGCACAGAAATCAACCATATTATTCAGCAGGGTGTTGATAGAGTGCGGTTTAGTCATTTTTCCGTACCGCCTATTGACCCTTCGCTGCTCGAAAGCGACACAATACCGCTAACAGCGCAGGACTCTTTGGCTCTTTACAAAGAAGGAATCATAGATGTTGCCCCCGCTTCTAAAAAATGAAGAATTATTCACTATAATTATTATCAATTTCAAAAAAAAAATTCATTTTACATTCTACATTCTTCATTTTTTTATTACCTTTGCACTGTATTTTTTAATCAAAAAAAACGAAAAATCTATGGCAACATTAACAATAGAATATAATGCACGCAACAATATGGCGCAACGAATTGTTGATATTATTTTGGCAATGGACAATTTGTTTAAAGTAAAAACTGCTGTTACCGTACCGCAGGTTGTTGTTGCTGATAAAAAACAGATGGCTACCGCATTTTTAGACAAATGGGCAGGCAAATTTTCGGTTGGCAAAGCGCAAACTGATGATGAAAGATACAATTATTTAATAGAAAAATATCAATGAAAAGAATTTTGCTTGACACAAATATAATTATTGACATTGCAAAACGCAGTGAATTTTTCTTTGAACATTCGTCAAAAGTTTTTGAATTGGCGGTGGAAGAAAAAATAGTTGCTTACGTTTCTGCAAGTGCGGTTACAGACATTTTTTATATTCTTCAAAAAGAAAATGGGAAAACCAATACAACATTGTTTCTCAAAGAACTTTTTAATTATATTGATATTTTGGGTGTTGATAAAACAATCATTATCAACGCTTTGAATTCTGATTGGAAAGATTTTGAAGATGCTGTTCAAGGAAGTGTTTCTGTAGAAAATCGTTTAGATTTTATTGTTACTCGAAATAAAAAGGACTTTACACAATTAAAAGGAATAAAAGTGCTTACGCCTTTGGAATTTTTGAAAGAGATATAAAAAGAATGAAGAATGTAAAATGAAGAATGAGAAATTACGAATTAATGTGAATAACGGGTTGAATTTGGCATTTTATATCCCGTTAGGGACAAAATATGGGTAGAAACATTGATAAACCCACCGCATTGTCCCGTCAGGGACAAGATGTGATAAATATTTTTTAATATTGCGTACCTAACGGCACGCATGGTGGTGGAAACAACATTTTTCTACCAACATTTAGTGCCTAACGGCACAATTTATCTTGCAAAAACGTAATTTTAACCCAAAATATTGATTTTCAACCCGTGATTCGCATTAATAATAGTTATTCGCTACGCTGTTAAATTGTTATTCATTGTTTATTTGCAATGTTACAACAAATAACTATTTATAACTACAAATAACCAATTTCCTGTCTTTGTTCTTTGTTCTTTGCTCTTTATTCTAAATTTATGGCTTTAATTCAATCGGTACGCGGTTTTGTACCAAAAATAGGAGAAAATTGTTTTTTGGCGGAAAACGCTGTAATAATCGGCGATACCGTTATTGGCGATAATTGCAGTATTTGGTATAATGCTGTTTTGCGCGGCGATGTCAATTCTATTCGCATTGGCAACGGCGTCAATATTCAAGATGGAGCGGTGCTTCATACGCTTTATGAAAAGTCGCAGGTGCATATCGGCGATTATGTTACAGTGGGGCATAATGCCATTATTCACGGCGCAATAATCAAGGATTATGCACTTATCGGAATGGGTGCAACCGTGCTTGACAATGCGGTTGTGGGCGAAGGTGCTATTGTGGCGGCAAATGCACTTGTGCTGTCGAACACGGTAATTGAACCAAATTCTATTTGGGCTGGCGTGCCTGCAAAATTTGTAAAACAGGTTGCACCCGAACAAGCCGCCGAAATTAACAAAAAAACTGCACACCAATATTCAATATATGCAGGGTGGTTTAAAGAAAATCAGTAGAGGGATAAAATAAATGTTTTTAATGTGTTAAAAATTATGGAGTTTTAAAAAAAAAGTATTACATTTGCAGTCAATTTTTTTGAAAATAATTTATTGAATATGAATACACTTGAACACAAGGAACAATCTGAATTACAGACAGAACAACCTGTAAAATTACAAGAAGAACAGACATCTGAAACTCTTGCAACTTCCTCATTATCAGAGGAAAAGAAAAAGCCAAGAAAAAAAGTTCAACCAAAAAAGGAGGCAGCCGAAGAGGCAGTTTCTCAGGAGGTTGTTGAGCCGAAAAAAGAGAAAAAAGTTGTTGTAAGAAAGAAAAAAACTGAAATTTCTGACGAAAAAAATGTCGAAAAAGCAGATGTTGTGCAGGAAAATGTTGATGTAAAACAGAAAAAAAGTGTTTCTAAAAAGAAAAAAACTGAAATTTCTGATGAAAAAAATGTCGAAAATACCGATGTTGTGCAGGAAAATAGTGATGTTGAGCAAAAGAAAGATGATTTTGTGCAAGAAAATATCAATAAAAAAGATAAAAAATTTGCATCTCTGAATCGCGAAGAGTTGGTTGAAGAACTACGCGAACTGCTCATTGAGCCGATTTACGAAAATATTAAAACCGCAGCCGAAACAATAAAAATACAATTTTATAAACGACAAAAACAAGAATTTGAGGCAAAAAAAACCGATGCGCAAGAAACCACCGCTGAAAAAACAGAGCAGGTTATAGACAAACTTGAACAGGAGTTCAAAGAACTTTTTGCAAAATATCGCGAAATAAAAACCGCTGCAAACGCAAAAATTGAAGAACAAAAACTCAAAAACTTGGAAAGGAAGCAGACAATTTTGGCAAAGTTAGAAGAGTTGACAAGTTCCGCTGAGGACTTATCTACAACTATTCCTGCGTTTAGAAAACTGCAAAGTGAATGGAAAAAAATTGAGCAGGTGCCGCAAAATATGGTAACAGAAATTTGGAAACAATATAGCCGTTATCAAGAAAAATTTTACGACTTGGTAAAAATCAACAACGATTTGCGTGATTTGGATTTCAAAAAGAATTACGAAATGAAAATCGGTTTGTGCGAACTTGCCGAAAAACTTGAAAGCGAAACAGATGCCGTTTTGGCATTTCATCAACTGCAAAAATTGCACGAAGATTGGCGAGAAATCGGTCCTGTTGCCCGCGAAGTACGCGAAGAAATCTGGAATCGTTTCAAAGAGGCATCCTCCAAAATCAACAAAAAACATCAATCATATTTTGAAAATCTAAAAGATAAAGAGGAAGAAAATTTACGTTTAAAAACTGATTTATGCGAAAAAATAGAACAGATTGACTGCTCGTTAATCAAATCATTTAAACAATGGGACAAAAAAAGTGCCGATATAGTGGCTTATCAAAATGAATGGAAAAAAATAGGTTCCGCTTCGCAAAAACAAAACGCAAAGGTTCTAAAGCGTTTCCGTAGTGCTTGTGATAATTTCTTTAAAAACAAAAATAATTTTTTCCAAACAGCAAAAAAAGAATTATCAAAAAATATTGATAAGAAAAAAGAGTTGCTTGCAAAAGCCGAAGAACTGAAAAACAGTACAGAATGGAAAAAAACAACAGAAAAATTTATTGAATTGCAAAAAGAATGGAGACAAATTGGTGCATCTCCACGTCAGCATTCAGACAATACATGGAAAAAATTTACTGCCGCTTGCAACCATTTCTTTGAACAAAAAGAGTTGAACTTCAATTCGAGTAAAAAAACAGAAGAACAGGAAAATTTGAGAAAAAAAGAGGAAATTATTGAAAAAATTAAAAAATTTACTCCAACAGGCAACCGTGCAAATGATATTAATACACTAAAAGAATTTAGAAATGAATTTAGTAAAATCGGTTTTGTGCCTATTAAATTGAAAAGAAAACTTACCGAGAAGTTTTCAGACGAGATGGATATAAAATTTGAAGAATTGCGCGGATTTGGCGGTGGTGGAAAAAAAGCAGGCGGAAATTCAGAACGCATACGCCTGATGAAACAGTACAATGCACTCAAAAATGAGATTAACACTTATGAAAACAACATCGGTTTTTTGACCTCATCATCGAAAAACGGCAAATCTTTGGTTGATAAAATGAACGAAAAAGTTGAAAAATTGAAAATCGAACTCGAAAAAATTGTCGAAAAAATAAATGATTTGGAGAACTAAAAGGCGAAAGGGAAAAAGGGAAAAGGGAAAACCTCTTTCGACTTTCAACTTTCAACTTTTAACAAATTAATCACTAATCATTAATCATTAAATTTTATGATAAACGAACAGGCAAAAAAATACATTGATTTGGCTACGGAGAACATGGAAAATGCGATTGCTTTTTTAGATGAGACACTCGCTCATATCCGTGCAGGCAAAGCAAATGTAAAAATTTTGGACGGTGTAAAAATTGATTATTACGGCACTATGACACCGCTTTCGAGTGTTGCTACCGTTACAACACCGGACGCAAAAACCATCTCTATTCAGCCATGGGAAAAGCAACTTATTTCCGTGATAGAAAAGGCAATTTTTGCTGCTAATATTGGTATTACACCTGCAAATAACGGCGAAATTATCCGTCTTGCTGTTCCTCCGCTAACCGAAGAACGCCGTAAGCAACTTGTAAAACAGGCAGGTACTGCGGTTGAAGAGGCAAAAATCAGCATTAGAAATGCACGCCGCGATGCAATCGAACATCTCAAAAAAGAGATTAAAAACGGAATGCCCGAAGATATTGAAAAAGACGGAGAGGCAGAGGTGCAAAAAATTCACGACAAATTTATCAAAAAAACAGAAGAACTCTTTGCCGCAAAAGAGAAAGATATAATGACAGTGTAACTGCTTTGAGAGTTATGGGTACTTATAAAAATACCAACCTGTCATTGCGGCGAAAGCCGCAATCGGTTGAAAACTAAGCGATTGCGGGTCAAGCCCGCAATGACAAAATGAATTATTAGAAGTCCCATTAAGAACTAAGAGTTAAGAATTTTTTGTTCTTAACTTTTTTTGTAATTTCTGTATAATGCGAATGACGGGTTAAATATTAAATATGACAAAACGCAGATTTTCAACTATTTAAAAATCTGCGCAAATCGTAAAAATCTGCGTGCTATAGCACTTTTTAGACAACCTCGTTTATTTAAAAAGCATTTTGTACTTTTATATTCTACCATTCCACATGCTTTGCCTTGCAATCTTCTTCACTTAATTTAACTTTTTTATAAGTAACTTTTACATCTGTACAACCCCTTATCATTTCATAAAAAAATATTGCGTTTATAGACAAAGCATCAATTTCATCGGCTGTCATCCAAAAGTAATTAATGTCTTTTACAGGATAGCCTTCAAAAATAGCTTCTGCTGTAGTTTGCCAACAATGTGGTTTTCCATCATTATCACAAGAAGAAAAAGTAATCGCAGCAGCGATAAAAAGTAAGAAAATAAATTTTTTCATTATACAATAAATTTTAGAGTTTGTGATTAAAAATTCTGTGTGCAAAGGTATAAAATATTTTTTGAACAGCAAAACAAAAAAAATGCAGAGTTTTTATTTTCTGCGCTTTTTATATCATATTTTATTCCATATTTAACAAAATTAAGTCCAGTTCCGAAATTTTTGAAAAACCTTTGTCAGCCGTTACTAATGTAAGATTTTGTTGAATCGCAGTTGCCGCAATAATGGCATCAGGAAGTTTTATGCGGTAATTTTGCTTTAATTTTATCGCTGTTTGCTTAATTTTATAGGTAATATCAAAAATATTGCATTGTTCCAATAATTCCTCAACAATCGCTTTTTCTTCATTAAAAATTTGATATTTACCGAGAGTTTCTATTTCTGTGATACAAGAAACGGCAAGAAATTCTTCTTGTGCAAAATAACGCACTTTTGGGTTTCCCTGCAAAATATAAACCAAAATGTTGGTATCTATCAGATATTCAATTCCACTCATTGCGTACTGCCATTTGAAATGCTAAACCATCGCCGATATTTGGTAAAACTCCAAAAAATTTAGAGAAATTTCCTTTTTTTATTTTTCGACTCTCTTTAATTCTCCGCAAAGAGTGCTTGAAATCTGTTGCGCTGCCTTTTTCTATTTCTATTACCATAATAGTTCGTTTTTTAAATACTTTGCAAAGGTACAACTTTTTTTTTATTGACAAAATGTTTTTTTTGAAAAGAAAATTGTATCTTTTATATAACTAATTTTTGTTTCACGCAAAGACGCTAAGGAAAAAACGCAGAGAACGCAAAGATACAAATTTGATTGTCAACACTTTGCGTTCTTTGCGTAAACACTTTGCGACCTTTGCGTGAAACAGCTCGTTTTAACATTTTCAAGTTATTTTATTTTTGGCAATTTTGAAAGAAATGACTAACTTTGCAATCTAAAAAAAACATTAATGTACAAAAAAATCTTTTTCATATTTACATTTTTTGCGGCTATTAACTTTGTTAATGCCCAAGACAGCGTATCTCAAAATGCGAATGATACGCTTTTTTTTGAACAGGAAAACATTGTTTTGAACGATACGGAAGAAGAAGACACAACAAAAACCGACATTGTTAAAGTTAAAAAAGAGAGTTTTTTTAAAAAACTTATAAGTGGAAATCTCACTTGGAGATTGGTTGCAATACCCTTTGTAAGTTACCAGCCCGAAACCGACTGGGGCTTTGGCATTACGGGAGTGTATTATCTTAGACCAAAAGAAAAAGACAAAAGAACCGGCTCAATAACTTTTACCGCAACTTACACTCTAAGAAATCAATTTACCTCTAAGATAACAACTATCGCATATTTGGATAAAAAACAAAATTGGCTGCTATATGGTACTGTCGGTTTTAACATTTTCCCTGACTATTTTTATGGCATCGGAAACAGAAAAGAAAACATTGAAAATCAGCCAATTAAATACAACTCCAATAATTTTGCAATAAATCTTCAACCGCAAACCTACATAAAAGGAAATTGGCTTGTAGGGGCAAATGTGCATTTCAGGTGGGAAAAGGCAAAAGCCGACAGTACAAAATTTCAGCAAATTCCGTTGGATAAATATGGGGTTTATGGTTTCAATGAATATTTTATGCTCGGTCTTGGGGGCGTATTTTCGTATGATACGCGAGACAATCTTTATTACCCTGTCAAAGGAATGTTTTTTAAAAGCATTTTGACCTATTACCCAAAAATCGGTAATAAAAGTTATCAAATGGGTAAAATTCAAGCCGATTTTC
>Ga0209628_10002473_pt1 | contig 12561 bp, 9 predicted proteins | sample TergutCu122P4_FD_187285 | JGI IMG/M metagenome (GOLD analysis project Ga0209628, IMG submission 187285) | Cubitermes ugandensis P4 segment gut microbial communities from Kakamega Forest, Kenya - Cu122 P4 (SPAdes) (version 2) | ecosystem: Host-associated > Arthropoda: Insects > Digestive system >...
GGCAATCGCAGTAAGTTCGCAATGGTTTATTGAGAATTTTGAGTGTCAAGAAATTACGCACACGCCGAAAGACAATCTCGGTATATTAAATTACGACCGAGTGGCAGAATGTGCAATCGGTATTGCGAAACTGATAAGGAAAATGTAACCCGACAAAATGCACTGCCTACAACGGGGCGGTTTGGCGCAAGTGGGCTTTACCTCGCGCAGAAAAATCCGAGCGAAAAGAAAGTTTTATACTTTCGCGGGCAAGTGTTGTGGAGTGCCCACCTGCCGCCAAGCCGCTGGGCGCGTTAGGCGACACTCGCGAGAGCGTCGGTATAATGGGAGCAAAAGTGAAGTATCAATATCCGTTTGAGCCATAAAAGACTGTGTATTAGTTGTATTTCAAATTATAGAAAAATTCATTTGGAAAAATACTATATAGAGAAAAAGTTGTATTTTTGCCGTTGAATTATAATTAATAATGAAATGGAAGCACTGAATGTACAAATAATAAACCCGAATGCGAAGTCGCTGCTATTGAATTTTGAGGCGATGAACTTAATTAGGATTGAGGTAAAACCTTTAGTGTCGGAATTATTGGCAAAACTTCGTCGCAATGAAACAGAAATACCCACTCTTGAAGAAATTACCGAAGAAGTAGAGATGGTAAGACAAAAACGATATGAAGAAAAAATATAAGGTAATTATTGACACTAACTTGTGGATTAGTTTTCTGTTGTCCAAAAGTTTAATTTCATAGACAAATTGCTGGACGATGGAAAAGTAGAATTGGTTTTCAGTAACGAACTCCTTGAGGAATTAGTTGAAGTAGCTGGTCGTCCAAAGTTAAAAAGATTCATTACTTGCAGACAGTTTTGTGGAAACTTTTAAGTTTATCTTTTAACAACTAACCTCGTCGCCCTTTCAAAAATCCCTGTTAGATACGCAATCAACATTCCGTAATTCGTGATAGGAATTCCGGCATCCACGGCGGGTTTTAAGCGGTTAAGGATTTGCTTTTTGGTAATCATGCAACCACCGCACTGCACCACCAATGCGTACTTTTCGATATTTTCAATAGGCGTTAATCCCGAAACAAAGTCAAAGTGCAGGTTTTTGCCGGTGTATTCGGTGAGCCATTTCGGAATCTTCACTCTGCCGATATCTTCGCAAGAAGTAAGGTGCGTACACGATTCCATGACAAGCACAGTATCGCCATCTTTTAAATGCTCAATTTGTGGCGTACCTTTTAAATAATTGTCGTAATCGCCTTTATATCTGGCTAATAAGATACTGAAACTGGTGAGGGGTATATTTTCCGGAATGAGCGGGGCTATCGTTTTAAACACTTGACTGTCGGTTATCACCAAATTGGGTTGGGGTTGTAAAGACGCAATGCATTGCGTCTCTACAACCTTATCCTCTTTCATTACCACAGCCACTGCATCTGCATCCAAAATAGCGCGAATGGTTTGCACTTGCGGCAAAATCAGCCTGCCTTCCGGCGCAGCACTGTCTATCGGCGTAATAAGCAGCACCGTATCATTTTCTTTTACAAGACCTTCCAGCAATGAATGGGTATGATACGCCGAAACCGGCATTTTTTGTTTCATCGCCTCAATCAGTTCGGAAATTCCGGAACCGGTTTTGGCACTGATGGAAATCACCGGTCCGTTCGGTAGAGACGCAATGCATTGCGTCTCTACAATGCATTGCGTAATATCCGATTTATTATTCACAACGATAAACGGCGTATCCAACGCTTGCAGTTGTTTCACAATATTTTCTTCCGTTTCTTCAAACAAATAATCTGTAATTACAATGATAGCCAAATCAATCTGTTTGAGTGTGTTTTGGGTTTTTTCTATCCGTTTTTTTCCCAATTCGTTCACATCGTCCATTCCGGCGGTATCAATCAGAACTACGGGACCGATGCCGGAGATTTCCATGGTTTTCTTAACGGGGTCGGTGGTAGTGCCGGCAACCTCCGACACGATAGCTATTTCCTGTCCGGTAAGTGCATTAATAAGCGCGCTTTTGCCGACATTGCGCCGCCCGAAAATTCCAATGTGGGGGGATGAGTTTTGAGTTTTCATTTTTCTATTTGTTACAAATACCTTTATAATCACAATATTTACAATTTTCTTCCTCTTCCGTTTGCGAAAACGGTGTTTCAACATCCAAAATGGAAGAAAAAATCTGTTTTAAATGTTCTTCAAAGCGTTGCAGCATTTCAGCGGACAACACTTTTTCTTTATCAATTTCAGCATAATAGATATATTCTTCGTTTTTTTTGTACAGTTCCTGAAAGGCAATAATTCCACATTGAACCTCCGCCGTTTTTAGTAACGCATTTTCTTTGTCGTTTTGATATAAATACGCATAACACAGTAATTGAAAGAGTTGCGAATAATTCGAATCGGTATAAATCTCTTTCATCTCTTCCGCTTTGCATTTCAAATATTTGGCATCCACCATTCCGGTTTTGTAATCCAAAATGGTTACCTTATTATCGCGCATTTCAATTCTGTCTGCCTTTCCTTTCATGCGTAGATGAGATCCTTCTACATTTACCGCTGCATATAACCATGTTTCCGTGCAAATAATTTGATACACAGAAACTTCCCATTCTGCACGAATAACCTCAATATAATCCAGCACCGTTTTTTTAACAATTTGGTAAGCTAAGAAAACTTTTCCGTGAAAAATATCCTCATGTTCAAGTTCCGGTTGTTTTTTAAAAAAGTGAAACAAAATTTCGTCAATATTTTTTTCAAAATCTAATAAAATAGTAGAAAACTGCACCGTTTTTTTCTGCAATTGTTTAAAAACCTCCTCTAAAACAGCATGTATTACATTTCCTATGATGGCACTTTCATTTTGCTCATCAAAAACTACAGTATGGGGGGTGATTTTTTCAATAAATCTCCAATAAAACTTTAAAGGACATTGCACATAAGCGATTAACGAACTTGGTGAATAATGATAGGTTGTTAAATCTTTTAAAATTGCTGCCGTTTTTTCGATACTGATTTTTGTTTTATTTTCTGGAAATGAAAACGGAACAGAAAAGTTTTCTTTTGGATTTATGGTAATCGTTTGTTGTAAGTTTTGTTTTTTTACTTCAAATTCCAATTGTTCTAAAAACCTGCTCTTCTCCGCCAAACTGTTTGTTGATTCATTATCATAAATAAGATAAACATTTTCAGCGCGTTGCAGTAATCTAAAAAAGTGATACCCGAAAACGGTATCTTTGCGTTGGTGGGTGGGCAATCCAAAATGTCTCTTTATGTCGTACAGTAGCAACGAGGGAGCGGCTTTTCCTTTCGGCAAAACGCCTTCGTTCATAGATAAAACGATAATGTTCTTAAAATCAAGCATCCGTGTTTCAAGCAGTCCCATAATTTGCAACCCTTCATGTGGATTTCCGCTAAAAGAGAGTGTAGCTGCGTTCAATTTTTCTTGCAAAAAATACTCCACAATGGCAAAATCTAACGTATTTGCTTCGGCAAAAAATTTCAACAGAAATTTTGAGACCTCCTCTATGATAGTGGTAATAAGTTGATTATTGTTTTCAGTTTCAGATGAAATAGGATTATTTTCACAGGTTTTGAATTTATCGTGCAGAAACTGTAAAAACTCAAATCCTTGCGTTTTCAAGTGATACACAGGTTTTTGCAGTCGGTTGTTTTGTTTTTCTTCATCAATAAATTGCAGTAATTGTTGGGCAGCGAAAGTGGCGGTAAGCGGGTAGCCCATGGTAATGTTCGCATTTTCACAGTTATACGCATGAACAAACGGCAAAAGCATGGTCTCATCGGCGAGTACCAACACGGTATCGTTCAAATTTCCCTGTTTTTGCTCAATATTATTTTGTATTTCAATGGCTTGAAACACTTGGGCAGTGCGTTTCGGGGCTCCGAAATAAAAAATTTGTTTGGGAATATCTTTATAATGGTTGGATTTTTGAATTTCCGGGATTCTCAGTTTTTGTTGTATTTCCTGAATAAAATCCCCATATTTTTCCTCGTAAAATGTATCAATATCAAAATAGATTTCTGCATTTTTTTGCACATAATAATATTGTAAAATCTCTAATTCAGCGGGGGTTGCGGCATTGATTCCTGCGAAAACATAGCGGGAATATGTTTTACCGCAAGGTTCGTTAAGGGTTTCGCTATGTTCGCAAAGTAAAACTACCCCGCCCGCCTGCGGCGTGCACCCCTTCAATTTTTGAAGGGGATCTTTTGTCGCATCCCGATAAATCATCCCTTCGTAGCCCAAATTTTCATTACGCAGCATTTGAGTAAACTCTTTATACAAATCTGCAAGTTGTGCATAAAACTCCAAATACTTACGTTGCATTTCGGTAAGATGTTCTCTTCCGAAAGAGGTTTCTAATGTTTTTATTTCAGATAAATTCGTGAAAATAACATTTGCCTCTGCCAAGTGCATGTCAATTTCGTTAATATCTTGCAAAAAAAGTGGTGCCCATGTTAAAAAAGCAGCAAAATCATCACTTTTTTCTGCATTTTTTTTCTTGTAAATTTCAAACAAACGCATTAACAACTCATCGTTGTCTATTTTTTTTAAAGAGGATAAACTTTCAATAAACTCGTTTACCGATATAATGTTTGGGGCGAAAATAGGTTTGGTGAAATGCAATGCCAATTCTCTGAGCAGTTCGCGTTTGGCACGTTTATTGGGAACCACCACCACCGTGTTTTCAAACGGAATATTGTTTTGAGTGGCAATTTTTTCGGCAAGAAATGAGAGGAATGAGGGCATGGGGGTATCTTTTATCGTACAAAATATTTTAATAAATTAATTTCTTATTCCACAGTTGTTTCAAAAACTCCTTCCAAGGGAAAACTACAATTCTTTGATCAATAATCCGTTTAGAGTCATCAAAAGTAATGGCGAACAGTTTCGCATTAGGAAATTCCTCCCCAAATGCAAGAAGTCCTTTAAACTCTTTCATTGATTTTTGTTTGGAAGTTTTGATTTCGATTGCCCATTCAGCTTCTCCAATAACAAGGTCAACTTCTTTACCACAAGCAGTACGCCAAAAATAAATATTTTTATAACAACAGAAGTAAGAGAGAAAAGCACGTATTTCCATTAGGATAAAATGCTCAAAAAAATGCCCGAATTCCACACTTCCTTCTTGAATTATCAACATTCGTCGAAGTGCCCTTGTAATTCCCATATCGAAAAAATAAAACTTAGCACTTTCAATAGGAATTCTTTTTATTTTTTTTGTAAAAGGAGGTAACATAAATCCTAACAATGTGTCTTGTAGAATTTGAAAATAATCTTTTACCGTTACCGAAGAAACGCCGCAATCGCGTGCAATGCTCGAAAAATTAATTATTTCACTGTTTGAGATGGCAGCAACTTCCAAAAACCGATGAAAAGCAGGCACATTTCTAACCATAGCTTCTGCTTTTATTTCGTGAGATAAATAGTCTAAAACATAGCTTTCCAGGAATTTCACCGGATAGTTTGAAAAATAATGCTGCGGAATAAGCCCGTGATTCATAGCACGTAACAAATCGAAATCATCACCAATTTCCAAAGTTGTAAGTGGAAACATCTCGTAACGCCAAGCGCGACCACCCAATAAATTTGCTTTCATTCTCATAAGTTTTCGTGCAGAAGACCCACAAAGTATAAATTTGGAATCGCTGTTTTCAATACACCAATGAATCTCATCTAATAAACGAGGTAGCTTTTGAATCTCATCTATAATAACCAATTCCGGTTTACTTGCTATAATTTCCTCTCTCAATAGATTCGGGTTAAGTTCATACTTTTGCGTAGTATCGGTTTTTAATAGGTCAATGTATAATGCCTCAGAGTATTGATTTTTTAAATACGTTGTTTTGCCTGTTTTTCTTGCTCCCCAAAGAAAAAAAGCGTTATTTTCTAATATTTCAAACTTTAAAATTCTTTCCATTTTTTAAATATATACTTTAAAAATAATAGTTTTTTTTAAAGTGCAAAAATAATAAAATTATTACATTGTATGAATTTCTACGCATTTTTTTAATGAAATTTATTTAAGATACAAAATTCGTTTTTTACAAAATAAAATTTCTATTTTCGCCCCCAAATCTTAAAAAGTTATTTATGAAAAATATTGATTGGAAAAACCTGACTTTCGGTTATTTAAAAACAGATTACAACCTTCGTTGCTATTTCAAAGACGGTAAATGGGGTCCCCTTGAAGTAAGTACCTCTGAAACGATTGATTTACACATAGCTGCAACTTGTTTGCACTACGGGCAGGAAGCCTTTGAGGGCATGAAAGCCTATATGGGAAAGGACGGAAAAGTACGCCTGTTCCGTTGGGAAGAGAATTGGCTTCGTATGCAAAGGTCTGCGGAAGGTATTCTTATGCAACCGGTTCCGAAAGAAATCTTTGAGGAAGCGTGTCGTAAAGCCGTTGAGTTAAATCAGGAGTATATTCCTCCTTATGGCACGGGCGGTTCTTTATATTTGCGTCCGTTGTTGATTGGTTCTGGCGCGAAAGTGGGGGTTAGTCCGGCAGATGAGTATCTGTTTATGGTTTTTGTAACACCCGTGGGTCCCTATTTCAAAGAGGGATTTAAACCGGTGAAGATGCAATTGATACGCGATTTCGACCGCGCTGCGCCGCTTGGAACCGGTAGTATTAAAGTGGGTGGAAACTACGCCGCCAGTTTACGCGCGGGCCAACGTGCCCACAAAGAAGGTTTTGCCACCGCCATTTTTGCTGATGCCAAAACAAAAATGTATATCGATGAAGCGGGTCCTGCCAATTTCTTTGCCATTAAAGACGGAAAATATATTACCCCCGATTCCGAGACGATTTTGCCTTCCATCACCAATATGTCGCTCAGAGAATTAGCCGCAGACATGGGTTTGGTTATCGAACGTCGCCACGTAGCACTTGATGAATTAGGCACATTTGAAGAAGCCGGTGCGTGCGGTACTGCCGCCGTAATCTCCCCAATCGGCATGATTCAGGATAGAGACACCGGTGTTGTTTATCAATATTCTAAAGATGGCGAAGCGGGACCGTGGTGCAAAAAACTGTACGCCCGATTAACCGGAATTCAATACGGTGAAGTGGAGGATAAATTTGGTTGGTGTACGGTGCTGTTTTAATTACCGGTAGGTTTCCGTTTTTTCTTCCGCTTTTTAGTACCCGCTTTTTTGTTGCTACCCACCTGCACAAAATGTGCATTCCCGTTGTTTCTCATAATCTCTTTCGTAGAAATGAGTTGAAAATCTTGCGGAAGGTCAATACTGCCCTCTGAAATCTCTTTCAATTGGCTGATAATCAAATCGTCATTTACAGTATTGCGATTGTAAAGAATATAGAGTTTTTTTAAATGGTTGGCTAATATTTTACCCATAATTTCTCTTTGAGGCATTGGGTATTGCGCTACTTTTTTGATAATCGCTTCCATATTGCGCCCGTAAGTACGAAATGTAATTTTTGACTTCTCGTAGTGATGCAGTGTTTTGTGGGTTGTTTTATCTTCCGGTTCCGGTTTGGGAAACGGAGCATCCACATCTAATCTGTAATTGGAAATAATAATTAGATGGTCCCACAGTTTGCGCCAGTAATCGGAAGATTGGTTTTGCAATTCTGATTGATTGATGTTTTCTTTCGTATCGGGGTGAATTTCAGCCATAACGCGAATAATTGCCTTTGCTGTTTCGGTGCGCTTTTGACGGTCGGTTATAGAAATGGCATATTCAATCATTTTTTGCACATTCCGCCCGTATTCTTTTATTTCAAGATGATTTCGTGAGGTATTGTATTCTAACATAGATTATTATTATTTTTTTAATGTTATTGTATAAACAAAAATTTAGCTACTTTTTTATCTTTTCCGTTTTTGCTGGAAGCCATAACAAAATAGACACCTGTAGCGGGTCGCTTGCCGTAGAAATCTTTTCCGTCCCAAATCAGTTGCCCGCCGTAGGCATACCCATGCCACACCAAATTTCCGGCTGCATCTGTTATTTTACAGAAAGAGCCCTCCATTAACCCTTTCACCGCAACCGGTCCGGTATAATTTTCGCGAACAGGATTTGGGTAAACAAGCACTTCTTTAAAGTTGCTTTTTCCCACTGTGGCAGTACCTTTGTAAGAAATTAATCCTCCTGCAGTGGCAAAAAACACCTCTCCGTTTTCATGATTAATCTTAATATCATAGATTTGATTAGAGAAAAGCGGGGAATTGTCTGCTGTAAAATGCAAAAGTTCCTGAGTGCCTGTTGGTGAGACAAAAAACACACCTGCCGTACTTGTTCCTATCCATTTTCTATCCGCGGCATCTACGGCTATACATGTAATGTTTTCAAATTCTAGGAGGTTTTGTACATACCCATTTTGTTCTAGAAGAATATTTTTTGCATAAACAGTTCTATCGAAAACGGATGCAGCATCATAAATAACTTTAATTCCCTGGTCGGTACCTAACCAAATGCGTCCTTCTTTGTCTTCGGCAATACACCTTACGTATCGTGTTGTTACGTTTGTTTGTGATTGTAAATCAATATTGTATTTCGATTTTTCAATATTATTCATCCCCCCCCTCAATACTATTAAATTATTTTGATTAGGAATAGTAATCCATTTATAATCTCTGGAGTCTATTAAAATATGTTCTGCTTTTACACCGGAGCCACTTGAAACCAAGTTAAATGTGTTCCACTTTTCTTCTTTAGTGTTCAGGTCTTTCACAGAAACCAAGTGGGTTACACCCGATTGTGCCATCCACAAATGATTATGTTTATCAACTGCCAGCCCCGATAAAAAGATTAAGCTATCAGATCTGCCACTAATTATAGGAGAGTTTGTGCCATTATAACAAACGATTTCATCATTCTCTTTGTTGATTTTAAAAAGCCCTCCAAGCCAAGAAGCGATATAGATTTCGTTTTTATTTAAAGGGTTAATTATTACAGAGTTAAATGCTTTCGCGTATGGAAATTCTATAAAGGGCCAGTATGATGTCCACCAAGAATCATCTTTCATTATACTAACTGCCGGAGCCGCCGAATGGTTAGGCTCAACAGCACCCATTCTTGCACCGGGCACAACAGCTAACATACCGTCTGCAAAAAATAATCCATAAGCACTACAATTAGCAGGGCCTTCTGCAGAAATAACCTTATAGGTATTATCTTTCGTATTTATTCTTATTAACCCGGAATAGAAGTCGGCTACCCAAATATTCATGTTATTATCAAATGTTGCATAATATCCATTTTGATACGGTGTGGGCCATGCTGCTCCCCAATCATACCTCTTATACTCATCCCCTGAAAACACTATTACATGATTCCAACTACAAAGCAGCAATTTATCATCCTTTATTTCAAGACTTCTGATACAAGATGGGGGGTGTAAAGAAGTGTCTTGTTGCCAATTAACATTATTATATGAGAACAAGAAATCTTGCTCTTTACCTTCTTTCACCGCAAATAATTTACCATTATAACTACATAAAAGTCTAAATGATGATTTTGCAAGCTCATCTTCTTCCTGATTCCATCGTGAAAAATCAGAAGGATTAGAACTCGTTACAGGAGTAGAAAAAACGCCCTTGTCGGTAGCCAGAAAAAAGCAATTATTGTGTATGGTTAAAAAACGCGCTGTAAAAGTAGCGTCATTTCTTACGGTAAACCATGAATCTTTTACCAAAAAAGTTTTTAAATCTAAAACTACTACTCCAAAATCGCAAGAGAGATATGCAAGGTCGTCTATAGCAAAAATATGATTTATGGTTTTTGAGCCTGCGATTTGTTTGTTTAAAATATCACGAATGTTATAAACTTTATAATCTTTAACAATGTCTAAATTTGAGTTTGTATAAGCAATAAACAATCTTCCTTTTTGGTCTGCATATATTGTTTGTATCCCAATTTCAGATAATCCGTTCAATTTAGACCATTTGGTAAGCGAGCCATCATTTTTATCCACCACTAAAATACTTTTCTCGGTTGCTCCATACACATTTTCCCCATCTTGTGCTACCCAAAGAAATTTACTGTAATTCAGATACTCTTTGAATTGACCAACCGGAGCATCTTGAGCCCAAAGAGAAAAAAGCGAACTGAAAATCAAAAAGAAAAATGTTTTTTTACACATAAAGCATTAATATTTATTTGTCAAATGATAGTTTTTTAAACCTCTTAGAGAGAATCCGGAAGTAATGAAACTTATTAAAACGACTAAAGAAAAAACAAGGACAAAATCTTTGAAATTCATTGAAACTGGGTAAGCATTAATTATGAAGGAAGAATCTGCATTTCCTAAAGTAATAATTCCAAAATATTGCTGTATAAAGCAACAGAACAACCCGATGCACATTCCCAGAAAACCGCCTGTAATTCCAATCATAACCCCAACAGTTAAAAATACTTTTTTAAGTAACGCCTTAGAAGCCCCCAAAGTGTGTAAAATTGAAATATCTTGTTTTTTTTCTACAATAAGCATACCCAGAATACCTACAATATTGAAAGTAGCAAGAATAAAAATAAAACACAAAATAAGATAAACGATTAGATTTTCAGCTTTTATGGTTTTATACAGCAACGCTTCTTGTTGTACTTGATTTTGAACAATAAAATTATCACCCACCATTTGCATAAGTTTCTTTTGAACTTTTTCGGAATAGGCATTATCTTCAAGAAAAACAGCGATATATGAAACTTCCGTATCATAATCAAATATTTCTTTTGCAGATTCTATTGAAAGAAACAGCGCGTTTTCATCGTAAGATGTATTACTTGCAAAAACCCCGACTGGAAACAGATAGCTCATTTGAAATGCCTCCAACGGGTTTATAAGATTTTTTTTGCTACGTTTAGGATAATATAGCTTTGTGAGGATATAACTATTGAGGTCAACTCCTAAAAGTCCCGCTATTCCTGCTCCAAAAACAACTCCATTCTCCGTACCGGTATCAAAATCCCCGTCAATAGCCGCATTGACTAACCCTGATAATTCGGGATAACGTTCGGAAACCCCATATAAAGTGGCTAATACTTGTTTATCATCATAAGTAACCAACACCAAATCTTTAAGCACGGGTTCCACCGCCTTCACCCCCTCCACTTTTGCCAGCTCGCAACTTGTAATTTGTAACTCGTAACTCGCAAAAACCTTTCCTTCCTCGGCTTCAATCTTAATGGGCGGATTAAAGCGGTTGTAATTGCCGGTAATGAACTCCTGCAATCCGTTGAAAACCGAAAGAACGATGACCAATGCTGCAGTACTTGCCATAATTCCCAAAACAGAAATCAAAGAGATAATATTAATGATATTATGTTTTTTGGGCGAAAACAAATACCGAAGTGCGACAAAAAAGGCGAAATGGTTGTTATGCTTCACTGTTACGATTTCAACAGGTTTTCAATATTTTCAAGATAATCTAACGAGTCATCAATAAAAAACTCAAGTAGCGGAATTACACGCAATTGATGTTTTACTTTTTGTGCCAAACGATACCGGATATCTTTTGTATTTCTTCGAATAGACTTGATTACCACCTCATTATTTTCTGCGTTAAAAATACTCAAATAAGAGCGAGCCAAAGACAAATCCGGCGTTACTTTGGTTTGTGTAACAGTTATCATACAGGCATATACGGGAATTCCATCTTGAAGAAATATTTCAGCAAGTTCTTTTTGAATCAGTTTGGCAATTTTTTGTTGACGCGTACTGTCCATATTTTCAATCCTTAATTATAAATAATAACGAAAAATGGTTGGTTTTCGTATGATTTACCGTTTTCTTTAATTTGTTTCTCCAATTAACGTTCCCGCTGTACATCTTGTAATTTTGACATCCACATATTCACCAATTTTGTGATTTTTTCTCGGAAAGACACACACTTTATTCTGGGAATTTCTGCCGAAAAGATGCTGGTCGGAACGTTTAGAAACGCCTTCAATTAATACCGTAAATGTTTTGCCGATATCTCTTTTGTTGCTTTGCAGTGAAAGTTGTTGTTGCAAGGCAATTATCTCTTCTAAGCGTTTAATTTTCAATTCTTCGGGAATATCGTCTTCAAACTTTTCGGCGGCTTTGGTGCCTTCGCGCACTGAGTATTTAAACATAAACGCATATTCAAACTCCACTTCTTTCATCAAAGAGAGCGTATCTTGGTGGTCTTGTTCGGTCTCTCCGCAAAAACCGGCAATAATATCGGTAGAAATGGCGCAATCGGGCAAAATCTCTTTGATTTTTCGGATGCGTTCCAAATAATACTCTCGGGTGTAAATGCGGTTCATCTTTTTCAACATCGCATTGCTTCCCGATTGCACCGGCAAATGTATGTAATGACACACATTGGGATATTTTGCCATGACATGCAACAACTTATCCGAAATATCTTTGGGGTGCGAGGTGGCATATCGAACGCGTAACAAGGGAGAAATTTGCGCAATTTTTTCCGTTAAATCCGCAAAATCCACGTTATTGAGGTTGTTTTTCCAATGATAAGAGTTTACGTTTTGTCCCAAGAGGGTTACTTCACGAAATCCCTTTTCAAATAAATTCTGCGCTTC
>Ga0209628_10002474_pt1 | contig 12558 bp, 12 predicted proteins | sample TergutCu122P4_FD_187285 | JGI IMG/M metagenome (GOLD analysis project Ga0209628, IMG submission 187285) | Cubitermes ugandensis P4 segment gut microbial communities from Kakamega Forest, Kenya - Cu122 P4 (SPAdes) (version 2) | ecosystem: Host-associated > Arthropoda: Insects > Digestive system...
TAGCATAAGCATTAGTTCCGAAAGCAAAACTATTGTTACCAGATGCTCCTGATAAATTTCCACCGGCGAATGAGTTATTGCCGGTTGCAACTCCTGTGCCTATAGAAAAGCCTGTGTTGTTTGTGCCGGTGCATTGATAGCATTGTGCGTAAATTTGTGTAATCCCTAGGGAAGAAATTAGAAAAATAATTCAAGAAGAGTTACAAAAAAGTTGTTAACCTATTACGTCGAAAACCCTACCTAATTCTTACCTAATAAAACATATAAACACCTTGATAATGGAGTTCATTTGGTAACAGGAATAAGCCGGGGGATTTCCGTTACCCAAGGCGTTGCCGTTGGGCTGTCATATTTAAGGGCTTCGCCCTATGAGGTAAACCGTTTTGATAGACAATAACCGATCCCCTTAAACGGAACTCAGGTAATTATTTTTTGTTTGTTGTTTTTATGTCATCGGTAATTTTTTTTAGTTTAATTTTTTTCGGTGCAAAAAATTGAAAAAAAATGAGATGGTAGTTTTTTAGAAATTATTTCACACTATAAAAACTGTTAATTTTTTTATATTTTCGCAGAAAATTTTACAAGAAAATTCAACAAAATATTTATTAACATAGATTTTATGAAGATTTTTACACTTTTTCTTAAACAAATCCAAATTGTTTTGCTTTTAGCAGGTTTTTGTATTCCATTGCATGCCAAGAAAGTTGATGCGGCTCATGCTGAGGCAGTAGCGCAATATCTTATCGAACTGAAATTTGATGCCTCTCTGCATCGGAGCGATGCACTAACTTTGGTTTACACAGCCACGGCTAATCATTTGTCGGATTTGCCGTTGTATTATGTTTTTAATGTTGGGCATAACCAGGGTTTTATCATTGTCTCCGGCGATGATATTGCAACGCCCATATTAGGCTATAGTACGGAAGGAAATTACGACTCCACTAATATTCCTCCTAATTTTCAGACTTGGATGGAAGATGTAGGGAATGCCATTTTAAAAGGAATGGATGATAACTTTTTGGGAGATGATGAAACCCAACGTGCGTGGAGTGCCTATTTGAATAAAGAGGAGAGTTTTTTTGTAAAAACAGAAGGCGACAGAGCAGTAGCCAAACTCTTGACCACCACATGGAATCAGAATAACCCTTATTGGAACCAATGCCCTTCTTATAGTGGAAGCAGGTGTTATACCGGTTGTGTGGCTACCGCCATGGCGCAAATTATGAAATATCATAACCGCCCAACAACAGGAACAGGAACAACTCCTGCATATACTACGAGAACGCACAAAATTAACATTCCCGCGGTAAATTGCGCAGTAAATTACAATTTTGGAACTATGGGAGCAGCAACCCCTTCTACCACTACCGAACAAACCAACGTTGCAAGACTAATGTATCATTGCGGTACCAGCGTTGAAATGGATTATACCCCCACCGGTAGCGGAGCATATAGTATAGATGTAGGAGATGCAATAACTACCCATTTTGGCTATGACAAGTCTTTGCGTTATGAACAAAGAATCTATTATAACAATACTCAATGGGTAAATTTATTGAAACAGGAACTTGATGCTAAAAGACCTATTTACTATAGCGGACAAAGTGCAACCGGTGGGCATGCCTTCGTATGCGATGGTTATACCGACCAAAACCTGTTTCATTTCAATTGGGGATGGGGAGGAACACAAGATGGCAATTACTCTGTAACTCCCATGCCAAGCAATTACTATCCTAACAGTAATGTAATTTATACCAATTGGAAACCTAATGCCGGAACTGCTACTTCCTATCAAATAGATTTATATACAGGTACTTCTATAACAGCGCCTACATCAGTACAGCAATTAGAGATTTTTACTGTTACTGCCTGTTTTTGTAATTCAGGATGGGCAACTTTTCCGAGTGGAGAATTAGCTATTGGAATATATAGTGGCGCCACCTTGCTTGCTGTAATTGGTACGCGTACTATTTCTAATTTTATGCCGGGTTATTATTATAATCCTTTAACTATCAATAACTGCAGTGTACCAACAACTGTAGCGCCCGGAACCTACACCATTAGGGCAATAAGCAAAGCAACAGGTACAACTACCTGGAATATTGCCAAAGGTACTGCGGGAACTACCTGGGAGAAAACCATACTGGTTACCGGCATCCCAACAATAACTGCTACCCCAACATCATTAACTTTTAGTAATGTTCCTGTCAACACAACCTCATCTCCTCAAACAGTTAACATTACAGGAAGTTACTTAACCGGCAATATTACCCTGACAAAAAGCGGTACGGGCGCTACGGCATTCAATATTACGCCCACTTCATTTACAACAACAGGTGGAAATTGCAGCGTTACTTTCTCGCCACAAAATGCAGGTAACTATAGCGCAACGCTTAGCATTAGCAGTGCAGGTGCAACAACTAAAACGGTAACACTTACCGGAACAGCTATTGTACCGGTGGTTCCGGTTACAAGCATTACAGGAATCCCTGCATCAATTTATGAAAAAACACCCCTTACCCTTTCCGGTACGGTTCATCCTGTAAATGCAACTTTCCAAACCATTGTTTGGAGTGTAAAAAATGCAGGAACTACCGGTGCAACAATTACCGGTGGAAACACACTGAATACATCAGCAATTGGAACTGTAGTGATTACTGCAACTATTACAAATGGGGTGGCAAATGGCACAAACTATACAGAAGATTTTACCATAAATGTTTATCCAATTATAGTTACCAATATAACAAACCTGCCCACCACAACCCAAGCTGGTACACCACTGACACTTAGCGGTACAGTAACTCCAAGCAATGCTACTTTTCAAGATATCACATGGGAAATTATCGATGCAGGAACCACCGGAGCCACTATTTCAGGAAGCATTCTTTACACCACCAACCCAGGTTTGGTAACCATTTCGGCAACGATTGAAAATGGTTTGGGTATTGGATCCCATTTTGTAAAACAATGCTCAATCTTGGTTACCCATCCTATTATTCAAGTTGAGGACATTAAAAATATTCCAAATGCAGCAAAAATTGGTGTCAGAACTTTTCTCACGGGGGTTGTTGTTCCCAGAAACGCTACTAACCAATATATTGAATGGAATATTAAAGAAGAAGCCACTACGGCTTCCGCTACCATTACAGACACAAGAGGGTATGTTACTCTTTTAGTTACCTCGCAGGGAACGCTGGTGATTACGGCAACGATAGCGGATGGTTTGGGGAATGACATTCCCTATTCAAAGGATTTTGATATTAAGGTTATAGATGAACATTGTGATTGCAAGTAATGGAATACAACTATCTCATTTTATATTTAGAAACATTTCCCAAACCGCGCCTTCTTTAGTGTCTTTAATAGTAATTCCCAACTCCGTTAGGTGATTTCGAATGGCATCGGCTACCGCCCAATTTTTATTGAGTTTGGCATCTTGGCGCATTTCCATAATCAGATTCATCAAACCTTCTGTAATTTCGTTATTTCCGGTATTGGCTTCTTGGGGAAGCAATCCTAGAATCTCGAAAAAGAAAACTCTGAAATTAGTTTTCAGCAGTTCAATATCTTCTTTGGTTAAAGAGAGAAGATTTTCTTTTGCGCTGTTAATGATACGCACGGCATCGAAAAGTTCGGCGATAAGTTTTGGGGTGTTCATATCGTCGTTCATGGCATCGTAGCAACTTTGCCCCCAAGCGGTAATGTTTTCGTCCGATTTATCTTTAGTAGGCAATTTATTCAGCAGTTTTTCGGCAGCGTACAGTTTTTGCAACCCCTTTTCGGCAGCCATCAGCGCCTCGTTCGAGAAATCTACCGTTCCGCGATAATGCGCCTGCAAGATAAAATAGCGGATGGTCATCGGCGAGTAAGCACGTTCCAATAACGGATGTTCACCGGTAAAGAACTGATTAAGCGTAATGAAATTTCCCAACGATTTTCCCATTTTTTGACCGTTGATAGTAATCATGTTGTTGTGCATCCAATATTTCACCGATTCTTTTCCATTAACAACAGTAGATTGACATACTTCCGATTCGTGGTGGGGGAATAGCAAATCCATGCCGCCCCCGTGAATATCGAAATGTTCGCCCAAATACTTAGTACTCATAGCCGTACACTCAATGTGCCATCCGGGGAAGCCGATGCTCCAGGGCGAGCGCCACCGCATGATATGTTCCGGTGCTGCTTTTTTCCAAAGGGCAAAATCGGCTGCATTGCGTTTTTCTTCTTGCCCGTCTAAAGCGCGTGTATTTGAAATCATCTCTTCCAGCACTCTTCCCGAAAGTTTGCCGTAGCCAAAATCTGCATGATATTTAGGAACATCAAAATATACGGAGCCGTTTGAAATGTAGGCGTATCCTTTATCCAAAATCTTCTCTATCATTTCAATTTGTTCCATAATATGCCCCGAAGCGCGCGGCTCAATAGAGGGGCGCAGCACGTTCAGCTTATCCATGGCAAGGTGATAACTATCAATATAAAACTGAGCCACTTCCATGGGCTCAAGTTGTTCTACCCTTGCTTTTTTGGCAATTTTGTCTTCCCCTTCATCGGCGTCGTTTTCCAAATGCCCCACATCGGTAATGTTTCTCACATAACGCACTTTAAATCCAATATGGGTTAAAAACCGAAACAGAATGTCGAAAGTAATGGCGGGACGTGCGTGTCCCAGATGAGGTTCTCCGTAAACGGTAGGACCACAAACATATAATCCCACCCTGCCAGGCACAATGGGGGCAAGCGTTTCTTTCTGTTTAGAGATGGTGTTGTAGATTTGCATAACTCTCTTTATATAATCAATAATTCTTTAGTTGGTCAAAATTGTATAATTATTAAACAAAACTTACTTCTTTTAAATTTTCTGCAAAACGATGTAATCCATTTTGTATTTGCAGTGTAGTGTTCCTTTTTGGTTTACGTTTTCCTGATGAATAATGCCAAAGTTGCTTTTGGTTAATTCCTGTTATTTTTTCAAGTCCTGATTTTGATAGAATTCCCGAATAATAGTTTAGAAAAGAAGATACGTCATATTGAATATCAAATTCAAATTCCGGTATATTTTTTCCATCTTTTTTACACATTATTCTTTCTTCTTCAACACAAGAATAAAAATCGGCAATAGCATCTTTAACAGTGTTACCGAATCCGGCAAGAGAAAACTTATAATCAAAACAATCCATAAAGGCACTATATTTTCCATCTTTTCCACATTCTACAATTACTTTTACTTTTTTCATACACTAAATTTTGTTTTTTGAATTATTAGAGTTTAACTCCTGATGTAATTTCAATATTTCTTTTGGTTCCAGTTGCAAGTTCTTGCGAAGGATGCCTTGGAATTCTAAAACGTTTTTCAGTAATAGGACTATACCAACAATCATGTTCGCCACCATGTTCAATAAAATAACAACCTGCTCTATATAATTTTCTGATGGCTTCGGAAGTTTTCATATTAGTTTTTTGAGAAAAATTGAGTGCGCAAAGATAACTATTTTTCTACTACTACTTTTTATTTAGCCTAATTTTTTTATTTTTGTGGTTCTTAAAAAAACTATCAATGATGAAACTCCAACCATTAATAGAGATTATGTCGCCGGCAGGTTCATACGAAGCGTTGCAAGCAGCCATTCAAGCGGGCGCGGGTTCTGTTTATTTTGGCGTGGGAAGCATGAACATGCGTGCCCGCTCATCCGCAAATTTTACTTTGGAAGACCTGGAAAGAATTGCTCAAATTTGCAAAGAAAACAACGTACTCTCTTATTTAACCGTGAATACCGTAATTTATAATCATGAAATTGAAGAGATGCGCGCCTTGCTGGATGTTGCTAAAAAATGCGGCGTATCTGCAATTATTGCTTCCGATATGGCAGTTATGAACTATTGCAAACAAATTGGGATGGAAATTCATATCTCAACCCAATGCAATATCACCAACATTGAAGCAGTAAGGTTTTACGCGCAGTTTGCCGATGTAATTGTGATGGCGCGGGAAACAGAGCTGAAAGATGTTGCCCAAATTGCAAAGCAAATTCAGAAAGAGAATATTTGTGGACCTAAAGGTGAATTTATTAAAATTGAGATGTTTATACACGGGGCGCTGTGTATGGCGGTCTCCGGAAAATGCTATATCAGTTTGGATAATTTCAACTATTCGGCAAACAGAGGGGCATGTTTACAACCTTGCCGCAGAGCCTATCATGTGAAAGACATAGATTCCGAAATTGAGTTAGCCATTGAAAACCAATATATTATGTCGCCAAAAGATTTATGTACGATTGGTTTTTTAGATAAAATGATAGATGCAGGCATAACCGTCTTGAAAATTGAAGGACGCGGGCGCTCGCCGGAATATGTAAAAATGGTTACACAATGTTATCACGAAGCCGTTAATGCCATTCAAAATAAAACTTATACCAAAGTAAAAATTGATGATTGGACAGCACGTTTGCGTAGCGTTTACAACAGAGATTTTTGGGATGGTTATTATTTAGGACAAAAAACCGGCGAGTGGACGAAAAACTATGGCTCACAAGCCACACGTATTAAGCAATATGTGGGAAAAGTAACCAACTATTTTTCAAATTTGCAAGTTGCAGAGATCCTTATTGAAACCAATGAAATTAAGGTGGGGGATAATATTATGGTGTTTGGACCAACAACAGGCGTTGTTGATGTTGATATTGAAGAAGTTCGGGTAGATTTGAAACCTGTATTACAAGCGGACAAAGGAACTTATTGTTCTGTTCCCATGCAAGTGTTAGTGAGAAGAAATGACAAGATTTACAAGTGGATAACAGCTAATGAATGCCCTGTTTAAGAGGTAATGAGGGATAGATTTTTTTCAATTTTAAGAATTAAATCATTAACATCACAGTTTTCTCCTTTCACCGTATAGTGTGCTTGTTTATAAAAAGGTTCCCGAAACGCCAACTGTTCTGTAACAAATGTAAAAAGTTCATCTTCCGTTTTATTTTTTGTTAAAGGGCGAACAACTTTTGCATGTAGCAATCTTTGTGTTAATGATTTTGGGGACATTTCAATATAGATAGATAATGCTGCGTTGTTAATTAATGCCATAGCATCCAAGAAGCAGGGAGTACCTCCTCCGGTGGCAATCACTACGTTTTCTAATTGAAGTGCATCCTTTAAAATATTGTATTCTAACTGTCTAAAATTATTTTCTCCATATTTTTCAAAACAATGATAAACAGAAATATGATATTTTTCTTCCAGCATTTTATCAGTGTCCACAACAGAATAATTCAAACGCGAGGCAATTTTTTTTGTTAAAGTAGATTTTCCTGCACCGGAAAACCCAACAAAAACGATTCGCGAATGTAAAGGTTTTAAGTTCAAATCAACTCTTTAAAAGTACTCTGCAAATAAACATAAAAAATTTCTGAATTACACAATGAACTGAGAAATATATTGGAGTTAAAATTTTAAAATTGTAGAGACGCGGCACACCACGTCTCCACAATCCAACCAAATTAATTATTAACCATTTTCCGGATTATTGTTTCGCCGGTATGAGTTTCAATTTTTATAAAATAAATGCCGCTACTGAGGTTTTCGGTAACAATGGATTTTCCGTTGAAAATGAACTGTTTTACTGTTTGTCCTGTTATATCGGTTATTTGGATATACTTAACACGCTCTGGGTGACTTACATAGATTTCGTTTGTAAACGGATTCGGATAAAGAATCATGTTTTCCGGATGGTTCATATGAAAGTGTGAAAATATTTTATTTTTTTGTGAGTTGAGATGATGTAATCTCAATATATACAGTGTCTTTTTTTAGCGAGTTACTTATCGTGTTAATGAGAAGACTATCCCGTTTTTGAGATAATTCTTCAATTTTTTCTTGCTGTTTTTGAGATAATTTATTAGCCATCCAAGATGTAGAAAGAGTAAAAAGGATGCCCAATACTCCAACAAAGTATCCTAATTTTCCAATAGAAATTCCTAACATTGATACTTTTTTGTCTTCCACATACTTGTAACAGTCTCTTATGTAATATAATCCCATTTTTAAATTTTCAATATTTAAGATTAATTTCCGAACTTCTTCAATCTTCTCTTTATCTTCTTCCGTTTTCTCTTTATCTAAATTATCCAGCCCTTTATCTAAATATTTTGAGCAACACAAAATATTGGTAAATAATGTTTCACCAACAATATTATTAATTGTCTTATATAAATTATCTCTGTCCTTTTTCTTTATGCCTATCTCAATATAAAGTTCTTTTAACGTTTTTCGTTTGATTATTACTTTTTTCCATAGTTCGATTAAATCTTCTTTTATGGTCTTTGCTTTGCTTAACAATAATGATTCTTTCTCGTCATTTGAATTCGCTATTTGCTTTTGTAATTTTTCTATATCCTCAGTATAATCATCTATTTGCTTTTGTAATTTTTCTATATCCTTTTTTATCAGTTTTTTCTTTGTTTTTATATCGGCTGTGGACGTTTTTATTATTTCAAAATGCTCTAATTGCTCTTGAAAATGTTTCTGTATTTTCTTTAAATAAAAGATAATAGCTTCATTATTAATTTTTTCTACATCTATTTTTGTTGTATCAATGTATGCTCTATAAAAGTAGTCTTTATATTGTTTATTGTATTTTGATTTTTTGTGAAATAAATGTGTGTGATATAATTGTTTTATAGCATAAAATGTCGAATATTGCTTATGATCACTTAATAAAGATTTTCCTGTATTTGATACGAATTTTTTTGAGTTTTCGTCTGCACTACATTCGTACACAAACAATCCATCAGAAGAATGGTTTATGTATTTCAAATGAATAGTAGCAACAGGATTACTTTCAAATAAATCCTCTTTTATATTGTCACAAAAAACGCTAAAAAACTTTTTCAAAAGTGTCTTTCGATTGTTTTCTTTGTTGTAAAAACATAAACAAACATTCGCTTTTTCCTGTTCTTCGGAAGGATATGTTTCAATTTTCAGGTAAGTATGTACATTCAAATGATAATAATCATCATCTGTAAGTTTTTCAATTATAGGTTGGTTGCCTATCAATTCAAAATTTTTATGGATATAAGACGGATACCAAATAACCCAATATTGAACTTGCTCCATTTTTTCAAAATTAAAGAAACGACTATTTAAGAGAAGATTTTCCCAATTATCGCTTTAATACCTGTATTATACCACCGTCTTTCTCGTTTTATATTATCTCTCATATCAATATACCTTTGCGATATGCCATAAGTACGGTTAATCTTTTGGTCAGATTCAGAAAGATACATTCCTCCGTGTATATAGCCAAGTCTGAGCATTTTCTTGAAAGTTTCTTTACCTAATGCTTCTTTCAAAAATTCAAAGTCTCCACGGTATGAAGACTTTTCTACTGCTTCCACTATGTCCATTGCGGTAATTAAATCCAGTTCTTTTGTCATTTCTTTTCTTTTGTCATTTCTTTTCTTTTACAACCGTCCATAAACAGTTGGTTTTTACATCGTTAAACAATTCTTTCGTTTATTTTTTAGTAGGTGCGAAAATACACTTTATTTATAATTGGAAAACCTACCTTTCAAAAAAAATAAAATTCAAAAATACTATATATTTTGCCACCTCTTTCTTGCGACATAGACAAGTTTTCCTTATGGCATCGCCGAACATATAACGGGGGTGCCTATTGCACAACTAAAAAACAACAGCCTTTCTGAAAAAATAGTTTTTTGAATAAAAAATATTATTAAAAATCGGCATGTTATAAATTTGAATATTTGCAATCTATCGCAATATTTGCAAAAGTATAGGTTGTGCAACAGCTACGAGAGGTTTGCTGTTGCAAATATTGCGATAGTTAAAAAATTCTATCTTTGCAAAACAAAAATTAGACAAATAATTTCCCGTTTTTTAACGTAAAAAACAAGAAACAGATGACAACATTTAACGAAAATTTGAATTTTCACTATCCGCAACAGATGCAATATCTGTACGAAAACAGTATGCGTATCAGTCACGATTTGCTGCGTGAGATTTTGGCATTGCCACAAAACGAATTGCTCGACGATTTGGAAACGATGTTAAAAGATGCGCAAAACAGATACAAGCAAGAATAAACGCTGTTGGATTTGCTATTAAAAATAAAGGGTACGTTGGAACAGGTGGAACCCAAACACATAGTATGAGCGATTTTTGGGAATTTATTCCATAATTATGCCACCGCCAACTACATCCTCCTCTTCATAAAACACCGCCGATTGCCCCGGGGTTACAGCAGAAACCGGAAAATCGAAGTCGCAACGCAGCTTATTACCTATTTGAGCGAGGGTTGCCATCGCACCAGCATCTTTATAACGAATACGAACCAATGCGCGATAATTTTCGGGCAGCATATCATATTTGGCAATATTAACCTCTGTTACCCATAATGTTTGAGATAACAAATCCTCCTTTTCACCTAAAATAACTTTGTTATTTACCGGGTCTAACCGTGTAACATAAATGGGGTGTCCCACAGCCACTTCCAAACCTTTTCGTTGCCCAATAGTATAAAACGGATACCCGCGATGTTTCCCCAACCATTTTCCATTTTTGTCGCAAATTATCCCCCCCCGCAATGCCTCGCACGCTTTGGGAGATTTCATCTGCAGATAACTACGATAATCTCCGTTGGGAATAAAACAAACATCGTAACTTTCTCTTTTTTTGGCGATTGAAGTAATTCCAAAAGATTGTGCGAGTGTTTTTACTTCCTCTTTGGTAAACTCTCCCAACGGAAAAAGGCAACGCGATAATTGCGCCTGCGACATCTTCCACAACACATACGATTGGTCTTTGGTAATATCTTTACCACGTGAAACAAAATATCTGCCGCTTTCATTTTTCAAACTAATGTAATGACCGGTCGCCACTTTTTCGCAGCCCAATTTATCGGCATAATCAAACAATGTTCCGAATTTCATAGTAGGATTACACAGTACGCACGGGTTGGGGGTTCGTCCGGCAAAATACTCATCTACAAAATTTTGAATAATAGTTCTCTCAAATTCATCTTGAATATCCACTACATGATGTTCAATATTTAACTTTTTAGCCAACTCTTGCGCATCTTTAATAAAATCGCTATCCGAATGGGTGCTCGATTTTCCGTAGTATGTTTTTTCGAAGCTCCACATTTTTAACGTAACCCCAATCACTTCATAACCGGCTTGTTGCAACATAAACGCAGCCACGGAACTATCCACGCCGCCGCTCATGGCTAATAATACTCTTTGTTTTTGGTTATGATTTTCTTGCATTAATCTCATCGTGAATTTTTGAGGCTAATTCAAAATCCTCACTGTCAATGGCGCCTTGCACCAAACGCTCCAACTCAACTATGGGCATTTCATGAAGTTTATTCTCAATATAAAGTTCTAACTCTTCGGGTTGAAGGTCAATGTCGGGCGTAAAATTTTCTATTTTTTCCTCCTCTTTGCGAGGCTCAACCGACAATTTATCAAAGATATCTTTTCTGATGAATATGGGGGCATTCATGAGCAGTGCAATAGCAATGGCATCGGAGGTTCGGGCATCTAAGTCTAAGTTTGTTTTATTGTTTTGGAGTAACAGATGGGCATAAAAAACACCTTCGTCATAATGATAAACCACAACTTTATTTAAGGAAAACCCTGTATGCTGCATAAAATTTTTAAACAACTCATGGGTTCCCGGACGACGCGTTTGTATGTTATTGATTAACAAAATCAAAGTTCGCGCTTCATGTAGTCCAATCACAATAGTCATTTCCCGTTTACCCTCTTTTTCGCGCATAATTAAAGCAAACGCTTCTGTAGGCGTGGGTGAACTTTCAATATCAATGGCCTCTATTTCAATATATTCCATGTTTATTTTGTGGAAGTTTGTGGTTCTATATAATGAGGAATATTATTTTTTTGAATGAAAGAATAGATTAGCAATCCCAATCCAATAATGATAAACGGAATGCTAAGCCATTGCCCAATATTCAACGTCATTCCTACTTCGCTGCTTACTTGCACTTCTTTTACAAATTCGATAAAAAAACGTGCAGTAAAAATCACCGTCAGCAAAGTTCCTACTGCTCTGCCTGCCGGAATGTTTCCTTTGGTAATTTTAAAATAGTAGAGCAACATGAAACCGTAAAGCGAAAAATAGACGAGCGATTCGTATAGTTGTGCAGGATGGCGTAGGGTGTCTGCAACGCCAAAACCTCCGTGGGTAAAATTAAACGCCCAGGAAACATCTGTAATACTTCCCACAATTTCGTGGTTCATCAAATTTCCCAAACGCACCATGGCCGCTGCCACCGGAATGGCAATACACAACCGGTCTAACAACCACAGTACATTAATCTTACGTTTCCATGCAAAATAGGAGAGAAACGAGATAAGCGCAATTACCGCCCCGTGGCTCGCCAAGCCTTGATATCCAATGAAGTGCCAATGTTCATCAAAAGGGAGCAATACCTGCAATGGGTGATGAATTAGATATTGAGGTTCGTAGAACACAAAATGTGCCAATCGAAGCCCAATGATGGTCCAAACAATGCACCAAAGA
>Ga0209628_10002475_pt1 | contig 12558 bp, 11 predicted proteins | sample TergutCu122P4_FD_187285 | JGI IMG/M metagenome (GOLD analysis project Ga0209628, IMG submission 187285) | Cubitermes ugandensis P4 segment gut microbial communities from Kakamega Forest, Kenya - Cu122 P4 (SPAdes) (version 2) | ecosystem: Host-associated > Arthropoda: Insects > Digestive system...
GATCTGCAATGAAACGTCATTTTTTTCAAGTCGCAAGGAGGGTGTAAAATGGGTAAAATTGCGGCTTGAGACTGTTTCATGGCTGCAATCAAAACTCTATTCAGGCGTTCCATGTTTAATTTTTGCCGTTCGGAATGTTCACATATCAGCGGTGTTATTTCATCAACGCCTATTTCGCAGGCTTTTTCTAAAAACCATTCAAAACGGGCTATATTTTTAGTAGGCGCAACGGCTAAGTGAAGATGAAATTCATCATTGCGATGAGGGTGATGCGTTGAAATAATCTGTGCCTGTGTATGTTTGGGATGAGCCACCGAAACAATAGCCGTGAACATCCAGCCTTTTCCGTTGGTAATTAAAACTTCATCGCCCACATTCAAACGCAATACACGCACACCATGAGCACTCTCTTCTTCGGTAAAATGAGCCGTTGTGTCATTATATTGCAAGTCGGGAAGGTAGAATAGGTGCATGTAGTTATCTTAATGGTTCATTACCATGTTCATATCATGTGAATGATTTTTTTTTGCAAAAGTAATAAAAAAAACGTTAATAACAAGGCAAACCACAGGACAAACGCATTAAAAATCAGTTAAATGTATTGTAAAATAGTGATAATGAAAAATTTAAATCCTTATACCCTTATTTACCACCCCCTACCCCCTCCAAAGGAGGGGAATTGGAGGGGAATTTACTAACCTTAGTAGCAAAGAATTACAATCATCTTCCAACCTTATTCCCTTATTTTCAATTCATTTATATGCGAATAATCTTGCCAATGAAAGCACAGAATTTTATATGAAATCATTGCAGGAAATCTACGAATTATTAAAAGTCGAGAATAATGCTACATTATTGATTCTAAAATAAGTACGACTGTCTTTATAAATTTCAAACAATATGTCTCTTTCTTTTGCGAACTGTACATAGTTCACTGTGCTATTATCAGTTTGCTGAGGTACAAAATTATCTAAATCAAAAAAAAAACAATAATAACTGATTTTTTCAGAAATAATTCCCCACCGCAAATTCAAACTGATTAATAAACACTTGTTTGAATGCTGAAATGTTATTTTGTTCATAAAACAGGAGCATTGCTTTCTTATAGTCAACGGAGTCAACTGTACGAAAAGAAATAGGACAATAATTATTAGCCATCAGAAGCGCATTTGCGGTAATTCTTGCCACCCGTTTGTTGCCGTCGGAGAAGGGTTGAATATATGAAAGCAGTACTAAAGCAAACAGCGCTTTTTCAAAAATATTATCACGGTTGTTTATCAAGTTGCAGGTTTGTTGTAATGCTTCTCGTATCTGGAATTCATTGTCAATGGGTCGGTAATTTGTTCCTGTTATGCCTACCGATCTTGTTCTAATATTTCTATCAACGTGCAATTCTTTTGTTAAAATACTGTGCAATTCCTCTATTTTTGCCACGTTCAACGAAAGAAAATAGTCAGAGTTTGCTGCCACGAAATCAATTGCGTCTTTGTGATTTAAAAGCATTATTGCTTCGTCTTTTGTTTTTCCGGCTGCCGTCAGTTTCTCTTTTAGAAGGCGTTCTGTTTCGAGTAGCGAGTAGGTATTTCCCTCTATTTGCGAAGATTTCCAACTCAAATCTATAGTCAATCGTTCCATATCTTTTTGATACTCAAAGTCGGAAAGTTGAGAAATATTTTTTGAAAATTTATTTTGAAAATTGTTCAATAAAGTCAATTCTTGGTCGGTAAAAAGAGAAACATTTTGCAATGTTTCGGGAATAAGCGAAAAATTGTAACCCGATAAAATATCTCTTTCGTCTATTTCTTGGCTGTAATATTCGTCTAAATTTATTGGGAAAAAAAGATAAAAAGTTGGGGAAAGTGCATAGCGGCTATTCTTGGCTTTTCCAGTTTGGATCAAGTGTTTTTCGCTCAATAACTTTGATAAACAGCGTTTAACAGTAGCATAACTGACAACAGAATTTAACCCTTCAAAAATTTCTTTTGAAGACGAATATGGGTTGCTTTTCAGAAAGTTTAATATTAATCCCTGTATTTCCATCTCTTTTTAATAATTTATTCGGCTCACAAATTTGTTGATTTCTATGCAAAAGAACGTTTTTTTGAGCCGAATATTATATCTATTTGAGCCGAATAAAATTATGTTTCAACAACATTATGTTTCTACAGCATAACTAATAATTTTGTAAAAAAATATCTGTATCAAAAAAAATACTCACCTTTTCAATGTATAATTCGAGGCGCTTGTTGATTGGTATTCACGTTTCATTTTTTCAAACGTAATCCAGCGAATAATGCAGTCCGATGCTTTCTTTTCTCAGCATGGCTTGTTTGATTATAAGGTATGCGATGTTGATGATATTGCGCAATTCGCAAATTTCGCGAGTTAAGATTGAGTTGTCGTACAGTGTTTCTGTTTCGTGATAAATTATTTTCAATCTATCGAAGGCACGTTTTAGGCGCAGGTCGGAGCGAACAATGCCAACGTAACTCGACATTATTTGCTGTACTTCTTTCAACGACTGCGTGATAAGAACCATTTCTTCGTTAAGTACCATTCCTTCGGCGTTCCATTCCGGTACTTTTTCACAGAATGGGATATTTTTAAAAATACTCAAGGTATGTTGCGCCGCTCTGTGGGAAAACACAACGGCTTCGAGCAGACTGTTCGATGCCAAACGGTTTGCGCCGTGCAGTCCGGTACAGGCACATTCACCTGTGGCGTACAGATTATGTATGCTCGTTCGGGCAAACTCGTCGGCAGCAATACCTCCGCAAAGGTAATGAGCCGCCGGAACAACCGGAATCATATCTTTACGGATGTCTATTCCGATGCTAAGACATTTGGCGAAAATACCGGGAAATTCTTCAATAAGTCGGTTAGGTTTTAAATGGCGGCAGTCGAGCATGACATGGTCTGAGCCGGTAAGTTTCATCTCTTTGTCAATGGCTCTTGCAACGATGTCGCGGGGCGCTAACGACTGGCGGTGGTCGTATTTCTGCATAAATTCTTCACCGTCAATTCCTTTCAAAACAGCGCCGAAACCGCGTAGGGCCTCTGTAATAAGAAACGAAGGCGACTCGCTCGGATTGTAAAGAGAAGTCGGATGGAATTGAATAAATTCCATGTCTTTTACAACACCTTTTGCTCTGTAAACCATAGCGATGCCATCACCTGTAGCAACGCGTGGATTGGTGGTAGTGAGATAAACATTGCCTGCTCCTCCGGTGGCTAACAGAGTGATTTTGGAAAGTACGGTGGAAATGGTTTTTAGGTCATCCCGAAGAATATAGGCTCCGTAGCAGGCAATGTCTTTCCGCTGACGGGTTACTTCTTCGTCAAGATGATGCTGGGTGATGATGTCAATGGCAAAACAGTTTTCCCAAATTTCGATGTTTTTATGATAATTGACGGCTTCGTATAATGCCCGTTCTATTTCATTTCCGGTAGAATCTTTATGGTGTAAAACGCGATTTTCGGAATGACCGCCTTCACGTCCAAGTGAATATTCGCCGCTTTTTGTTTTGTCGAACTGCGTTCCCCAGTCAATGAGTTCCTGTATGCGTTCTTTTGATTCGGTAACGGCGATACGAACCATCTTTTCATCGTTGAGGAATCCACCTGCCGACATGGTGTCGTGAATGTGTTTTTCGATGGTATCGGTTTGGTGTATCACAGCGGCGATGCCTCCCTGAGCGTAGCGAGTTGTCGTTTCGGTGAGACTGGTCTTTGTGATTAACAATACCTTGCCGTATTCTGCTACTTTCAGGGCAAAACTCAAACCGGCAATGCCGGTTCCGATGATTAGAAAATCGGTTTGTATGTGCATATTATAATTCAGGAGGGGATATGATTTCTACGGGGATAAAGTCTTCTTGAAGATTGATTGCTAATACCATTCGACGGGTTTTGAGTTTTACTAAATGCGTAAAATTCCAACTTATTAAAATATCAATCTGATTCTCTGATGCTAATGCGACATGAAGAGCATCATCGAAATATTTCTCAGGAAAAATACCTTGTTTGACATAAATTTTTGCAAGATTTTTTGCTTTTTCTGAAACATGTAAAACATTAAATTTTTTCACAGCAGAAAACATTTTATCTCTGACTTGTTTGTTTGCTCTTTTCAGTTCTTCTAATACAAGATCTGAAATAAAAACTTCATAATCGTTTAATTTTGACCATAAAACAGCAGTCATTGACAATCGTTCAGGAGTTCTCTCGTCAAATAGTGCACTAACTACGGAAGTGTCCAAATAAACTTTACTTTTCATTATGCAATGACAGATTGATGTTTTTGAGCATAAGACTTTAAAGCTCGCAATACATGTAATTCCATAATCATATCGTCATGGGGAATATCCCTTTTTACTTCATTTTCAATTTCTCTGACAATATTTTCAGAAATATTAAATTCCTTTGCAATTGATAAATAATCAAATATAGCGTTCATGGTTATAAATAAAATATTTTGTGCGCAAAGATATAAACTTTATTTTGTATAGAAAACAATTTTCACAAAGTTTTTTTCGCTTCCTCCCAAAAAACCTCCATTTCATCTAACGTCATTTCGTGTAGTTTTTTTCCGGATTCTTTGGCTCGCTGTTCGATGTGTTGAAATCGGTTAATAAACTTTCGATTGGCTTTTTCTAAAGCATCTTCGGGGTTAATATCTTTCCAGCGAGCATAGTTGACCAAGGCAAACAAGAGGTCGCCAAACTCTTCTTCTGCATGTTCGTGGTCGTCGGCAGTATTGACGGCTTCTTTAAACTCGATGTATTCTTCTTTTACCTTGTTCCAAACATCTTTTTCGGAATGCCAGTCAAACCCTACGCCGGCTGCTTTTTCCTGCATCCGGTATGCCTTTATCAAAGATGGCAAAGAATGAGGGACGCCCTCTAATACCGATTTTTTACTTTCATTTTCAATCTTGATGCGCTCCCAGTTACTTTTCACTTCTTCGGCGCCGCTGACAACAACATCGCCGAAAATGTGCGGATGACGGCGAATGAGTTTTTTGTTGATTTTTTCCAATACGTCGGCGATAGTGAAAAGTCCTTTTTCGGAAGCAATTTTAGCATAAAATACGACATGTAACATCAAGTCTCCCAATTCTTTACATACATCCTCTCCGCTGTTTTCCAAGATGGCATCGGACAATTCGTAAGTTTCTTCGATGGTCAGATGACGCAAACTTTCCCAAGTCTGTTTTTTATCCCACGGACATTCGGCGCGTAGTTTTTCCAAGATGTCCAAAAGCGCTTCAAAAGTGTTGAGTTCTTGATTCATTGGTTAATTTAATGCTCTTTTACTCTAAGATTTTTTTACCTGTTTTAGTTTGAGCAAAAACAAAAAGTGCAATTGATACAACACCCAATGCTATAAAAAAATAAATCAGTCCCATATTTTTCTATTTTTCCTTTTTCATGCAAAAGCATTGTCGATTTTGTTTTGCAAATGTACAACTTATTTTGGTAACAGATATGAACCTCGAAAAATATTATTGAACTATAATTGATTGATATTAACCTTACAATCCTCTGTTTTTATTTTAATAAACGCTTTTGGGGCTTCTTTGTCGCCGAAAGTGGCGGAAACGAGGATGGGGTTTTTCGACCAAACCGGTGAGATGTTAGTTTTGGGTGCGTCAATCTTAAATTCTCCTCCTTTTATTTGAGTTTCAACTTGACAGGAAACTATGGCGGCATCTAAAGTCATCTTTATCGGAGAACGCGTAGCGGTGATGTCAACGTTTTCAAATGAAGGCATTACGTTGTGAACGGTGATTTTGCCATAGGTAAGGGAGACGATAGAAAAAGCGCAGGTTAAACGGTTGATTTCTAATTTGGTATACCATGAATCATTGTCTTTTGACTGTAATTCTCTCACTTCTCCAATTTCAAAATTTCCATAAAATGATTTGACAATTTGGATTTTTTCGGTTCTCGATATTTCAATGTCGGAATGAGTGTTTTCTATGGACAACTGCTTCACATTTCTGATAGAAAGGGTTGAGTGTTTTATATTGATTTTCAAATTTTTTGCTTCGGATATGGTTATATCTTTCCCATACTCGACAGTCAATTCGTCTTTTGTTCCCGACAACTTTTTTAAAGATATTTTTCCGTAAGAGAGATTGATTTTACTGTTTTCTCCAAATTCATTGCCGGAAAAATTGCCGTACATCAGAGAGACATTTACATTTCCTGCTGCATTTTCCATTGTAATATCTCCATATTTGTTTATTAAGTCGTAATGAATGTTTCTCGGAACAGACATCTGATAATGAATTTTATAGGTACAGTTGCATTTGCCTTTTTGAGACGGGCAATTGGTTATTGCGGAAACAAGGTCTTTTTCCTGTTTAAAGTCAATAACTACTTTATCAACAAGTTCCTGCGATGTGCTTTGCTTTTTCGTTGTGGCTTTGATGGTAACAGTAAACGAAATCTCGTTTTTGTCCCATTCGGAGATGGTAATTGCTCCAAAAGTATTGTGAATCAAAAGTGTTGCATTTTCCAAAACGGTAAAATTTTTTGTTACTACTCTTTGGGCGGTTTCACAATTTCCTGCTTGCAGACGGGTAAACGCTAAAAGAAGGCAACCCGTAATCCATGTCATTTTTAATAATCGGTTCATAATTTTATATTTTTAAAAGATTAATAATTACGTTAAAGGTGGAACAGAATTTTCTTCAACAACAGATGAAATAAATTGTATGCTTTTGATTTTCATTTCATAATTTATTTTTATGATAGAAATAATCTGTTCGTCGTTCACATCGTTACAAAACTGTTGTAACAACTCTTTGGTATCGGACTTCATGTTTTCGACGTCAGCCAATACTTTTGCACGCATGGAAGGTTCAACATCTTTTAAAAGAACTTTTAAATGTTCCAACTCTTGATTCATAATGTTTTCGTAGTATTCGCATAACGTTTCCACTTCGGGAGGAAACGAACAGTTGTCGGATTCCTGACTTAAATAGCGGAGGAAAAATCCTGCTCCGATAATCATCCCCGTTAAAACAGCGGCGACCCACCAAACAGGTTTCCCACCAAACTTTCCTCGGCGATGTTTATTCCATTTTGCTGTAAAACGTTCAAAATGTCCTTCGGCAGGCTCTTTATCGTCGAAGGCGCTACGGTTATTTTTGATGTATTGTTCCATATTCATGATTGTGTTTGTTTTATGATTTCTATTAATTTTTGTTTGGCTCTTGAATATTGTGACCTTGATGTCGCTTCGTTTAATTGCAATATTGTTGCAATTTCTTCATGGTCATATCCTTCCATCAAATACAGGCTCAATATGATACGACATTTTTCGGGAAGTTTTTCCATAGCGGTTTTTATCTGTTCAACTTTCCATATTATGGTTTCTTCGTCAGGTGGAATCTCGTTTGCGATATACCTAATCTCATCCGTTTCTTCCTGTTCGGGGTGTTTTGATTTCAGTATGTCGAGAGAAGAATTGATGGCAATGCGTTTCAACCACGCTTCGGGAGGCGCATCGCTAATAGATTGTATTTTGCTGAAAGCCTTGATAAAGGTCTCCTGCATAGCGTCTTCGGCATCCATGGTGTTGGACAAAATACGATAGCAGGTGTTGTAAACCGTTTTATAAAACAGATTATAAAAAGCCCGTTGTGCTTTGACATCATGTTTTTTACATGCGGCTATTGTCTGTTCCAATAAATTCGTCATTTTATCTGTCTTATATTTGTATGACGACAGAAAATCGAAAATGTTGCGGATTTGTAAAACTTAAATGGTTTATGAAAATAAATCTGAATGTGAGCCTGTATCAAGCAAAATCAAAATAAGTTCGTTGTCGTTTTGTTGCCATAATAACAACCAGTCAGGTTTAACATGACATTCCCAAATGACTGTTTTAAAACCTTCTAATGTATGTGTCCTATATTTTAAATCCAATCTTTTTCCTTTGGCAAGTGTATGGATTACCCTTTTAAGCAATTCCAAATCGAAATTTCTACGGTACGATAAAACCAAACTTTTTTTAAACCGATTGGTTATTTGTATTTCGTAAACGGTTTCTTCCAAATTTTTAATCGTATCGAAAAACTCTTTTACGGTCATTCGCTTGGAAGTGTTTTTGTTTTGCCTCATTTTAGAACTCTGTTTTTTGGAATGTGAATAGTCGTTACTCTTCCGTTAGCAACATCTTCTAATGCTTCTTCTAAACCGGATTTTTTTCTTGTTGCCAAGCCTAACGATTGGATGATTTCGATCATCTGCTTTGCTTGTTTATTACGAACATTATACTCTAATGTAATAGTTGCCATAAATATGTGTGTTTTTGTATTTTTCTGCGAAAGTACACTTTTTTCAGAACCTTACCCCCAGCGTTCCGGTTTTTTTGTATTGTTTTGTTTTTCCTTTCAGGTTAAATATTTCTACGACAATGATGTAAATGCCGGCGTTGGACAGGTTATTGTTTTCGTCTTTTCCATCCCAACTGAATGCGCCTTCTGTTCCGATGGTAACGTTGTTGGCTAATCGGCGGACAAATTTTCCGGACGAACTGTAAACATAAACATTGGCGATATATCCGGCTTCGTCGAATTTGTAGCGGATGTTGAGGTAGTCGTCAATGCCGTCGTTGTTGGGTGTAAAGACTTCGGGGTCAATGCTGATTTCGTTATCTGCCTTTCCGTCGTCGAACTGCGAGTTTTTGTAGCCCGGTGTTCCGAAGCCGACGGTTTCGGCTGCCGAGTGCCAGTTGGTTTCTTCTCTTGCCGGTCGCTCCGGCGAGATGCGTTCCAAAGAGACGCCAGAAGCAGTGTTGAGCATTGCAGAGTGCATTTTGGAATCATAACGCATGGCGTCAATGACCTGAGACGAATCGGCAGCCATACTAATCCAAATATTCCCAATCGAAGTGCTTAATGTGGGCATTCCGTCAGTATCTACAAATGCATAAATATTTGACTTATACGATTTTATGATGTCATCTTTTCGTTTTGTCAGTACGGCATAATCATCGGGGAATAGCAAAAATGAAGGGATTTTGCATGAGGATTGTTTTCCTTTGTTGTCTTCGTAAGTAAAACGCAGGTATTTGGTATCGAAGATATAAGATGAACGGTTGTATAGTTCTACATATTGAAGTCCGGTCGGTTGAAACAGTACTTCGTTGATGATGATATTGTTTTTTTCAGGAAGAAAAGGTTTCCCGAATCGCACTTCGCCGTCATTTTTCATTGCAATATTGCCACAGTCTAAAACATTCTTGGATTTTAAGGTTAAAGTATATATTTCAAGGTCTTCTATTTTTTTGTTGAAGACAATGGTAGCGGTTAAGTAATCAGGCGCTTCTGGAGTAACTGTTGCAGGCGTACTCATTCCGCGGTCGGCAGACCACAGGGCGACATCGGAGATAGAAGCCGGGTTCATGGTTTTGTTGAAATAAACAGTGATGGTTGTCTCGTCCACATATTCGGCTCTTAACAGTTCGGGATAGGTAATTTCGGGATTTTCAGCAAAGACGCTGTTTTTGGTGCCTGGAGTGCCGCCTTCGGTGGCTTTCGACGCCGTCCAGTTGTGCGCCAAATCGCAATCATTTTCGGGGTCAATACGTTCTAAAGACCAACCGCCTCCTTTTTTGATGTTATCTCTGTACCAGGTATCGCTATAGTGGACGTATGCCATCAATTCCAGTTCGCGCGTATAAAGAGCCAGCGAAGTTCCGCCGTAGGTTAATGAGAAACTGCTGAAACTGTAGCAGTTGCCGTAAGGAGAGAGTACAGATTTATTGTTGTCGTGGCAAAGGATAAGATATTGTTTCGGTCCAAAATCGAAATTTTCAAAAGTTTTAACGCTGTTTCCGATAATCAACGACCATCCGTTCATGTTAATGGGATAATCGGTATTGTTGAACAGTTCTACATAAACTGCGTTGGGCAGTCCGACAGTAGGGGAGGGGTGCGCCATAATTTCGTTGATAATGATGTCGTGAAACTGTGGCTTTTCCGGTTTACCGAAAGAAATCACTCCGTCATTTTTCATGGAGAGGCCGCTGCAGTCAACCACGCCATCTGCTTTTAATGTCAAAGTATAAAGTTTGCCGTCTTCAATTTCGGTGTTGAAAACGATGTTGGCAGAAGTAAAATCCGGTTCAAGTGGTGTTACGGATTTGGGATGTCCCAACCCTTGGTCAGCACTCCATAAAGAGATGTCGGATATGGATACAGGATTCATTGTTTTATTAAAGAATGCAGTAATAGTTTTATTATCAACATAATTAGCCCGCAACAGTTCCGGCGCTATCGTTTCGGGATTATTCCGAAAGACGTTGTTTTGAGATCCGGGTGTACCGCCAAGGTTTGAAGTAGAAGCAGTCCAGTTGTGCGCCCAATCGCATCCGTTGGCGGGGTCAATACGTTCTAATGACCAGCCGCCGTTTTTCTTGATATTATCACCGTACCAGGTATCGCTGTATCGGACGTATGCAATTTGCTCTTTTTGAGCATCATATAAAGTGAGAGACGTACCACCGTAGGTCAACGAAAAACTACTGAAGCCGTAACAATTCCCGTAAGTTGAGAGCGCATCCATATTATTATTATGGCAAAGTATCAAATATTGTTTAGGAAGGAAGTCGTAATCTCCGAAATTTTTGGTACTGCTCCCTATGACTAACGACCATCCGTTCAGATTGATGCTGAAATCGGTGTTGTTATACAATTCTATGTATGTAGCGTCGGGAAGTCCGACAACGGGAGCGGGATGTGCCATGATTTCATTTATAAGAATGTCGTTAGGAAAGGGGACATACCACGAAAAATATGCCTGCAAATTGTATCCGATATTTCCCGACATGTCGGAAATGTTTTGCGCAGTCAGTTGATATTGGGTACGAGGAGTGAGTTCTTCCGATAAAGTGAGAATCACCGTCCTTCCATCTGGATGAAGAACGGCTTCAACTGGAATAACATGGTTGGGTGTAATGCTGTAGTTAGTAACTTTTTGAGCCGAACTTTCAGTAACTACTTCATTAAACACAACTTGTAGTGAGTTGGGCGATATTGCCGCGACTTTTTGCAATTTCGGTGGGTCTTTGTCAATGAAAATATCGCCTGCATAAAAATCGTCGAAAAAAAATTTGTTGGCATTGCTTTTTGTATATTGGCAAAGCACACCGAGATATTTACTTTCAAAAAACGGCGTGTTCTCTCCCGAAGCGATTTCCTTAAAGGCAGTTCCTCCTGTCATGTCTGCAAAGATTGTCCATTTGTTGTTGGCATCGCAGGTTACTTTGATTCTTGCTGTAAAAGAAGTGGCGATGGCTCCGTTGGTACCTCGACAAATTAATTTTTTACTTGTCCCTTCCTGCCGGTAGAGTTCGATGGCATCATTGGAGCCGGTTTCTCCGAAACGGAGATAATAACCGTTAAGCGGCTCTTTCAAATTCCATTTGTCTGCGGCTAAATAAACCTGCGCAAAATTGTTATTTGAAGGAGAAAATGACATCTTGATCCAAAAACGCCATTCTGTGTTGTAAATAAGATGTTGTCCGGTAGCCAAAGCGGCAACTCCGGCATCCACATCATTCAACTGTAATTGATGATTGCTGTTGACAATAAATAATGAGGTGTCACCTAACCATCTTTGGGTAAAATTCTCATCCGTAAAATCGTCCATCATTTGGGCATATACTTTTCCCAAAAACATGGATAAAACGATAAAAAACAATATGTAACAAATATTCTTTTGCATATCAAGAAAGTTATTTAATTTTTTGGCGACAAAAATAGTTAATAAAAATTAAAAATAAGACTAGTTTTATTTTTAATGTCATATTTTCCTGCCATTATTTTTTGGCATCGTATTAAAAGATATAAGTAAAATATTTTTGGTAAATAAAAAAAAGTGATAAAAACAATGTTTTTTTTTTGCAAAATGTTTTTTATTTCTAAAAAAGATGTATCTTTGCCTCGAATTGTAGCGCTAATAAAGAACGTAAACGTTTAAAAGCGATTGTTGTTTCAGCACTTAATTTGTTGATTAATATGAATATATAAAAATTGTGATAATTTTTTTTAAAGAAGATAAATTTAGTGAAAATTTGATATATTTGGTTGATTATTAGGATAATATAGTAATATAAATAAATTTAAAAAAGTATAAACAAAAATGTAATGCAAAATGAAGACAAAACATTTACAAAAGATTTTTATCAGCAGTATTTTTAGTACGCTGATATTGGTGATTTTCTTCTTAAACCCATTTGGGGCAAAAGCACAACCCGGTATAAATGTAGTAGCGGATTGTGTCAAGCCACAGGATTTAGGGCTTGGGCAGTGCTGTGTAAATACAGCATACTTAAGTGATATTCCTGCTTGTTGGCAAGAGTATATTGTCGATATGGATGGTGACATCTTATCTTCAAGCAATGGGGATAACTATTATGTGTGGGCATCGGTTGACACCCGTTTTATGACTACAATTAAAGAGTTTGATAACGGAAGAGTAGAGTTGAGGGCTTATTTTTTAGGTCCTGGTTGGTTGTCTGCCGTAGAACAACACCTCCTTT
>Ga0209628_10002476_pt1 | contig 12556 bp, 17 predicted proteins | sample TergutCu122P4_FD_187285 | JGI IMG/M metagenome (GOLD analysis project Ga0209628, IMG submission 187285) | Cubitermes ugandensis P4 segment gut microbial communities from Kakamega Forest, Kenya - Cu122 P4 (SPAdes) (version 2) | ecosystem: Host-associated > Arthropoda: Insects > Digestive system...
CCTTGGCCAGATGATCCACGGCCCACTTGGGGATGAAATCCAGACGCTCCTGGGTTTCCCGCAGAATTTGCATGAGGTGGTGCGGGTTGCGGGAGTAGCGATCCAAAATCGGTTCCAGCACCTCACCGGCAGAAGAATGAACAAGGCTCAAAGCACGCTCCTTTTTTAAAAGCGAAAGCTTGTTAAAAATGACAGCCCCGGCAAAACATCCAAACAGTAAAGCCTGCCAAAATCATCTTAACAGGTGACCAATGCCAAAGTCCGCGAACGAGCTGGCGATCGGTCTGGAACTAAAATTTCTCGCAAAATTCTTTCACCACATCAAGAAAACATCCATGGATATCCGTTCACATACTCTCGACCGCATCCGGCGCTTTTTCAGCAGCGGGCTGGACATCGTTGAGCTGGCCGGCCTGCTCATCATCGCTTTTGCCACCACGGTGGCGATCTATCAGGAAGCGATGGTGATGATCGTGGCGCACAAAGTGACGCTGGCCGATTTGCTGCTGATGTTCCTGTTTCTCGAAGTGCTGGCCATGACGGGCCAGTACTTCCGCTCCGGCCACGTTCCAGTGCGCTATCCGCTCTACATCGCGATGGTGGCGCTGGCGCGGTATCTGATTCTGGACATCAAGGAACTCACCGAATCGCGCGTACTGGCCACGGCCGGCGCCATCCTCATGCTCACGCTGGCGGTGCTGGCGGTTCGCTACGGGCATGTCAAATTTCCCTATCGCGAGGACGGGGAAGGCGATGCCCGTCCCTACGTCAGGGAATGAGCCTGCGCGGCCTGATCTTCGATGTGGACGGCACGCTGGCCGCTGGGTCGCCAGACCCAGCAGTGCGCGGCGCCCGGATTGCGGAGAATGCTGAGGGGGGATGGAAGGCAGGGCGTGAAAGGGTTGTGCGCGCGGGATTGCTGGAATTACGCTATGCTTCATTTCCGCCGGCTGGCTGTCCACACCATCCACGTTAAGCATTGGAAAGAAATGCTTGCGGTATGCCATCTCCCACTCGATACATGCGCACCAATATTTCTCAGCTAACCGGCTTTCTCCTCCAGTTTGATGCTCTGAAATCCGTAAATCGCCGTTCCTACATAAACCGTGGAGAGCGCGTCGAAAATTCCGCTGAACACTCCTGGCATCTGGCAATAGCCTGTTGGGCTTTCGCGGAGCAACTACAGGACGATTTCGACCTTCTCAAACTCATTCAACTCGCCTTGGTCCACGATCTCGGCGAGATCGGCGCAGGTGATACATTTCTCTACAGTCCAAACAGGGCTGACGCTCACATTCAAGAGCGTAAAAGCGTAACAACGTTGGCTGAACACCCCGGCAATCCGATTGGCAATTTAGTAGCACTCTGGGAAGAACAAGAAGCTGGAAAGAGCAAGGAGGCAAAACTGCTGAAAGTCATAGATCGATTATTGCCATTCCTCCATAACATAACCAGCGAAGGCCGCACCTGGCGGGATAACGGGATACACAAGAATCAGGTTCTGAAGATGCATCAGTTTATAGAAGTTGAAAGCCCGGAGATATATTCTTGGTTTATCGAAAAACTTGAATACGCCGTGGCGCAGGGATGGCTGAATGCCTCTTGACCAGCAAGCCCCATTGTTGCCGGTTGCGTGGTTTCAGGCGTTGCGCGCTCGGTTGCCGGTGCGCCTGACCAAACCTGCGAACTGCAAGCGCCGGGTTTGGCGATCCGGGCTACAATTTTGATAGCATTATGCCAAAGCATAGCTCATGTTTACAATCACTTTATAGTGAAAAACAGCTCCAATCGAGCGCTAGCAGCTATCATAAATGAAGCAACTGTTTTATACTTCATCCGCCATCGAATGAAGTATAAAAATCGCCGCGCCTGCTACAACAGGTGCATCTTGCGCGCCGCCGCGCGCAGTTCGTCGCGGAATTTGGGGTGGGCGATGTTGATGAGCGCCTGGGCGCGCTGGGTGGCGGATTTGCCGCGCAGTTGGGCGACGCCGTGTTCGGTGACCACGTAGTTCACGTCGTTCTTGCTGGTGGAAACGTGCGTGCCCGGCGTGAGGGTGGGGACGATGCGCGAGATGGTGTCGTCCTTGGCCGTCGAGGGCGTGACGATGAAGCTTTTGCCGCCCTTGGAGCGGTTGGCCGCGCGCACGAAGTCGCTTTGGCCGCCGGTGCCGGAGACGGGCGAAAAACCCAGCGTTTCCGATCCGCATTGGCCGATCAGATCGACCTGCATGGTGGCGTTGATGGAGATGAGCTGGTCGTTTTGCGCGGCCAGGCAGGGGTCGTTGGTGGTGTCCGACGGGTGCATCTCCAGCATCGGGTTGCGGTGCATGAACTGGTAGAGCTTTTTGGAGCCGAGCGCGAAGGTGGCGTAGATCTTGCCGGGGTGGGCGGTGTTTTTGCGGCAGGTGACGACGCCCGCTTCGATGAGCGAAAGGATGCCGTCGCCGATCATTTCGGTGTGCACGCCCAAGTCGCGCTTGCTGGTCAGTTGCATGACCACGGCATCTGGAATGGCGCCGTAGCCGATTTGCAGCGTGGCGCCGTCGGGGATCATGTCGGCCACGTACTTGCCGATGGCCTCCTGCACCGGGCCGATGGCGGGCAGGCCGACGGTGGAAGGCTCTTCATCGCCTTCGACCAGCGCGGTGACTTGCGAGATGTGCACGTGGCAGTTGCCGAATGCGTAGGGAATGTTGGGGTTGACTTCCAGCACCACGGCGCGCGCCTTGCCCACCGCGGCCATGGTGTAGTCCGGCCCCAGACTGAGCGAGAAGTAACCCTTTTCGTCCATCGGCGAGGCGTAGCTGAACACCACGTCGGCGGGTGTCAGGCCGTTGGTGATGAGGGCGGGCAGATCGGCAAAGTAGCAGGGCACGTAATCGGCCCAGCCGGCTTGTCCGGCGGGCCGCGTGGGGCCGCCGAAGAAGTAGGCGGCGTGGCGTACGTTGTCGGCCGTGGCGGGGTCCATGTAGTCGAATTTTCTGACCGGCAGAATTTGCGAAACCCGCACGCCGCGAAACTCGCGCCGCTGCTGCGACAGCGCCGTGAGCAGGCGCGTGGGTTCGGCGGCGCCCGTGGGCACGACGATGGTGTCGCCATCGCGCACCAGCCGCACGGCGTCAAAGGCGCTCATGCGCTTGCTTTGGTAGAGCTGGGTGAAGGACATGATGGGCAGCCTTTCTTCAACCTGGGGTTAAAAACCGGATTGTGCGTGTTTTTTCTGCCTGCCCAGGAATCTCCGCGAAGCGCAGTGCACGGACCTGGAACAGGGGCGAAAAATTTTTCGCCCCTGCCGATGCGCCGCCGCCGCCATCCAGGCAGTGGAAAAAAATCAAAACCTTTCAGCGGTTCAGCGTTTTCATCGCCCGCTCGACCTCGCGCTTGCCTTCGCGTTCCTTGACGGTGGCGCGCTTGTCGTGGGTGGCCTTGCCTTTGGCCAGGGCGATTTCGCATTTGACGCGGCCGTTTTTCCAGTGCAGGTTCAGCGGCACCAGGGTGTAGCCTTTTTGCTCGACCTTGCCGATCAGGCGGCGGATTTCGCCGGCGTGCATGAGCAGTTTGCGGGTGCGCACGGCGTCCGGGCGCACGTGGGTGCTGGCGGTGCCCAGCGGGTTGATCTGGCAGCCGATGACCCACAGCTCGCCATTGCGGATGACCACGTAGCCGTCGGTCAGTTGCGCCTTGCCGGCGCGCAGGGCCTTGACTTCCCAGCCGTCCAGCACCACGCCGGCCTCGAAGCGCTCCTCGAAGAAGTAGTTGAAGCCGGCCTTCTTGTTTTCGGCAATGACGGGCTTGGTTTGTTTGGGTTTTGGGGCGGCCATCTGGACAATAAAATCGTAATTGAACATTTTATGAAATCAGTCCACAAATCAGTCCTCATCTGGTACACCGCGCAGGAGATGTTCGACCTGGTCACGGACCCGGAGCGTTATCCGCAGTTTCTGCCATGGTGCAGCCACGCGCGCGTGATCTGGCGCGATGAGCAGGGGATGGAGGCGGAGCTGGGGCTGGCGTTCATGGGCGTCAAACAGTCTTTTGTCACGCGCAACCAGCACATCATGGGCGAGGCGGGCGTGATCGAGGAGCACCTGCATCTGGTGCGCGGCCCATTTTCCAGGCTGGAAGGGCGCTGGCGCTTTACGCCCGTAGGGCAGGGGGGCGAGCGCGCTTGCCGGGTGGAGCTGTGGCTTGACTACGGCTTTACCAACGGCGCGCTGGCGCGGCTGATCGGCCCGGTGTTCGACAAAATCGCCGCCACCATGGTGGATGCTTTCGTCAAGCGCGCCGAGCAGGTATACGGCGCGGCCGCCGCGGCATGAGCGGCATTACCGTCACGGTGGTTTACGCGCCAGCGGCGCGGCAGGTGCGTGAAGTGACTTTGAACCTGCCCGCTGGCAGCACGGTGCGCGCGGCCATTGATGCCAGCGGCTTGCCGGAGCAATTTCCGGAGCTGGATTTATCGGCCTTGGCGGTGGGCGTATGGGGCCGCAAGACGCCGCCCGATCATCCCTTGCGCGAGCACGACCGGGTTGAGATCTGGCGCCCCTTGCGCGTCGATCCCAAGCTGGCGCGGCGCGAGCGCTTTGGCAGGCAGGGCGCGCGCGCCGCCGGGTTGTTTGCCAGCCGCAGGCCGGGGGCCAAGCCAGGGTATTGAGTACCAGCGCGCGGGCGTTACTTGCAGTCTTTGGCGATGATTTCGTTGACGCGCGCTGTCTCGGCGGCGCGCTGGTTGTCATCCAGCACTTCGCGTTCGCCCTTGTCGTTCATGCGGGCCATGCGCATACCGGAATCGAGCATGGATTTGTTGTTCATCGCGCGCTTGCAGTTGTCGGCGCGTTCGGCGGCGATGCGGTCTTGCTCGGCTTTTTTCCTGGCGGCTTCTTCGGCCTCGGCCTTTTTTCTTTTTTCTTCCAGCGACTTGTCCACGCCCGCGCCCGGGGCGCTGGCTGACTGGGCGGGCGCGCTGGCGGCGCCTTCGGAGGCCGCTGACGCAACCGGGACGGCGCGCGGCTGCGTGATCACCTTGCTGGCGGGCACGTCGGCTGGCGGCGGGCGGTCGCTGAATACTTTGCGACCGTCTTTGTCGGTCCATTGATATTGGGCAAACGCAGTCGCGCTGGCGGCCAGTGCGATGCCAAAGAGCAGGGCGCGTGAGGTTTTCATGCTGGCGAGTTTACCGCCATACGATGCAATGTCCGCCAAGGCGGGCGATTTGCGCGCTGCCATGCAACAACACAGCAACAGCCCGGCCTGACTTTGCGCAAGTAGAATCCGTTTTTTGGAGCTTTCACCATGCGCCTTCTCGGCAAAGCGCTGACCTTCGACGATGTGTTGTTGGTACCGGCGTACTCCCAGGTCCTGCCCAAGGACGTCGATCTTTCTTCCCAGTTCACCCGTCAGATCCGCCTGAAGCTGCCGCTCGTCTCGGCGGCGATGGATACCGTCACCGAAGGGCGGCTGGCCATCGCCATGGCGCAGGAGGGCGGCATCGGCATCATCCACAAAAACCTGAGCGCGCAAGAACAGGCCGCGCAGGTGGCCAAGGTCAAACGCTACGAAAGCGGCGTGTTGCGCGATCCGGTGGTCATCACGCCGGCGACGACGGTGCTGCAACTCAAGCAGTTGTCCGAGGAGCTGGGCGTTTCCGGCTTTCCGGTGCTTGACGGCGGCAAGGTAGCGGGCATCGTCACCAACCGCGACGTGCGCTTTGAGACCAGGCTGGACGTGCCCGTGCGCGACATCATGACCCCGCGCGAGCGCCTGATCACCGTGCCCGAAGGCACCACGCTGCAAGAAGCCAAGGCGCTGCTGCACAAGCACAAGCTGGAACGGCTGCTGGTGGTGGGCAAGGATTTCGAGCTGCGCGGGCTGATCACCGTCAAGGACATCAACAAGCAAACCACCTTCCCCAACGCCGCGCGTGACGATTCCGGCCGCCTGCGCGTAGGCGCCGCCGTGGGCGTGGGCGAAGGCACCGAAGAGCGCGTGGAGGCGCTGGTCAAAGCGGGCGTGGATGCGCTGGTGGTGGACACCGCGCACGGCCACAGCCGGGGCGTGATCGAGCGCGTGCGCTGGGTCAAGCAAAACTACCCGCGCGTGCAGGTCATCGGCGGCAACATCGCCACCGGCGCCGCCGCCAGCGCGCTGGTAGAGGCGGGGGCCGATGGGGTGAAGGTGGGCATTGGCCCCGGCAGCATCTGCACCACGCGCATCGTCGCCGGCGTGGGCGTGCCGCAAATCACTGCCATCGACAACGTCACGCAGGCGCTGCAAGGCACCGGCGTGCCGCTGGTGGCCGACGGCGGCGTGCGCTACTCAGGCGACATCGCCAAGGCCATTGCCGCTGGCGCCAACACGGTGATGATGGGCGGCGTGTTTGCCGGCACCGAAGAAGCGCCGGGCGAAGTCATTCTGTATCAGGGCCGCAGCTACAAAAGCTACCGCGGTATGGGCAGCATCGGCGCCATGCAGCAAGGCAGCGCCGACCGCTACTTTCAGGAAAGCAGCACCGGCAACCCCAATGCCGACAAACTGGTGCCCGAAGGCATCGAAGGCCGCGTGCCCTACAAGGGCAGCGTGGTCGCCATCATCTTCCAGATGGCCGGCGGCCTGCGCGCCAGCATGGGCTATTGCGGCTGCGCCACTATCGACGCCATGCGCGAACAAGCCGAATTTGTAGAAATCACCGCCGCCGGCATCCGCGAATCGCACGTGCACGATGTGCAGATTACAAAGGAAGCGCCCAATTACAGGGCGGATTGATCTCTTGCGCGGCGCCGGGGTAGGTGTACTGGCTAAAATCTGCGCATCCCGAATGCGCATATCACGATGCCCATGACACAAGCTCTCGTTTCCAAACCCACGCGGCGCAAGCGCGCCGCCAATCTGAGCCTGCGCCAGGACGTATTGACCGACGCGCGCGCCTTGGGCATCAATCTGTCGCAGGCGTGTGAGCAGCATCTGTGCGATTTAATCCGCCGTGAACGCGAGCGCCGCTGGCGCGCTGAGCACGCTGACTTCGTGACCGCCTACAACGCCACGGTAGAAGAAAGTGGCCTGCCGCTGGAACACTGGAAGACCTTTTGATGGCCCGGTTCGACGTGTTCGCCAACAGTGGCACGCACGCCGCCAACACGCCCTATTTGCTGGACGTGCAAAGCGATCTGTTTGACGGGCTGGACAGCCGGGTAGTGATTCCGCTGCGGCTCCTTTCGCATTTCGCGCGCGTCAAGCTGCCTGAAAACCTGATGCCCATATTCAGCGTGAACGGTCAGGACTGCCTGCTGGAAACCCCAAAAATGGCTGCCGTGCCGCTGCGCGCGCTGAAAGCTCCAGTCGCTTCGCTGGCCGCGCAGCAAGATCGCGTTGTGGCGGCGATGGATTTTCTTTTTAACGGGTACTGATGGCTGCTGGAATTACTGGCTACGGACTCGTTTCCAGAAACGATAGCAATTTATATACAATGATATCGTTTCGTGGCGTAAAGGAATCGGCATGGCACAAGTGCTGGTGAGAAATCTCCCGGATGAAGCGCATCGCGCCTTGCGCCTGCGTGCCGCCAAAAATGGCCGCAGCACCGCGGCCGAGTTGCGGCACATCGTCATGGAAACCGTATTGCCGCGTGGACTGGACACCGGCAAAGCGCCGTTGCGCGAACGGTTGATGGCGCTGGCGCAGCAGGCCGATGCGATTGCGGCAGGTGTTTCGGCCGATCCGCGCAGCGACGACGAAATTTTGGGCTACAACGAGCATGGCGTATGGTGATCGACACTTCTGCCGTGATGGCCTGGCTCAAGCATGAGCCAGAGCGTGCCCGCATCGTCGCCGCGCTGGAAGCCCATTCGGTATGCCGCATTTCGGCGGTGAGCCTGCTGGAAGCGCATATCGTGCTGCGCGCCCGCAAGCTCTCTGGCATGGTGGACACGTTGCGGCGCTTTTTGCAAGAAATTGACGCAGTCGTAATGCCATTCGATGAGCGTCAGGCGCGGCTGGCCGACCTAGCCTTTGCGCGCTATGGCAAGGGACAGGGGCATCCGGCCCAGCTCAACTTCGGCGACTGCGCCGTTTATGCTCTGGCCAGCTCGTTGGGCGAGCCGCTGCTGTTTGTCGGCAACGACTTCGCCCGGACGGATGTTCAAAGATGCTGATGTAACCGCGGCCAAACACCCGCTTACCGCCACATGTTCACCGACTCCCACTGTCACCTGACTTTCCCCGAGCTGGCTGGTGATTTGCCTGCCATGCTGGCGGCCATGAGCGCGGCGTTGGTGACGCGGGCGCTTTGTATCAGCACGTCGATGGAAGAGTTTGCGCGCGTGCAGGCGCTGGCGGCCGCGCATGACGGGTTTTGGGCCAGCGCCGGGGTGCATCCGGACAATGAGGGCGTGCATGAGCCAACGCAAGATGATCTGGTGCAGGCCGCCGCTTGCCCCAAGGTGGTGGCCATTGGCGAGACCGGGCTGGACTACTACCAGATGCAAGAGCGCAAGGGCGGGCGCACCATTGCCGGCATGCAGTGGCAGCGCGAGCGTTTTCGCACCCATATCGGCGCGGCGCGGCGCGCGCGGCTGCCGCTGGTGATTCATACGCGCGCGGCTTTTGACGATACGCTGGCGATCTTGCGCGAGCAGGGCGAGGATGGCGGCGCGGACAGCGCGGGCGGCGTGTTTCACTGCTTTACCGGCACGGCGGCGCAAGCGCGCGCGGCGCTGGATTTGGGGTTTTATGTGTCGCTGTCGGGCATCGTCACTTTCAAAAACGCGGCTGATGTGCACGAGGTGGCGCGCATGGTGCCAGATGACCGGCTGCTGATCGAAACCGACAGCCCTTATCTGGCGCCAGTGCCGCACCGGGGCAAAATCAACTCGCCCGCGTGGCTGCCGCATGTGGCCGCGCGCGTTGCCGCGCTGCGCGGCGTGCCGCTGGAGCAGCTGGCGCGCCGCACCAGCGACAATTTCACCCGGCTATTTTTGAAGGATCTGTAATGCGACTGAAACGGCTGCTGCTTATCGTGTGCGCGCTGGCGGGCTTGGCTTGTGCTGCCCGCGCCGATGACGCGGCGGACGATTTCATCAAGGCCATCAAGCAAGACAACGGCACGCGCATCATGGAGCTGCTGCTGCAAGGCGCTGATCCCAACGTGCGCGATGCGCGCGGCGCGCCCGGTCTGTACATGGCGTTGCAAGAAGGCGCGCTGAAGGCGGCGCAGGCAATACTGGCATCGCCGCGGCTGGACCCCGATCAGCGCACGCGGGCGGATGAAACGGCGCTGATGATGGCCGCGCTAAAAGGCCAGTTGGACATGGCGCGCGCGCTGCTGGCCAAGGGCGCCAGCGTCAACAAGCCCGGCTGGACGCCGCTGCATTACGCGGCCACCGGCGGCCACACGGAAATCATCGCGCTGCTGCTCGAGCGCGGCGCTGACATCGAGGCGCGCTCGCCCAACGGCACCACCCCGCTGATGATGGCCGCGCGCTATGGCAGCCCGGCGGCGGTGCAGCAACTGCTGCGCGCGGGCGCCGATCCGCGCGCGCGCAACACACTTGGCATGGACGCGCGCGACTTTGCCACCAACGGCCAGCGGCTGGACGCCGCCGAGCTGCTGGCCGAGGCCCGGCGCCGCACACCGGCGCGCCCGCCAGCGCCGCCCGCCAGCGCGCCCGCGGCCCCGGCTTCTGCCGCCGTGCCAGAGGCGGGCGCCGTGGTGGTAACGCCAGTGACAAGCCCGGCCGCCGCCGCGCCGCCCGCCGCCAGTGGCGCTGACGTGCAGCCGCCGCCGGGGCAGGCGATCCAGGTAACGCCGCCAGACAGCGCGCCGCCGCCGCAGGCCGAGCAGCCGCGCGCGCCTGCCGTCCAAATCCCGCCGCCGCCGCCACCACCACCACCGCCACCGCCCGCCAAACCGGCCATGCCAGACGCTGGCGGCTGGTAGCGCGCGCGCTGACAATGGCCACCCGCTCATGACCGCCGTCCATCAGAATCGCAAACCGCTGCAAGTGCCCGGCGGCCACCGCAAGGTGCTGCTGCACTCGTGCTGCGCCTCGTGCTCGGGCGAGATCATGGAAGCCATGCGCGCCAGCGGCATCGACTTCACCATCTTCTTTTACAACCCCAACATCCACCCGCGCAAGGAATACGAGCTGCGCAAAAGCGAAAACATCCGCTTCGCCCGGCAATTTGGCCTGCCGTTTGTCGATGCCGACTATGACCGCAGTAACTGGTTTGCCCGCGCCAGGGGCCTGGAGCATGAACCCGAGCGCGGCAGCCGCTGCTCCATGTGCTTTGACATGCGGCTGGAGCGCACCGCCTTGTACGCGCACGAGCACGGCTTTGCGGTCATCGCCACGTCGCTGGGCATATCGCGCTGGAAGGACATGCAGCAAGTCAACGGCTGCGGCATCCGCGCCGCATCGCACTATCCGGGCCTTACGTACTGGGACCATAACTGGCGCAAGGACGGCGGCGCGGCGCGCAAGATCGAAATCAGCAAGCGCGAGCACTTCTATCAGCAGGAATACTGCGGCTGCATCTATTCGCTGCGCACCGCCAACGCGCACCGCGCCGCGCACGGGCGCGATCCGATCCGGCTGGGGGCCAATCATTACGGCGATTGACCGAGCGCCTGGCGGGGCAGGGCGCTGGTGCATGGATACGCAAGGGCGCAAAATTTTTCGCCCCTGCAATAACCATAGCTGCCAGCGCTTGCCTGTAGGTAATTTGCGTATCAAACAAGCATGAAATCCTTGCATAGCAGGCGCTGCCAGCTATCATTTTCATAGATTCGATTCATATGGCGAGCAAAAAAATCCTGTTACTCAGCGTCTCCGCAGGCGCTGGCCACATGCGCGCCGCCGAGGCGCTGCGCCACTGCGCGCAGGAGCAATTTCCGGGCGTGGAGACGCTGCATCTGGATGTGTTGCAGTACGTGACGGCGGCGTTTCGCAAGATCTACAGCGACTGGTACGTCAAGCTGGTCAACGCCAGCCCCGGCGTGTGGCGGCTGCTGTACGAGAAGACGGACGAAGCCGATCCGCGCTCGCCCATGCAGCGGCTGCGCCGCGCCACCGAGCGGCTCAACACCCGTGCGCTGCTGCGCGCGGTGCGCGAGTTTGGGCCGGACGCGGTGATCTGCACGCATTTTTTGCCCGCCGAATTGCTGATGCACGAAATCCGCCGCGGGCGCTGGGACACGCCGGTGTGGGTGCAGGTGACCGATTTCGATCTGCATCGCATGTGGGTCATTCCGCACATGACGGGCTACTTTGCCGGCAACGGCGAGGTTGCCGAGCGCATGCGCCACTCCATCGCGCCGCCGGCGCAAATTCACACCACCGGCATTCCGGTCATGCCGGCATTCGCGCGGCGGTATGCGGCGCGCGAGGAGGCGCAAAGTTTTGGGCTTGATGCGGCGCGGCGCATGATTTTGCTGATGGGCGGCGGCGCGGGCATGGGCGGGCTGGACGGCGTGGCGCGTGCGCTGCTGGAGGCCGGGCACGACTTTCAACTCGTTGCGCTGGCCGGGCGCAACGCGGCGGCGCTGGCGGCGCTGCAAGCGCTGGCGGCGCAGCATCCGGGGCGGCTGGTACCGATGGGATTTACCGATCAGGTACACCGCCTGATGGCGTGCGCCAGCATCGTCATCACCAAGCCGGGCGGCCTGAGCACGTCCGAGTGTTTGGCGATGGGAGTGCCGATGATCTTGAACAGCCCCATTCCCGGCCAGGAAGAGCGCAACGCCGACTACCTGCTGGAGCAGGGCGCGGCGCTCAAGGCCATCGACAACCTTGCGCTGGCGTGGCGCGTGCAGCGCCTGCTGACCGAGCCGGGGTTGCTCGAAACCATGCAACGCCGCGCCGCCGCCCTCGGCAAACCCCATGCGGCGCGTGATGTGTTGCGGGTGGTGACGGGGCAGGGATGACCTCCTGCGCCCAGCGTCCCGCGTTGCCGCGCACGCCGCTGGCCGTGGCGGCCGCGCTGGCGTGGGTGTTGCTGCTGGCGTATTTCTTCGCCAATGTCGAAATTCAAATCGAAGGCGCCGCCGGCTGGGCCGCTGGCCTGCCGACGTGGCGCGTGGAAAAGCATTGGCTGCTCGACATCTTCTGGGGCGGGCGGCCCCTGACCGGCTACCATGCCTGGGTCTTTCCATGCGTGGCGCTGTTCTTTCACTTTCCGCTGCTGTTCATGCGCCATTTCTCATTGCGGGCGGAAGCGCGGATCATCGCCTTCATCGCCATCTTCTGGATCACGGAGGACTTTTTATGGTTTGCGCTCAACCCCGCCTTCGGGCTGGCCCGGTTCAGCCCGCAATTCGTGCCCTGGCACATCCACTGGCTCGGCCCCGCGCCAGTGGATTACTGGATTTCGCTCGGGGCGGCGTGCGTGCTGCTGGCGCTGTCTTGCTGGCCTTCCAACCGTTCGGGCTGAGCTTGTCTACAAGGGCTTCCCCCTCTTTGCAAGCAATGCACGGTTTTTCATTTGTCCAGGATCAGTTTCCAGCCTTGTGCGTGCGGCGTGTCGATGCTTGGTGGCAAAGGGGGCGGACGGCGTGACTACAA
>Ga0209628_10002477_pt1 | contig 12556 bp, 7 predicted proteins | sample TergutCu122P4_FD_187285 | JGI IMG/M metagenome (GOLD analysis project Ga0209628, IMG submission 187285) | Cubitermes ugandensis P4 segment gut microbial communities from Kakamega Forest, Kenya - Cu122 P4 (SPAdes) (version 2) | ecosystem: Host-associated > Arthropoda: Insects > Digestive system >...
TCACTCCCTCCGCCGGCATTATCCGGATCAGGTTCTATGGGTGTAATCTCAGCCTATTCGGCACCCCTTCATTTTGTCGGCAAAAATAGATTTTATAATATATAGATAATTGAAAAACCAAAAAAAAAAATCTCGATATTTTAATTTGATATTTCATTCATCACAAGTAACGATAATCTTCTCTAAATGTACGCCACGGGACCCCTTGATAAGAATGAGTTGATTTTCTTCAAATATTGTAAATGAATTAAAAGAGTGGTTAAATTCTTCAACATTTTTAAAAAATGGAGAGCGATTATTTTTTAAAGCATAAAAAATAGCTCCAATAAAAACTGTTTTAATATCATTTACTTCGCAAAAATTTATCACGGCTTGATGTTCTCTTGCGCTGTTTTCGCCCAATTCTAACATATCTCCTATTATTGCCAATTTATGTGGGGCTTCTATATGCAGAAAGTTATCCAAAGCGGCTCTTACGCTGGTGGGGTTTGCATTGTAGTAGTCGGCAATGATAGTATTCGTTTTATTTTTAATAATTTGTGAACGATTGTTTTGGGGTGTATATTCCACAATGGCATCGCAGATATTCTGTTCTGAAATACCAAAATATTTTCCAATGGCTGCTGCCGCCAAAATATTGGGAAGATTGTAATTTCCGGTGAGTTGTGTTTGAATAATTTTGTTGAAAAGGTTAACCACAAGGTAAGGGTTCATCTCAATAATTTGCCCTGATATTTCGGTGTCGTTACCATAATAAATGATTTTTTTTTCTCCTTTTCTGCTTTCTGCATTCTGCTTCAAAATCTTATCTTCATTATTTATGAAAAGAATTGGTGCAGAACGATATAGCGCCGTTTTAGTTTCTATAATATTTTCTATGGACCCAAACCCTTCTAAATGGGCTTTACCAACGTTGGTAATTAATCCGATATCCGGCTGGGCAATTTGACAAAGTTTTTCAATTTCACCCGGGTGGTTGGCCCCCATCTCAATTACGGCCATCTCATCCTCATTTTTTATGGAGAGTATCGTAAGAGGCACACCAATGTGGTTATTCAGATTGCCTTGCGTAAAAGCGGTTTTATATTTTTTAGATAAAACAGAGGCGATGAGTTCTTTTGTGGTTGTTTTCCCATTGGTTCCCGTAATTCCGATGACCGGAATTTTTAACTGTTGTCGATGAAAATGGGCTAATTGCTGCAACGTTTGTAACACATTATCAACCACAACAATCCTTTCTGCATTTTGCATACTGTTTTTTTCGGTAATAACGTACGCGGCAACCTTTTCAAGCGCTTCGTTTACAAACTGGTTTCCATCAAAATTTTCTCCTTTCAAACAAAAGAACAAAGCATTGGGAACCATCTTTCTGGTATCGGTGCAAATAAAAGGGGATTGCACAAACTTTTCGTACAATCCCTTTATCATATTTAGTTCTGTTGACACAAAAAGAGCCGTTTAATCTGATTTACTTTTTACTTTTAATATCAATAGCCCCAAGACGAGACATGGCACATCTAAAGCCAATCCAGTCTGTAGATTCATCTTCGGCAAGAAATCTTCTATTGCCGGGTTGCGCCCAGTAGGAAATATCTTTCCATGACCCCCCTTTTACAACTCTTACATTATCTCCGATAAGCGAGTAGGAATAAGGGTGATTCAAGTCTCTTCTATACATAAGTTCGGTAGTTTCAGTGGGGTCAACATTGGCGTTGTCTATACTTAGGAGCGAAGCCAAATCGCCATCATTGATGTTCACGTTAAAAGCTGTTTTGTAATTGGTTCTTCTTTCATTTTTCGTATCAGGTTCAGGAATCATAGGAATACGTCCAATGCTGTCTCTTTCCACCACAGAGCCGTCGGGATTACGTTGTTTGGTGAGGTAAATGTTTCCTCTGAAAGGGTTGTATTCAGTAAGTTCGGAAGTACCGCTGGGACGATATACATCCAACACCCATTCGGCTACGTTTCCTGCCATGTGATATAGTCCAAAGTCGTTGGGCCAAAAAGCGTCAACTTCTGAGGGAAAAATATCTCCTGGGTTAGGTGCTGTTGCCACGCCCATATAATCTCCTTTTCCTCTTTTGAAATTCAATTGAAAATTGCCATAATAATTTTTATTTTCAGTGCGTAAAGATTTTCCTACCCATGGATACACATTTCTTTCCAACACCCTCTCTCCGTCAGAGTTTCCAACTAAACCCAAAGCGGCGTATTCCCATTCTGCTTCGGTGGGTAGTCTGTATTTGGGTAATAAAATACCATCCTCCATCTTTACATTTCTATAATCTCCAAGTGGCGTAATCATTCTTCTGTCACTCTGTGCCTCGTAGTCCGGATAGGTGAGGTATGCATCTGTATGGAAATAGCCTTCGGGTGTAGGGGTTGGGTTCCATTCAATATATTTCAGGTCGGCTAATATTTTTTCGTTCACTCTATCTGTTCTCCATTCTGCGTATTGCGTTGCCTGAATCCAACTTACGCCCACAACGGGATAATGACGGTAGGCTGGCGAGCGGAAGTAGTTTTGAACCATATCTTCCATTTGAGCGCCAGGATTACGCCAGCAATTTTCATCCGGAAGCGCCCTGTCATATACCCCTTGAAAATTATTACTGGCAAAAACTTTATCCAACCAGTTCAAGTACTCCAAATAATCAATGTTACTTATTTCACATTCATCCATATAAAAAGATGAAATCGTAACTTTATGAGGCACATTTGAGTACTCAAACAACACATCCTGGTCTGCGTTTCCCATAGTAAACGTACCTCCTGGTATAAGTATCAATCCGGGACCTGTGGCTTGTTCTAAATAAGGTTCTACAAGAAAACCACCCTGTTTGGGGTCGTTATATTTCCAGCCCGTTGTGGATGATTTTTGATTGTTCTTACATGCTGTAAACACACTCAATGTAATAATAATAAGCAACAATATTTTTCTCATTTTTTTAAAAATTATCTTTTTGTTAACGAACTAATTTTCTTTTTATTTTATATAGTAATTTTGGATATTAAAAATTTGGACAGGCAACAGGAGAGATTCTGTTGCTTCTCCGTTGGGGAGAATTATGCACTTGCTCGTTCTTGCAGGGAATGATAAACTGTAAAGAAACTTCATGACTGCCGCCGGTTCTGTCTAACTTGTTGAGATTAAAATCGTAAGAATAACCTATTCTGAGAAGCTTATATTCAATTCCGCAGGCAAAAATTAAAGCATCTAAGTTTTTAAAGTTATGCCTTAGCCATGCTCCTATGGTTAATGGGTAAAAATTGAAGTAAAAACCTTCATGTAGATAATTATATTTTCCTTGCGAAATAAAAATCATGTTGGGATAAAGATAAACATCGCCAAAACTTTCCGAATCTCTCATTTTTTGCTTTATGGTAATTTTTCCTCCTAAATGTCCTGTCCATTTCATTCCGATTTTATAGCTTGGATTGGTAAAAAAACTAAGTTCAACCGGCAATAAATGGTGTAAGGCAAAACCAAAGTAAAGATACGGCGTGTACCCTAATAATCCAAAATTTGCATCAAACTGTGATTTTACAGAATAAAGATAATCGGTGGGCAAATCTTCCGGAATATCAAGAATCATGTCGGAGGCAAAAGTAAGATTCCTCCAATTGAATACCGAAGAAAAGTAATTGGCTTGCAAGGCGAATTGCAAGTTAAACTTATGGGTAACTAATAATCTGAAATTATAGATGAGTCCTGCATTATACGTTTGTTGAATCCCGCCGCCGGCAATATCTGCAGAAACCAATAGCCCTACACCGCCATGTAATATATTAACATGCTGGTCGTAACTTCCTGAAAAAGTAATATAACTTTTGGGTATGGCAGGCCACTGGTCTCGAAAATTAATGGAAAAACGGGGGCAATTTCGGGTACCAGCAAATGCCGGATTCATGTAGAGAGGATTAGCAAAAAATTGAGAAAAATGAGCATCCTGCCCAAATAATAATGTTGGGGCAAGAAATAAATAAAAAACAAGTAAAAAAAATTTTCGCTTAGACAAAATCATAAGGATTATATTTTTTTTAGATAAATCAACGTTATAGGGTATAATTTTATTTTGCATTTTTAACAGAACACTAATTTTTATAGTACATCAATTATGAGCAAGCAAAGAAACTGTTTTTATTCTTATTTTGTATTTTTTGTGATTTTTTTTCTTTTTCAAAGCCATTTGGCGGCGCAATCCATCACAAAATCTTACTTTTTTCCGAAGTTTGAAATTCATCAATTTGAGGGTCAAGATAAACAGGTGAGGCTTTTAACTTTTGAAGGAGCATTGAACACTGCTGAATATCCAACACTACCTGCTCTTTGGGATAAAATTGAAGTTGATAACCTCTATGCCTCTTATCATTATACATTGTTAAACACAAAATATCAACCACTTACACCGGATGAAATCGCTTTTATTCCTGCTGATTATGCTTATGATGAACCGAAGGTAACGCTGAAAACAGCCACCGACAAGAAATTTTATGCCATGTTGAGTATTGTGCCGATTGTTAAAAATGCAGGCGGACAGTACCAGCGGCTGATTTCCTGTGATATCCGTTTTGAAGGCGCAAACCCTATCCAAACACCTAAGGCGGCAGGCATAAGAAACTCCATACTCGCAACAGGAACTTGGTATAAAATTGCCATAAACAATACCGGATTGCACAAAGTTACTTACAATGACCTCAAAAATCTTGGGGTTTCAGTGTCTAACTTACGCTCCTCCACCATTGCTTTATTCGGAAATGGAGGTGGGATGCTGGCCGATGTTAATCCTACTGTGCAAATTGACGACCTGATGGAATGCCCAATCATGGTTTTCGACAATGGAAATGGCTCTTTTGACGAAAACAGTTACTTCGTTTTTTATGCACAAGGTCCACACACATGGGAGTATGTTACTAATCAATGGACCCATAAATACAACATCTATTCCGACAGTGCCTATTATTTTATCAATGTGGATGCCGGCATTGGTGAAAAGAAAAGAGTGGAAACCAAAGATTTTTCCAACCAAAATGAAAATGGAACGGTAACCTATTTTACCCATTATGATTTTTATGAAAAGGATGAGAAAAACTTTGGAGAATCGGGAAGAGATTGGTTTGAAGAACCCATGTTTGCTTCTTCATCTAAAACATATAATTTTACTTTGCCCGAGTTGCATAATGATATGGTTAATGTTAAATTTAGGGCTGCAACAACAAGTACTGCCTCTTCCAAGTTAGAGTTGCAGTGGGGAAGTAACCGTAGAGAATTTAATTTACCCAGCGTAACTAACGACTCTTTTGCTGTTACCCGTGAGTTTTCGAGTGTACTGCCCTTTTCATCCCTTAATCTACCATTGACCATAAATTACATTACTTCCCAAAGTTCTGCCTCTGTTTGTTTGGATTATATTGAAATACAGGCGCAATGTAAATTGAAAATCACGGGAAATATTATGCCGTTTGCCATTACCGAAAATTTGGGTGATGAAAACATATCTTTAATAAAGTTGGATAATGCTTCGGAAAAAACCATGATTTGGGATGTTACCAACCATAATGATGTGTATGCAGTGAAGAAGTCGTTAGCCGGAACACAACTCACTTTTAAAACACCCACCCATAAGCCTTGCCGATTTATTGCTTTCAACGGCAGTGATTATTACTCTGTTACAACTGTTGGAAAAATAAATAATCAAAACTTGCATGGTATGAAAAATGTGAATATGGTTATTGTTACCCATCCAGATTTTGAGTCGGAAGCCCGTCGTTTGGCTAAATTTAGAGCGGAAACCAACAAAATTAAGGTAGAGGTAGTTACCACCCAACAGGTGTATCATGAGTTTTCGTCGGGGGCGCAGGATATTGCGGCTATCCGTAATTTTATGAGATATTTGTATGATAATGATTCCCAGCAATTACAATTTTTACTTCTTTTCGGACGTCCCTCTTATGATTATAGAGGGCGCATAGCAGGTACCCGAAATTTTGTTCCAAACTGCCAACTCGCTACTCCGTTGCATGGAGATTCGTTTAGGGCGGGAGATGATTTTTTTGGTGTGCTGGGTATCGGAGGAGGAAATTTGAGCGGTGATTTGCTTACTATTGCTGTAGGGAGATTTCCGGTGACTTCATTAGCGCTTGCCAAAATAGCAGTAGATAAAACTATCAATGCCTCAGTAAGACGCAAGATTGACCTCCAAAACGCCTCCCAAATTTCTAATTTTGGAGATTGGCGTAATGTTATCACTTTTGTTGCCGATGATGAAGATGGGATGGAACATATTGGAACTGCGGAAACATCAGCAACTGTGGTAGCTTCCAAGTATCCGTCATTTAATTTGGAAAAATTATATTGTGATGCCTTTCCTGCTACCTCTTTTGCAGGAGGAAGAAGGTTTCCAGAAGTAAATAAAGCCATAAATTTGAGAATGGAAAGAGGCACCTTAGTTATTGCCTATTTTGGTCATGGCGGCGGAAATGGTTGGTCGCATGAAAGAATTTTAGAAATTAAAGATATTAACAATTGGAACAATAAATATAACCAACCTTTAATGATAACCCTAACCTGTTCTTTTGGCTGGTACGACCGCTTAGCAAGTTCTCCCGCAGAAAAGGCTTTCTTAAATCCTAATGGTGGGGCAAGCGCACTCCTTACCACCTCCCGAGTATCTTACTCTAATTCAGGATTAGGAAAAAACCTCTTTGAAGAGATGGGAAGTAAACAAAATAACAGATACAAAACGGTTGGCGAAATACATAGAATTGCAAAAAATAAAGCTAATGGAACAAACTCCTCAACCAATATGATATATCTGATAGGTGACCCCGCTATGATTATTAACGTCCCTAATTATTATGTTAAAACCGATGAAATATTAGGAGATGAACTCTTGAAAATAGATACTCTTAAAGCATTATCTAAAGTTACTGTTAAAGGCAGAATAACCGATGATAACGGAAACATTCTTTCTCACTTTAATGGAAATATTTTCCCTTCCATCTTTGATAAAAAAGTTGCTCAAAAAAGATTAACACCAATCCCTGATAACTGCCATTTCTGTACTGAGGAATTTGAGATACAAAAAAATGTGGTTTTTAAAGGAAATGCCACTGTGAAAAACGGCCAATTTGAGTTCTCTTTCTTTGTTCCAAAAGATATTAATTTCGAATATGGTAAAGGGAAAATAAGCTATTATGCCGCTTCGGAAAATGATGATGCAGGAGATTATTACGACAATTTTATGATTGGTGGAATGAGCGATAAACTTATTACAGACAATAAAGGTCCTGAAATAGAGATTTATATGAACGATGATAAATTCGTTCCAGGGGGAATTACCAATCAAAATCCGGTGTTGTTTCTGAAATTAAAAGATGAATATGGGATTAATACTACAGGAAATGGTATTGGACACGACCTCGTGGCTATTTTAGATAATGCGCTTGAAAAACAGATGATTTTAAACGACTATTATATGGCCGACCAGGATAGTTACAATTCAGGCACGGTGCGTTTTCCATTGCAAGACTTAACCCCGGGAACGCACACCGTAAAAGTAAGGGCGTGGGATATTTTCAACAACCCCTCAGAGGCTTCTCTTGATTTTGTGGTTAAATCGGATGAAAAATTAGAATTAGAGCGGGTTTTAAACTACCCCAATCCGTTCACTACCAAAACGTCGTTCTACTTTGAACACAACCAGCCTATGGAAACCTTTGATATTTTAGTGCACATTTATACTGTTTCCGGAAAATTGGTGAGAACCCTTTCCGAAACACAATTTTTAGAAGGAAACAGAAGCAACGGCATTATTTGGGATGGACGGGATGATTTTGGTGATAAAATTGGCAAAGGCGTTTATTTATACCGGCTAACCGTGCGAAACTCACAAGGAGAAACTGCCCGTAAAATTGAAAAAATTGCCATCCTGTAAAATAATAAAGACGCTATACCGTTTCTCAAAATTATTATTATCAAACTTTATATATCATGAAAAAGCATCTGCTTCTGTTTTCTTTTCTTTTCTTTGCTATATTTGCTTTAACTGCTCAAGAAAATCAATTTGATTTCGACAATCCTTCAAAACCCTATTTGAATACGGTTACAACTGCTGCTCCATTTTTATTAATTACGCCCGATTCACGTGCCGGCGGTATGGGCGATTTGGGAGTGGCTACTTCGCCCGATAATTACTCGCAACACCACAACCCAGCTAAGTATGTTTTTAATGAAGAGATTTTTGGCATTGGTATTGCCTACAGTCCCTGGTTAAACCAGTTGGTGAATGACGTGCATCTGGCATATTTGGCATCTTATTGGAAAATTACAGATAATGATGCCATTGCCGGCTCATTACGCTATTTTTCTTTAGGAGAAATTGTGTTTACAAATAGAGAAGGGTTTGTTATTACCAATGTAAACCCTAATGAATTTGCCCTCGACTTTACCTACTCCAGAAAACTTTCCAAAATTGTTTCTATGGCGATTACACCGCGTTTTGCCTATTCAAATCTTGCCACAGGATTTCATGACCCTACCGTTGGAATTGACATGAAAGCCGGTTTGGCAGGAGCAGTAGATATCTCTCTTTTTGTATGCAAAGAGTTTACCCATAATAAAATTGGGTTTCAAAGTTCTGCATTAATGTTTGGAACAAATATTTCTAATATTGGAAACAAAATGTCTTATACTAATGAAGCCAATGGGCGCCGTGACTTTCTTCCCTGTAATTTGCGCTTAGGTTTCTCTTATGCCATGGCATTTGACGATTACAGCAAGTTGGCGTTAAATGTGGAGACAGGAAAACTGTTGGTGCCCACCCCAACCGATAAATTTAGCTATAAAGACTCCCTTGGTAATTATGTTTATTTCGGAAATGGAAGAAATTTAGATGATATTAACCCCATCGTAGGTATTGGAAGGTCGTTTGCGGATGGTGCCGGTGGGTACAAAGCAAATCCGGCAGGCTGTTTTAATGAAGAAATGAGAGAAATTGTGTGGTCGTTTGGCGCAGAATATTCTTACCGGAACATCTTGTTTGTGAGAGCCGGTACGTTTTTAGAAAGTTTTTTTAAAGGAAATAGAAAATATGCAACGGTGGGCGTGGGCGTTAAATACAATATCTTTGCTATTGATGTTAGTTACTTAGTTTCGTTTACCCAAAATCACCCGCTTGAAAATACCCTGAGATTTTCGCTTACCTTTATGTTAGAATCGTTTAACAAAGACCTAATTAGAAACCAAGGTAGATTTAATCGTTAGTAATTAGATGTATGAACCAGCGTGTTGGAACCGGATATGATATTCATAAATTGGTTTACAGTAATGAGTTTGACTTTAAATTAGCCGGAATATCTATCCCTTTTGAAAAAAGATGTGTGGCGCACTCCGACGGAGATGTTGCCATTCATGCTTTAATAGATGCCCTGTTTGGTGCCGCCGCACTGGGAGATATTGGTACTCATTTTCCTGATACTGACCCCACCTACAAAAATGCTGATAGCACCATATTGCTGCAAAACTGTTTGTCGTTGATCATTAAAAACGGCTACAAAATAGAAAATATTGATATTATCATTATTACAGAAAAACCAACTTTAGCGCCCTATATAAACAAAATGAGAGCGCAACTATCCGAAATATTACAATTAGAGATAAATAATATTTCTATTAAAGCCAAAACCAACGAACAATTAGATGCTATTGGCAAAGGAGAAGCCATTGCAGCGCATGCCATTGTGCTGATTAAAAGATGAGATGATTTGGTGATTAGAGGATTAGGTAATTTTTTACAGAAATTATTTTATATGTTTAAAAAAACAGTTTTATTTTTTTTGTTAATTTTTTGTGTAACGTCAGTGTTTTCTCAAAACAAAGTGCTTATATCAGAATTTAACCGACTTTCTTACCGACAACTTAACGATACTGCCGACCACTTTTTTAATTGTAAGAGTTCCGATACTGCACTTATCTGCTACAACCTGTTCATTAATATTCCGGTTAAGAAAAACGATGTTGAACATCAGAGAAAGTTGGTGGAAGCGCTCAATAAGATTGCTATTATTTATTATCACTCAGCAGATTACAAAAATTCTTATGATTATTTGTTACAAGCATTGCACTTTTGCGAAAAGTATCATTATGATTCCTATTTGTCGAAAATTTACACCAACATGGGAAACATTTATTACCAGTATAATCGGCTTGCGCTTACCAAACAATATTATGCCAAAGCATTAACTTTTACGCAAGACAGCGCTGCAAAGGTTGCATTATTCAACAACTTGGGGGCGGTTGAACTGGAATTGGGAAATTTGGACAGCGCAGCTCATTATCTTGCTAAATCTTTGCAAACAAGCAAAAATTTTAATAATTTTTTACTGCCGGATATTTTGAACAACAAAGCCTCTCTTTTTCATAAACAACAACTTTACGATTCGGCGTACTATTATTACCATGAAGCATTGGAGGTTGCCCGTAAAAACAATAAATATGCAAGAGAAGCCCAAAATTTGATGGATTTGGGGAAACTGTTTTATGAACTCAATAAATTGGACTCCGCGTTGTATTATATTCATTTATCGAATAATGTTGCGAAAGCGTACCACTTTTTAAAAACTATGGCAGAAAATTATCTCACATTATCCAAAATTGAAGAATCGAAAGGAGAAAAGGTAGCGGCGCTTGCATACTACAAAAAATATACCGAACTCAATGACTCCATACTTAGTGTAGAAAAATTTTCAGAAATCAACCAGTTGCAGCGCGGGTATGAAGTTTCAAAAACAAACCGGCAAATTGAACAACTTGTTATTGAAAAACGTTACCAGAGAATTATTTGGATCATCACTTCCATCATCTTATTTATAGTGAGTGTTGCCTTAGTACTACTAATTTTACAAAATAAAAAATTGAACGTTGCCTACAAAACGTTGTTTGATAAAAACATAAAAATCATAGAACTACAAAAATCAAAGAATAAGGAAGTTGAAAAATACAGGAAAAGTGCGCTCACCAACGAGATGCAAGAGGAGTTGTTAGATAAAATACTAACGTTGATGGAGTACAGGGAGATTATTTGCGCGCCGGAATTTTCATTGGATAGATTGGCAGAGTTGGTACAATCGAATGCCACCTATGTTTCTCAAGTAATTAATACAGCACTAAAAAAGAACTTTCGTACGTTTTTAAACTGTTACAGGATACAGGAGGCACAACGCTTATTTTCGGAAGTTGACCTCAGCAAATATACCATTGCTGCCATCGCGCATGAGGTAGGGTTCAGGTCTCCTGCTGCCTTTCGCAGTACCTTTAAAGAGATTACCGGCGTTACCCCCAATTTTTATTTGAAGGAGATGCAAAAAGAAAGGAGTTTACCGTTAAAAACGGTATCTTAAAAAAATAGGATTTCTGACGCCATTTGAATATTTTTTACTTAATTTGCCGAACCAAAAAGTTGCATTATGACTTGAATGTACGCTATTGTTTAATAATTTTTTTTGTAACAACTCCATTATCTGTTTGTATCCGCATAAAATATATTCCTGCGGGAAGATGTGAAACATTAATTACGTGACTATATGATGAGGTGATTAGATGATGAGATGATAATTTTCTGCCATAAACATCGATAATTTCTATATCTGTAATTGTCCATTGTCCATTGTCCATTGTCAATTGACCATTAGTTGGATTTGGATATATAACAATGAGCTCTGATATGTTTCGTTCATTTATGCCCACTTTTACTTCAAAATTTATACTTGCCATTACAGGTTCACAAACTTCCCAATATACAGCTTTTACACCAAAGGTATATGTTCCTGCTTCCAAATTTTCAAATAGATATTCAGTATCTTCTATTGTCGCTACTTCAACCCCATCAACAAATATTTTATATTCTTTGAGATATGCTTCGGCTGCTGACCATTTAAGTAGTACGTTGCCTTCTTGCTGTGTGGCTGTAAGATTTGAAACAGCAAGGCAGGGGGCAATCTCTGTAACCACGCCTTGCCTTGTCAAATAATGGCAATATGTGCCTGCCAGTGTTTCGCCATAATCGGTATAATGTTCAATACAGATACGGGTATAAAATCCATACGGATTGTATGTAAATATCCGTCCGCTGTGTTTAACAATATAAAAATCGCCTGCCTTGCGGTCTGACATAAAAAGCAAATTACTTTCATTAAGTACCGGCTCGGAATGATATACCACTCGAAAATTATAGCCTGCATCGGAGCCGAATGACACTTTATAGGTTTTATCAGGAAACCACGAAGTAATATAAATTTCTCCTTCTTTGCTTCCGCGAAATACGTCAGGAAAACGTCCGTTTGCTAGTCCAAAAACATATTCTTCACCAATAGGAATTACTGAATAAGTATCAAAACAATCATTTGTATAATACAAAGCCCATGGATCATTAGGATAACTTCCTGAAATATCAAAAAATTCACATTCTTTAAAATATGTTTCACCTAAAAAATTATAGTATTTTTCGTGCAATAAATCCCACATATAGCCATTATTTATACTTTTATATACCCC
>Ga0209628_10002478_pt1 | contig 12553 bp, 8 predicted proteins | sample TergutCu122P4_FD_187285 | JGI IMG/M metagenome (GOLD analysis project Ga0209628, IMG submission 187285) | Cubitermes ugandensis P4 segment gut microbial communities from Kakamega Forest, Kenya - Cu122 P4 (SPAdes) (version 2) | ecosystem: Host-associated > Arthropoda: Insects > Digestive system >...
ACCATCAAATTTTGCTTTTCGTGCCTGATTTGTGCCCATCAAAACCAGAAAAACGGCTCCCCTCACCCCACCCCTCTCCCCGCAAGCGGGGCGAGGGAGCGGACGTTGTGCCTTCGCACAACCTTCGCCATGACAACCGGATTCGTGCGATTGCCCTGGTTTCAACCCCGCTCAAGCATCCCGATACCGCCCATAGGTGTAATGCGCCGCGCAGGCCCCTTCCGACGACACCATGCATGACCCGACCGGATTCTCTGGCGTGCAGACCGTGCCGAATATCTTGCAGTCCTGCGGCCGCTTGACGCCGCGCAGGATGGCCCCGCATTCGCAGGCTTTGGGGTCGGACGCCGGGCGGTAGGCGAGCGGGAAACGCTGTTCGGCGTCAAATTCGGCGAAGGCGCCGCGAATGCGCAGCGCCGAGTGGGGTAACGTCCCCAGGCCGCGCCACTCGAACTGTTCGCGCAACTCGAACACGTCGGCCACCCATTGCTGCGCCTTCTGGTTGCCGTCACGGCTGACGGCGCGGGTAAATTCGTTTTCGACCTCGGCCCGGCCGGCGTTGACCTGGCGGATCAGCATGCGGATGGCCTGCATCACGTCGAGCGGCTCGAAGCCGGCGATGACCACCGGCTTGCGATGCTTCTCGGCGAAGGGTTCGTAGGGCCGGCTGCCGATGATGGTCGACACGTGCGCCGGGCCGATGAAGCCATCGAGCGGCACCGCCTCCTGCTGGCGCGCTGCCGGCGCTTCGAGAATGCAGGCGATGGCCGGCGGCGTCAGCACATGGCAGCACAGCGTCGAGAAGTTTTTCAGACCGAGCGCCGCCGCCTGCCGGATCGCCACGGCGGTCGGCGGCGTCGTCGTCTCGAAGCCGATGGCGAAGAAAACGACCGGTTTCTCGGGCTGCTTCTGCGCCAGCGTCACCGCATCCAGACTCGAATAGACCATGCGCACATCGCCGCCGCGCGCCTTGGCTTTCAAGAGCGACAGGCCATCCGAGGCCGGCACGCGCAGGCAGTCGCCGTAGGTGCACAGCGTCACGCCCTGTTCGAGCGCCAGGCGGATGGCCTGGTCGATGCGGCCGATCGGCAGCACGCAGACCGGGCAGCCGGGGCCGTGGATCATGCGCACGTTGTCCGGCAGCAGGTCGGCGATGCCGTAGCGCGAAATGGCGTGCGTATGGCCGCCGCAAAATTCCATGAAGCGATAGTGGCGGGCCGGGTCGGCCTCGCGGCGGATGGCTGCGGCCAGGCCGCGGGCGAGATCGCCGTCGCGGAATTCGTCGATGTACTTCATCCCGGTTGTGCCTCGCCGGCCTCTGTCAACTCGGCGAACAGCGCCAGCGTCCGCGCCGCTTCCCCGGGGTCGAGCTTGTTCAGCGCGTAACCGACGTGGACGATCACGTAATCGCCAACCGCCACGCCCTCGACCAGAGCCAGCGAAATTTCCTTCTGCACGCCGGCCAGATCGACGATCGCCATCTCACCGGCGCGCAGGTCAACCACTTGCGCGGGAATTGCCAGACACATCGGGGGTTCTCCTTGTTTGCCGGCGGCCATTGTCCGCCGCGCTGGCCGCTGCTGGCAATGCCTCTCTCATCCTTCGAAATCGTGGAGCCAGCAAACGGTCAAAATTCAATCGGCGCGGACAGACCATGTGGCTCTGTTGGAGCAACTCCTATAGAGCCGGCCATTAAGCATTGACATTTCCGCCGTCATTGCGAGGGGCGAAGCCCCGCGGCAATCCAAGCAGCGGTCTGAATTGCCACGGCACTACGTGCCTCGCAATGACGATGGATTCTGAACGCATCATTCAATACTTATTGACCCGGCAATTAAGTATTGAACATTCCCGCTGCGTCATGCTGCGCGTAGTCGCAGCATCCATGCGGCTAGTGGATTCTGCGACTACGCTTCGCTCCGCGCAGAATGACAACACTTAATGGCCGGGTGAATAACCGTCAAGGGCATGGTCGTACTGGCTGGCTACCCCAGCGATCTCTACGACCGCATCCTGAAGGGTTGGAAGCACGTGGAGCGCGATCACTACGCGGCAGGAAGTCTCAAGTGCCGAACCGAGGTGCTATGGCTATCGCCGAGCGCATTTCTGTAATTCTGTTTCGCCGTGTGAAAATCACGGCTCATCAATTTATCGCATCAATCGACCGAAATTTATCGCGCCGCGCTTCAGCCGTGTTCGATGCCTATGGCTGGCCCGCTGATCTGCCGGATGAAGAAATCCTCGCCCGCCTCATCGCGCTCAACGCTGAACGCGCGCAGGAAGAAACTCAAGACAATATCTGCTGGCTGCGCCCCGAGTACCAAACCAAGACCAGGGCAGAGCGCCAAGCCGTGCAAACGGCGCTTGATCTGCTCCAAGCGCCGGAACCCGCCCCCAAAGGCAAGAAATCCGCCTGGCCCGCCAGCTTGCTCGAACAAACCCAGGCCGTGCGCGGCGCGATGGAAGCGCTGCGCCATGCCGACACCGCGATTACGATGGATGCCGTGGCTGCTCGTTTCATCCGCGCCTCCCGCACTATTCACCCGGCAATTAAGCATTGAACATTCCCGCTACGTCATGCTGCGCGCAGTCGCAGCATCCATGCGGCTCGTGGATTCTGCGACTACGCTTCGCTCCGCGCAGAATGACAACCCTTAATTGCCGGATCAATAGAGTGCAGGAGATTTTGCAGGCGCTGGCAACCCTGGGGTTGGTGTGATTGCCGGGTTAATTTTTCCTGCGCGGCGGCGGCACGTCGGTACACGAGCCGTGGGCGACTTCGGCGGTCAGGCCGATGGTTTCGCCGAGCGTCGGGTGCGGATGGATGGTTTTGCCGATGTCGACCGCGTCGCAGCCCATTTCGATGGCCAGGCAGATTTCGCCGATCATGTCGCCGGCTGAAGGGCCGACGATGGCGCCGCCGATGACGCGCTGCGTTTCGCCGTCGAAAATCAGCTTGGTGAAGCCGTAGTCGGCGCCGTTGGCAATGGCCCGGCCGGAGGCGGCCCAGGGGAATCTGGCGGTTTCGACTTGGCGCCCGGCCTGCTTCGCCTGTTCCTCGGTCATGCCGACCCAGGCCACTTCGGGATGGGTGTAGGCGACGCCGGGAATGACCTGGGCAGCGAAGGCGGCTTTGTGGCCGGCGGCGACCTCGGCGGCGACGTGCGCCTCGTGCACCGCCTTGTGCGCCAGCATCGGGTTGCCGACGATGTCGCCGATGGCGAAGATGTGCGGCACGTTGGTGCGCATCTGGGCATCGACCGGGATGAAGCCGCGCTCATCGACGTTGACGCCCGCTTTGTCGGCGGCGATCTTGCGGCCATTCGGCGCGCGGCCGGCGGCTTGCAGGATCAGGTCGTAGCGCACCATCTCGGCATTCGGCGCGGTCTCGCCCTCGAATTTGACCCATAGGCCGTCCTCCCTGGCATCCACGGCGGCCACCCTGGTTTTCAGCATGATGCGCTCGAAGCGGCTGGCGTTCTGCTTTTCCCAGACTTTCACCGCGTCGCGGTCTGGGCCTTGCATCAGGCCGTCGAGCATTTCGACGACATCGACCTTGGCGCCGAGCGTCGAATAGACGGTCGCCATTTCCAGGCCGATGATGCCGCCGCCGATGACCAGCATTTTGTGCGGCACCGAGTTTTTGCCAAAAGTCGGTAAAGCCAGCGCCCCGGTCGAATCGACGATGCGCGGATCGCGCGGCAGGAAGGGCAGATGCACGGCGGCCGAACCCGCGGCGATGATGCACTGTTTGAATGTGATGATCTGCTGGCCGCCGGTTTTCTCCTGACTGCTGCCGCTGGTGGTTTCAACCGCCAGATGGTGCGCGTCGAGGAAGAAGCCGTAACCGCGCACGATCTCGACCTTGCGCCCTTTCGCCATGCCGGCCAGACCGCCGGTCAGCTTGCCGACCACCTTGTCCTTGTGGGCGCGCAGTTGGTCGATGTCGATCCGCGGCGCGGCAAAGCTGACGCCCAGTTCGGCGGCATGCCGCGCCTCCTCGATGATTCCGGCGGCGTGCAGCAGGGCCTTGGAGGGAATGCAGCCGACATTGAGGCAGACGCCGCCCAGCGTCGGATAACGCTCGACGATGATCGTCTTGAGGCCGAGATCGGCGGCGCGGAAGGCGGCGGAATAACCGCCGGGGCCAGCGCCGAGCACCAGCAGGTCGCAGTCGAGGTCGGCATTACCGGCGGGGCTGGCGGGATTGGCGATGGTTGCCGGGGCCGCCGCCGGAGCCGGCGCGACAGCCTCTGCCCCGGTCTCGACCTTGAGCAACGACGCGCCTTCGCTGACTTTCGATCCGGGTTGCACCCGCACTTCTTTGACCGTGCCGGCGACCGGACTCGGCACATCCATCGTCGCCTTGTCGGATTCGAGGGTGCAAATGGCGTCGTCGATCTGAATGACATCGCCGACCTTGACGAACAGATCGATCACCGGCACGTCGGAGAAATCGCCGATGTCGGGAACCTTGACTTCAACCAGGTTCATTGTGTTCTCCCTCACAAGGCGACGCGGCGGAAATCCGCCAGCAGTTGCGCGACGTAGACGTTGAAGCGGGTGGCCAGCGCGCCGTCGATGACGCGGTGGTCGGCGGTCAAGGACAGCGGCAGGATCAGGCGCGGCGCGAAAGCCTTGCCGTCCCAGACCGGCTTCATGGCCGATTTATTGACGCCGAGAATGGCGACTTCCGGCGCGTTCACAATGGGCGCGAAGCCCGTTCCGCCGATGCCGCCCAGTGAACTGAGGGTGAAACAGGCCCCCTGCATGTCGGCCGGTTTCAACTTGCCGTCGCGCGCCTGTTTGGCCAGTTCGCCGGATTCCTGGGCAATCTCGAACACCGACTTCCGCTCGGCGTTCTTGATGACCGGCACGACCAGGCCGTTTGGCGTGTCGGCGGCGAAACCGATGTTGAAATATTTTTTCAGCACCAGGCTCATTTCACCATTTTCGGCCATCGTCAGCGAGGCGTTGAAGGCGGGGAACTGTTGCAGCGCCTTGACGCAGACTTTGACGAGGAAGGCCAGCATCGTGAGCTTGACGCCGCCGCCCTTCTCATTGTTCAACAACACGCGGAAGGCTTCGAGATCGGTGATGTCGGCATCCTCGTGATAGGTCACGGCCGGGATCATCACCCAGTTGCGCGAGAGATTCTGCCCGGAAATTTTCTGGATGCGCGACAGCGGTTTGACCTCGATGTCGCCGAACTTGACGAAATCGACCTTCGGCCAGGGCAGCAGATCGAGCGCGCCGCCGCCGCCCGCTGCCGCCGGCCCGGCTGTCACGCCGCCGCTCATGACGCCCTTGACGTAGCCGACGAGGTCTTCCTTCAGGATGCGGCCCTTCGGCCCCGTGGCGGCGACCCTGGCCAGATCGACGCCCAGTTCGCGGGCCTGGGCGCGTATCGACGGCGAGGCGTGCACCTTGCCGCCCAAAGCGGGCGGCTGCGGCGGGGTGGCCGGCGGAGAGGAAGGGGGCGTTACGGCGACGGGGGCGGAAGCAACCGGCGGCGGAGCCGGAGCAAGCGCTGGCGGCGCCGACGCGGCGGCCACCGCGCCGCCGGTTTCAACCTTGAGCAGCAGCGCCCCCTCGCTGACCTTCGACCCGACCTGCACCAGCACTTCCCTGACCGTGCCGGCAACCGGCGACGGCACATCCATCGTCGCCTTGTCCGATTCCAGCGTGACGATGGCGTCGTCGACCCGGATCGCGTCGCCGGCCTTGACGAACAGGTCGATCACCGGCACGTCGGAAAAATCGCCGATGTCGGGAACCTTGACTTCAATCATCTGGCTCATGCTCGGTTCTCCTTAGGCCGACAACGGATTCGGTTTGGCCGGATCCAGCTTGTATTTGACCAGGGCGGCGGCTACCTGGTCGCGCCCGATGTCGCCCTCGTCGGCCAGCGCCTTGAGCGCCGCCAGCGTCACCCAATGACGGTCGACCTCGAAGTGATGGCGCAGCTTTTCGCGCGTGTCGGAACGGCCGAAGCCGTCGGTGCCCAGCGTCACATAGCGGCCCTTGACGAAGGGGCGAATCTGCTCGGCATACAGCTTGACGTAATCGGTGGCGGCGATGACCGGGCCGGCGCTGTGGGCCAGCTTCCGTTCGACGTGCGATAGCCTTGGTTCTTCCAGCGGATGCAGCAGATTCCAGCGCGCCGCCGTCTGGCCGTCGCGGGCCAGTTCGTTGAAGCTCGGGCAGCCCCAGAGATCGGCCTCGACGCCCCAATCGTTTTTGAGCAGTTCGGCGGCGGCGATGACTTCGCGGAAGATGCTGCCGGAGCCGAGCAGTTGCACGCGCGGCCCTTGAGTTGCGCCGCCTTTTCTGAAAGCGTACAGGCCCTTGAGAATGTCGGCCTCGGCCCCGGCCGGCATTTCGGGATGCTCGTAGTTCTCGTTCATCACGGTGAGGTAGTAAAAAACGTCCTCCTGCTCGGCGTTCATCCGGCGCAGGCCGTCCTGGACGATGACGGCGACTTCGTACTGGAAGGTCGGGTCGTAGGAAACGCAGTTCGGCACCAGGTTGGCGAGAATCAGGCTGTGCCCGTCCTCGTGCTGCAAGCCCTCGCCGTTCAGCGTCGTGCGTCCGGCCGTGCCGCCGACCAGGAAGCCGCGGGCGCGCTGGTCGCCCGCCGCCCAAACCAGATCCAGCGTGCGTTGCAGGCCGAACATCGAGTAGCAGATGTAGAAGGGAATGGTCTGCACGCCATGCACCGAATAGGCGGTGGCGGCGGCGATCCAGTCGCTCATCGCGCCGGCTTCGTTGATGCCTTCCTGCAACACCTGGCCGTCTTTCGATTCCTTGTAGAACATCAACTGGTCGTGGTCTTCCGGCACGTAATTCTGGCCCTGCTGGCTCCAGATGCCGACGGCGCGGAACATGCCCTCCATGCCAAAGGTGCGCGACTCGTCGGGGACGATGGGCACGACGTGGCGGCCAAGCGGCTTGTCCTTCAACAGCAGGTTCATGATGCGGACGATGGCCATCGTCGTCGACAATTCGCGGCCTTCGCCAGAGGCTTTCAACAGCGCCTCGAACTTGTCCAGCCCCGGCACGGCCAGCGGCTCGGCCCGGCGGCGGCGGGTCGGCAGAAAACCGCCGAGGTCGAGGCGGCGCTGGCGCAGGTATTGGTATTCCGGCGAATCCTCGGCGAATTTCAGGTAAGGCAGTTCGGCCAGCCGGTCGTCCGGCACCGGCAGCCCGAAGCGATCGCGGAAGCGGCGAATCTGCTCGGTATCCATTTTTTTCTGCTGGTGCGAGATATTCATCGCCTCGCCAGCCTGGCCCATGCCAAAACCCTTGATGGTCTTGGCCAGAATCACCGTCGGCTGGCCGGGGTGCTCGACCGCCGCCTTGTAGGCCGAGAAAATCTTGAAAATGTCATGGCCGCCGCGATTCAGTTGCCAGATTTCGTCATCCGTCCAGTCGGCGACCAGTTCCCGCAATTCCGGCGTGTTGAAAAAATGCTCGCGCACATAGGCGCCGTTCTTGGCCTTGAAGGTCTGGTACTCGCCATCGACGCAATCCATCATGCGCTGTTTGAGAATGCCCTTCTTGTCGCGGGCGAACAGCGCATCCCAGTAGGTGCCCCAGATGACCTTGATGACGTTCCAGCCGGCGCCGCGGAATTCGCTTTCCAGATCCTGAATGATCTTGCCATTGCCGCGCACCGGGCCATCCAGGCGTTGCAGATTGCAATTGATGACGAAAATCAGATTGTCCAGCCGCTCGCGCCCGGCCATGCCGATCGCGCCGAGCGACTCCACCTCGTCGGTTTCGCCATCGCCGAGAAAGGCCCAGACCTTGCGTTGTCCGGCCTTCTGCGCGTCGATCAGGCCGCGCGAAGCGAGATACTTCATGAACCGCGCCTGATAAATGGCCTGAATCGGGCCGAGACCCATCGACACGGTCGGGAACTGCCAGAAATCCGGCATCAGCCACGGGTGCGGGTAGGAGGAAATGCCCTTGCCGCCGGTTTCCTGGCGAAAATGGTCGAGTTGTTCTTCAGTCAAACGACCGAGCATGAAAGCGCGGGCATAAATGCCGGGGATCGAATGCCCCTGGAAGAAAATCAGGTCGCCGTCGTGCGCCGCCGACGGCGCGTGCCAGAAATGCGAAAAGCCCACGTCATACAGCGCGGCGGCCGAGGCGAAGGAGGCGATGTGGCCGCCGACATTGGTGTCCTTGTTGGCGCGCACGACCATGGCCATGGCGTTCCAGCGGATGGTGGAGTGAATCCTGATCTCCATGTCCGGATTACCCGGATACTTCGGCTGCTGGTCGGCGGGAATCGTGTTGACGTATTCGGTATGGGCCGAATACGGAATGCCGATGCCCTCGGCGCGCGCCTGGCCGATCAACCGCTCGATCAGGAAGTGAGCGCGGGCTGCACCCTCCTGGGCAATGACGCCAGCGAGGGCGTCCATCCATTCCTGGGTTTCCTGCGCATCGCTATCGGCGGGCAGGGCGTTCGGCTGATCGGCCATCATGGATCTCCTGAGAGGGGGGTTTGCCGGTATAGCGGTGCGGATAACTCTAACGCTTTACGGCAGCCAGCGGGCGACTCGGCGGCGCCAGAATCCCGGCCACTTTTCGCATTGTAAAAACAAAATCCGCATCGTGCAACTCTGTCATCCTGGGGCTGTCGCTACCGTATGAATGGCCCACAAAAATCTGGACAAAGCCCTGGCTACCGCTTACGTTTTGGCAAACGACACCGCCGCCTGGCTCAGGCAGTCAGTTGCATCACGTCATCAGGTGAAAACATGACACTTCGCATCAAAGCAATCATCATCATCATGGGCATTGTTTTTGTTTTCGCGGGGTCGAGTTTTTTGCTCAGCCTTTCTTTTGCCCAGAAAAGCATGACGAAAATAATGGAGCAGGAACTCTCTCTGGCTCTGGATATTGCCGAAAGACTGGTTGCCACAAAAATAAACCAACTGAAATCGGATGCCTCTCTGGTAGCCGAGCGCGCAGCGCGCGTCGATTCAAAAAAAGAGATGCAGAAAACCCTGGCAGCGCAAGTGGAGGAGTTCGACAAATTCTTGTCTTTTGCCGTAATCGATAAAAACGGGGTTTTTGTAAAAGCCGGGCAGGATCTCTGTCAAAACCCAGCCATTGACACAAGCGTTTTTATCCAGAAAGCGTTTGATGGCGAATCAAGCATTTCCACCACCTACCATGACGCAGAAAGCAACAATATCGTCATGTGCCTGTTCGTGCCCATGGCATACGGCAGAGTGCTGTCAATAGGGATGTCGGGTTGGACATTTTCCGACCTGATTTCAAATTTCAGGCTCTGGCAGACCGGCAACATTTTCATGATCGATGACGAAGGCACGATCATCGCAAATCTCCAGCCGCACCTGGTTCTTGAGCGATACAACCTGGTCAGAAGTACAGAGGCCGACCCAAAGCTGCACGATTCAAATGTGGTGTTAAGGGAAATGGCTTCAAGCGATCAGGCAGGGCATGGAGAATATATTTTCAATGGGCAGCGTCGTTTCAGCGTATTCAAACCGGTTGGCGGCACCGGCGGAAGCTGGCACATCGCGATTGCCGCACCGCTGAATGAAAGCCCTGCGGCAGCGATCAAAGTCACGGGCTTTTCACTGACCCTGTTTCTCATGCTCATGGCCGTGGGTTTTGTCGTTTCGATCATCATTTCGGGTTTTGTCACAAAGCCTTTCAAGAAAATCGAAGACCAAGCTGCCCAGATAAGCAAAGAGAAGGAGGGGGTTGAAAAGCTTGCCATGTTACTGGGTATGAGCAATCGTTCGGCATCGGCGTTGCTGACCATCACGGATGATGCAAAATTTGGCGACTCGCTAACGGATGTCCTGGAACATATCGGGATTTTCATGAAGGTGGATCGTATCCACATATGGCAGAATGCAATGATTGGCGGAGCGTTGCATTATCAATGTGTACATAGATGGCTGGCAGAACATGGCCGAGGCGCCAGTTTGGCAGAGCGCAATTTAATTTACCCGCATTCGGATTTCAGCGGTGCATTCAATGATCTGCTTGCGCGCAATATTTGTTTGAAAGGACCTATATCAGACCTGCCGCAGGAAGATCAGGAGATTCTCTCCGCGCGTGGAGTCAAATCAGCATTGATCATACCGATTCATGTGCAAGAAAAATACTGGGGCCTGGCCACCTTCGAGAATCGCCAACACGAGCGTGATTTTTCCATCGACGAAATAGACATTCTACGTTCCATCAGCTTGATGATGGTCAACACGGTTCTGCGTCACGAGATGACGGAAAAGCTCCACTCCGCCAATGAAGCGAAAAGTGATTTTTTGGCCAAAATGAGCCATGAAATGCGTACACCACTGACCGCGGTGATTGGTCTTTCCCAACTGACGCTTGAAGAGGAAGGGCTGCCCGAAGCAACGCAACTCAATCTCAAAAAAATCAGCGGCGCCGGCGAAACGCTTTTGTCTCTCGTCAATGACATATTGGATATTTCAAAAATCGAAGCGGGCAAATTCGAGATCATAGAAAACCGCTACGATATCCCCAGCTTGATTAACGATGTCGTCAATAGCAACATCCTGCGTATCGGTGAAAAACAGATCGAATTTATCCTTGATATCGATCAGAATCTGCCCGCCAATCTGATTGGCGATGAACTCAGGGTCAAGCAGATCATCAGCAATTTGCTATCCAACGCTTTCAAATACACAATGGAAGGAAGCGTCGAGTTAAATATCAGTTGCCTCCGTGACGATGACGCGGTCTGGCTGACAGCCCGAGTCAAGGATACCGGCCAGGGCATCAAGCCCGAATTCGTCAAAAAGTTATTTCAAAGCTATGAGCAGGTAGACGCTAAAAGCAACCGTAAAATCGAGGGAACCGGGCTGGGGCTTTCCATCGCCAAAAGCATGGCAGAAATGATGGGCGGGTCGATTTCCGTGGAAAGCGAATATGGAAAAGGCAGCATATTCACAGTCCGCTTGAAACAGAAATATGCTGATGACCAGACCATTGGCGCAGAAGTTGCCAAGAATTTGAAAAATCTACGATACATAGACACCAATCTCAGAAGTAGCACAAAATTCGATCGCGTAAAATTACCCTACGCAAAAGTTCTGGTGGTTGACGACAATCTGACCAATCTTGAGGTGGCAAAAGGGCTGATGAAACCTTATCGCATGCAGGTTGACTGCGTCACCAGCGGCCAGCAGGCGATTGATGCCCTGCGTGATGATGCCGTGCATTACAATGCCGTATTCATGGATCACATGATGCCGGAAATGGATGGCATTGAAACCACCAAAGTCATTCGCGAACAAATCGGAACCGAGTACGCAAAATCCGTTCCGATCATTGCCCTGACTGCCAATGCCATTTCCGGGAATGAAGAAATGTTTTTGCGCAAGGGTTTTCAGGCATTTCTCTCCAAACCGATTGATGTTGGCCGTCTGGATACCATCATCCGCAAGTGGGTGCAGAATAAGGCACAGGAAAAACAGTTCATTGAACAGCACGGCGGCCTGGATGATCCATCTCATTGGGATGGCAAGAATGAGCAGATGGAGCAATCCGCTGCCGGCGGATCGAGTGAGCTTGAGCGACGGCTGCAAGGCCTTGAAGTCGACGGGCTGGATATTGAAAGCGGGATAGGCCGCTTCGCCGGCGATGTAGATGCTTATTTGCAGGTGTTGCGCATTTTCGCAGCAAATACCGCTTTGCTTTTCGAGAAAATCGAAGACGTTACAGCGGACAAATTGAGCGACTACGGCATTATCGTTCATGGGATAAAAGGATCGAGCCGCACCATTTGCGCGAACGCTGTCGCTGGCATGGCAGAAGCGCTGGAAAACGCAGCAAATTCTGGAGATTTTGATTTTATTGCCAGCCAAAACATACCTTTCCTGACTGCCGGGCGACGTCTGATTGCCGCAATTGAGGATCTGCTGGCGCGAGTGGAGGGAAGTGGCCAAAAACCTAGAAAAGACAAGCCGGACATCGATGTGCTGGGCAAGATACTGGAAGCCTGCAAGGTCTATGATATGGAAACGGTAGAAGAGGCGATCGCGGAACTCGAATCTTACGACTATGAGTCAGGCGGCGAGATCGTGCCGTGGCTTTGGGAAAACGCGCAACACTACAATGTCGAGCAGATTATTGAAAAACTTTCAACTTTTTGCGGTGTCGGTGCTCAAATAGGGAGCCTCTGATCAACTTCCTGTCGTATGAGCTTCTTGCAAAACCCAAATCAGCGGGTTGCTGATCCGGGTTCCTCGCATTTTTCACGCGATTTTTGTGCGCTTCCGGAGGGAAGCGGCTGTGAATTTAGCTAAATAGCATTTTATTCATCATCCGATGCGAACGACCGCCTACATCGGCTCATGCAGGGGTGGTCAAAGAGGCCGAGCAAGCATTTCATGGTCGTAATCGCATCAACCCAGATTTCCCATTTGCCCTTGGTTCAAATGGGAACCGATAGCGCAACTCATTGATTGTCAAGGCGTGTTGGTTCAGACTCCACGAAGAGATAGTGCTCAGGCGGTGAGGGTTGAAGCATGGACAT
>Ga0209628_10002479_pt1 | contig 12553 bp, 1 predicted proteins | sample TergutCu122P4_FD_187285 | JGI IMG/M metagenome (GOLD analysis project Ga0209628, IMG submission 187285) | Cubitermes ugandensis P4 segment gut microbial communities from Kakamega Forest, Kenya - Cu122 P4 (SPAdes) (version 2) | ecosystem: Host-associated > Arthropoda: Insects > Digestive system >...
TGCTTCCTCACAAAGCGTTTGAAAAATTGAATGCAGAACGCGAAGATATTGGAGAACAGCCTTTTGCAAATCCAAGAAACGCAGCATCGGGAAGTCTGAAATTGCAAGATTCTTCCGAAGTTGCCAAACGGGGTTTGGACTGCCGGTTGTATTTGGCATTGGGCGATAAATTACCGTTTAACACGCATTTCGACAGTTTTGCCAAATTAAAAGAATGGGGATTTAAAACGCCGGACGTTCTGCAAAAATGCAACTCCTTAGATGAAATTAGAGATTTTATCTCTAAATGGGACACCGAAAGAGAAACACTTCCTTTTGATATTGACGGAGTGGTGATTAAAGTAAATGCTTTTTCGCAACAGCAACAACTGGGTGCCACTGCTAAAAATCCGCGTTGGGCAATTGCTTACAAGTTTAAAGCCAAACGCGCCCTTACCCCTTTGTTAAGTGTTGATTTTCAAGTTGGTAGAACAGGCGTGGTAACTCCGGTCGCTAATCTGCAACCGGTTTTGCTGGCAGGTACTGTGGTGAAACGCGCTTCTTTGCATAATTACGATATTATCCAACAGCTTGATATTCATGAAAAGGATTGGCTTTATGTGGAAAAAGGAGGAGAAATTATCCCTAAAATTGTGGATGTGGAGGTTTCCAAACGTTTGCCAACCGCTGAAAAAATAGGTTTTATTGCCCACTGCCCGGCTTGTAACTCATTGTTAATAAGAAAAGAAGGTGAAGCCGGTTTTTATTGCCCCAACGAATGGGAATGTCCGCCGCAAGTGAAAGGAAAGTTAGAACATTTTATCTCAAGAAAAGCGATGAATATAGATTCGTTGGGGGAAGGAAAGATTGAGATGCTATTTGAAAAAAATTTGGTGAAATCAAGTGCCGACTTTTATGCGCTGAAACCGGAAAATTTGTTAGGTTTGGAAAAAAAAATCACCGGAGAGGATAATGTTGAACGAATTGTTAGTTTTAGAGAAAAAACAGTGGAAAATATGCTCGCCGGTATTGAACAGTCGAAAGCGGTTCCGTTTGAACGCGTATTGTTTGCTATAGGAATCAGGTATGTGGGCGAAACTACGGCAAAAAAATTGGCTAAATATTTCAAAAATATTGATGCGCTCGCCAATGCTTCCAAAGAGGAACTGAAAGACGTAGAGGATGTAGGCGAACAGGTAGCTGAAAGTATTGTACAGTATTTCAATACAGTAGAGAATTTGGAAAATATTGTGCGACTTCGCGAGGCCGGCGTGCAATTTGAACTCAATGAGAAGGAACATCAGCCACTTTCCAATGTTTTGGAAGGAAAAACAATTGTGGTAAGCGGTGTTTTTTCTATTTCAAGAGATGAAATGAAACAAAAAATTGAGCAACACGGCGGAAAAAATGTTTCTTCCATTTCTAAAAATACCTCTTTCGTGCTTGCCGGTGAAAATATGGGACCCGAAAAACGAAAAAAAGCAGAAAAATTGGGGGTGCCGATTTTAAGTGAAGAAGAATTTGAAGAAAAATTAAAAATTAAAAATTAAAAATTAAAAGGAGTTAAAGGAGTTAAAGAAGTTAAAGGAGTTATTTTTGAACTTTGAACCTTGAACCTCAAACCCCAAACCCCAAACCCCATTTTATTATGAATTTGTTTGTTTTGGCGAAAAGTTTACTGAGTTCGGAAAAGAATAACTATTCGAAACCGATTGTAAAAATTACTATTGCCGGCGTGGCGCTTGGCGTAACCCTCATGCTTTTAGCACTTTTTATTACTGCGGGTTACAAAAAAGTGATCCGCAACAAAATGGTAAGTATGGGCGCGCACATCCGAATTTCCAACGTGGAACAAAATTATTCGTTTGATTTAATGCCTTTTGATAGAAATCAAGAGTTTGTGAAAGTGTTATCCCAAAATCCTCACATCAAAAACATGCAGTTTTTTGCCACAAAAGTAGGAATTTTTAAAGCACAAAACCATGTGGAAGGAATTGTGTTAAAAGGAATTGACTCTACTTTTTCGTGGAAACAGTTTAACACACACATGATTAGCGGAAACTCGCTGCAGATAAATTGTAGCGATTCGATTAACAATAAAATCATTATTTCTAAAACCATAGCATCGAAATTACGGTTACAAGCAGGCGACAAAGTGAGTGCCTATTTTGTACAGGATCCCCCGCGCTACCGCAACTTTATTGTTGAAGGGATTTACCAAACCGACCTCCCCGAAATGGATACACGTTTTGTATTAACTGATTTGCGTAACGTGCAAAAACTAAACGATTGGGATTCATCGCAAATAAGTGGTATCGAAATTTTGATTGAAGATTACTCGAAATTGGATGAAATGGGAACTCTAATTCATCACGAAGTTCCTTATTATTTAAAGGCAGAAACAATTAAACAATTGTATCCCAATATTTTCGAATGGTTGGCACTCTCCGATACCAACGCCATTGTTTTGCTCGTTATTACGATTTTAGTTTGTTTGATTACCATGATTTCTACTTTTTTTATCATTGTTTTAGAACAAACAAAAAACATTGGGATATTAAAAACGCTGGGACTGAACCGGAAAAAGTTGGTTCAACTCTTCCTCATCATTGCTTCGCGGCTTATCTTGCGTGGTTTGTGCTGGGGAAACATCATCGCGCTTGGAATCGGCATCTTGCAAACCACGCTACATCTTATTCCGTTAGACCCTGCCACCTATTTTGTTTCATACATTCCCATTGTCATTCATCCGTTTACGCTGATTTGGGTAAATCTGCTTGTCTTTTCAGTTTGCCTGCTGACCCTGCTCTTCCCTGCCTATTTCATTCCCAAACGAATTTCGCCGGTAGAAGCAATAAAGAGGGATTGATACTCACTCTTACGGTCTTACGGTCTTACGGTCTTACGGTCTTACGGTCTTACGGTCTTACGGTCTTACGGTCTTAAAAAAAAGGGACTGTCCGGTTTGAACAGCCCCTTGGTTTTTTGGAAGCGTATGTGCTACGCCCCGATTTTATTTCTTCACAAAGCCTTTCACGCCTGTTTTAGCTCCTTCGGTCAGTCTGATGAAGTAGGTTCCGGCAGCAAAGTCTGAAACATTGATTTCAAATCTATTTACCGTTGTTTCAAATCTGTTGATAAACATACCCATTGCGTTATAGATTTCGATAACTGCACGTTCGTTGCTTGCACGTTCTACAAAGAGTTTATTGTCGGTTGGGTTCGGATACAACATATAGTCGCCGGGCTCTAAATTGGTAATTCCGGTGCAGATGATAGAAAATTCATCTGATTTAACACACTTGGAATCACCTGTTTTGTAGTTGGCTTCCACACATACTGTATAATCGCCATCCGGTAGCATGGTAAGAACGTACTCGTTTTGAGTAGTTTTTGCAACCAATGCATCGTTCAGATAGATTGAGAATCCGGTGCATCTGTCAGCCACGTGTTCCCAGGTAACTTTTGCAGCGTTGCAAATATCCAAATCTATATCCACTTCTACATTTTTAGGATCATTGATTGTTTCTTTTAATGTAACCGGATAAGTTCCGCCTGCTTCGGTAACCGTGAGGTTATGTTTTTCAGTGTCATATCCGAATAGGGTTACCGTTAACTTATAGTCTCCGTTCCAAACTTTTGCAAACACAACAGTACCGGATGAAGGTGCAATTTGTGAATAAGTTTGGTTGTTCACGGTGTCAATCAAGGTAACTACTGCGCCTGTTGGAGGCTCGTTGGTGTTGGTAGAAACTTGGATGGTATATTTCACTTCCACTCTCTTCACAAGCGTATCAGAGAATTGCGTACAAGACTCAACGCCACCGTGGTAGCAAGTAGCCACTGCCCATCTGTATTCTCCCACAGGAGTAGAAGTCCAGGAAATATCGGTATATTTCAAAGCATTTACCGGATTAGAAATAATTTGTACCCAAGTGGATTGATTTTCTTCTTGACCCGGGGTTAAACGCCACAATTTATAGCCTAAGATACCTCTGGAAAGATCGCGGGTTGCAGTAGTAGCCGGAATGGGCTCAATGCCAGGGATAGGAACAAGAACACTTGTTTTCGTATAAATACCGGAAGAAGCTTTGTCTGGTATGATATTTTCCGTATAGTTAAAGCCGGCTTTTTTACCATTTTCAACTATTGAAATATCGTCAATCATAAAGATAAATGCGTCGTCTGATACACACTGAATAGCCACATATTTAGCAGTTGCGGGTATTATGTATTCATACTTCGTCCAAACAACCGGAACACTAACATAGCTTGAAGCAGAACCTGCTAAATAATTAGTGAAACTTGCTGTGGTGTTATCGGTAGTTGAATAGCGTACTTTCATTCTTTCTAAACCATAGTCATCCACAACAGATTTAGCCCAGAACGTAATTTTAAGTTCTTTATCAGTATCCAATATTGGAGAAATTAGCCAATGATTGTTAGCTGCGGTAGTGGTTGCGAATGATGCAAAGTACTGATTACCGGCATGTGCTAAAAAGTCGGGTTCTGAAGCTAAACTTGGCGAAGTTGCGCCCGGATTAAATGCTATATAAGCGAAATTAGTACCACTTCCGGGGAATGTAACATTTGTGATACCATAAGTATTAATTCCGTTTTCATAATATGTCCAGGCAATCGCTCCGGTTGGGTTCTTTTGGAATGCCGTATAGCTTTCACAATTTTCAACAATCGGGTCAAACGGTTCTTCACCGCCGCCGGGACCGCCGCCATTACATCCGCTTCCATCGGGAGCTTTCCAGGTAATTTCTGCAAATTGTCCTACTTCGTTGGCTCTTACATCAATTGGCGGATAAGGAATTTCATACAGGATAATGGTACCTAAGTTGGTATTTCCGGTAACATATAACGTAGAATCCGTATATTTTTTATATCCCGGATAGGTAATAGTAAGTACGTAATTTTTCGGTGCGTAAACAAACGGGAAGTCGAAGGCGCCCCATTCATTGGTTACGGTAGAATAGTTTTGATAGCCCTTCATTTCCACTTTAGCGCCAACAAGTAACTCGCCGGCAGCATTGGCTACTGCACCAAATACTGTCCATTCGGGTAGCAAGCACACTGCGTCAAGGTTCTTAACGTAGGTAACATTCTTTTCAACACTAAACGGGTCAATATCTTGATCAAAGTAAGCAAACTTTTCTGCATGCATAGAGTAGATACCTACGGGAACATACTGATATTTGTAGTATCCGGCAGCGTTAGTAGTTTTAATAAAGGTTAAGGCAGGGTTATTTTCGTTTTTCAACGTAATTTTCACGCCTTCCACGGGGGTTCCGCTACAAGAAGCGGTTCCTTCCACAACACCGGCAGGTGCAACGTAGAACGTTAATCTGATGTTGGAAATCGTATTTAATGTACTTCCGGGTTGACTCCAGTTGAATGGAGCAGTGTCAGATTGATACGTACGTGTGCGGCTTGCAGGGGTTACTGTGGTAACCATTGCATTGGCCTGAATGTCGGTATCACTGTTGAATATACGCTCGGTCATTACCACCAAATTGCCTCCCATATACAGGAATGGAGTGGTTAATGTTTTCTTGAGTTCGGAAATTCCAAGCGGAACATCTGCAGTACCTTCATATACCAAGGTAAACTTATCTAACGGCAACCAAGCGGATGCTAATGAAGTTTGGTCGGTAACCGCCATATAAATCTTAATCGGTCGGTTCACTACCGCATTAGTTGCAGTATTGTTGTAGAACCAGGTAATATCTTTAATATAACCGCCGGCCAATCCAATTTCTGCTTCAGTATAGAGCGATTGTACCATAGAGTTTCTGTAGTAGAAGTTGAATGGGATAGCATAAGCTGTGGCGCCTACATTGGCAGGACATGGAATTTCTACTACTTCGTCGTCGTCGTTAGGTCTAACGGTTACTTTTAAGTTAGGTGTTTGGTTATTGAGCGGGTTCATGTCGCCATCAATTTGTACACGGCCTCTCAAAGTAAGTTCACCGGTTTTACTGAAAGTAACGGGAACCAAAACCTTAGCAGAAGCGTTTAGAGCCAGAGCCGGTCCATTTACGGACGCTAACGGGATCATATCCGGATAAGTATGTACGGCAACGGTATAGTCGGTAGCTTCCTCAATTCCCCTGTTAATTACGGTTACTTCCACATCGTAAGGCACACCGGCTTTTACCAAAGTGGGACAGAGGGAGATAGCAGTAGCCGCCATATCAACGTTTATCGGGTCGCAGTCAATAGTAATTCTGACATTAGGTCTGTTGTTATCTAAGGTACCTGCCATCAAATGGTCATCGGGTGGTGTATTATCTTTTCTTGAGTACCAGTGACAGCTTGTTTTAACTGTATAACTTGCTTGTACTGAACAACCTCCAATAAGCGTACAACCTGTTCCTTCAATTAATACCAACAGATTTTGAGCTCCGTCGTACATATATGGTGCGTTTAGTACAAACTCTCTCCAACCGATAGCTGGGAATGCCGTTGAGGCGTCATATACTAATGTAGCCGCGGATTTCATATCATTCCAAATATATTGCGCATTCAAAATATTTGCAGTAGTTGGCATAATATAGATTTTCACCGGTCTGGAAGAAGTATTTAAACTTGTAATATAAAATTCGAGTTTAGTGATAGGACCGGCGCCATTAATTTCGCTTGCTTGATAAAGCATAATGTTTCTTTGGAAACCGTAGAAGCCCGCAAATGGGTGATAACCTCCGGTTGTTCCTGTTCCAACAGTAGCAACGGTTTGTTCACATTCCACATCTGCACATTTATCCAAGCAAACATCCAAGCCTTCACATTCTAAGTTATGGGGTCCTTCTCTAATATAAGCCACAGTCCAGCAGTGGTCTTCTTTAGGATTCATGCCGTTGGCAATATCATCGGTATAAGTATTACCTTTGTAATTTGCTTCAATCAAAACGCCATCGCGGTAGATGTTGTATTCTTTTTGGTCTTCGCAAACTTTAAATCTAACATTAGCGCGGGTGTAGTCTCTTGCATAGTTGGTTGTAGATGGCAAACTATTAGGTGTAAACGCGGTGGTAGTATAAACGCGGAGGTTTCTGTAGTTAGTAAGCGTACCTCCTTTGAAAGTACCGGTAGTCCAATTTGTATTAACAGCTTGATAAACACCCACTACAATATTTCCGCCGGTGTAAGTAAACGGTTCGGTAAATTCAATAGTGGTCCAAGTATTTGCATTATTGAAAGTTTTGGTACCTGTAAATACTAACTGTAATTGTGAAAGCGGAATAAATTCGGCAGCATTTGCAGCAGCCCACTCGTTTTTCGTAGTATGTCCCATATAGAGCGTTACCGGAACATTCTCAAGTTTAGTACTTGTAGAAACACAGTTAAATCCAATGCTGGAGATAGTTTGTCCAGGTGAAAGACCTAACTCGGCTTCGGTGAAGATGATTTGGTTATAAGAATACTCGTACAAGAAGTACACCGGAGAGTTGGTAACATCTGTGGTACCCGTTCCGGTGAGTACGGTTTTATATTCGCATCCGCCGCTTAATATTTCGGGTACCATCACAGCGGGCGCGGCAACAGTTACGGGAATACAATCATTAGATGCAGGGAAAATTGCCTTAACAGCGTAAACGTGCGATCCGGGGGTAGCTGCCGCATCGGTGTAAGTATTAGCTGTAGCACCAAGTGTAGCAATTACTGTACCATCGCGGGTTACTTCGGTGCTGGTTGCACCTGTTACCGGAGTCCAGTTCACTTTCACTTGAGCCGTACCTGCAATCACAGCAGCGGTAACGCCGGTAACTGCGGGGCATGGTGTGCCGTCAGGTTCAATGGTAATTTGAATTCCATCTCCTGTTCCTACTACTATCGGTTTGAAAGAGTATTTTTGACCATCCACGAATGTATATGAAGCTTTACGTCCGTTGTCACCACCCGCAATCCAAATTTGATTATATGGAGGAGCAGCGGGTGATGGGTTGGTAATGCAATAGGAATAAGTTCCGGCAGGAACCTGGATAGTAACGTCTGTAAAAACAACTATATTATTAGTAGTACATACCGGATCAGCATTTGTTGGAATTTTGTAGGTAAACGGTGAATAAAGATTTGGATTACCATGAGTACAAACTGCTAACGGACCTGTTGTAGGAATGGTAGTTCCCCAAAGTGAAGTAGGTCCAATTAACATTTGGTATCCTGTTCCATCTTCCCACAAATCGTTTGAAGCTTTTAACGTAACGTTCACCATTCCTCTTGGTGCGCGAGTAATTTCCGGTTCATTTTCCTCATAAGGAGTAGAGATAATTGAACCTTGTCTGTTAGTAATCATACCGCCGTTTTCTATCGCCAATTTTTCGGCTTCGGTCAATTGCGGGCCGGTGCTAGTAGCGGGTTCAATTACAACTTCGGGAACGATGCCTCTTGATTTGGGTAGAATTGGAGATTTCCAGGAAAGGGTAGCAAATTGACAATCCAAGCCATATTCTGCGGTCAAGTTTTGAACGGTTCCGCAAGGTTTGGGTGTACAAGGAGGTACGGTAACGCATACCGGTTTAGATTCGCCGCCATCTTCGCAAGTTACTTTAATACAATACTCATTAGGAATGGTATTATCGGCACTAAAGTCGGTGTAGGTAGGTTTATCCACAAAAGTAAGGAAATCACCGTTTTTGTAAATATTGTATCCTGCCGGTGTGCAAATCACAAATCGGGTGTTCGGACGGGTTGCAGCCGGTGAACCGGTATTGTAAACAGTACCAGCACCAGGATTAGCAGGATCAATAGCACCGCTATCTCTGTAGTTCCATATCGTTTTATTTCCGGTGGTAGCTGTGTGACGGAATGAACTAGTTGTATTATTGAGATTTGAGCCTTTGTTATTTTGGATAGCAACTACTAAATTTCCTCCGGTATAATCAAATTCGCTGGCTAATGCAATAGTACTCCATTGTGTTGCAGATTTGAAAGTCATTGGACCGGAATATACTAATGTTAATTCTGAAACCGGTATAAAATCTGTTACAGAAGCAAAAGTTGATTTGGTAGTATGTCCCATATAAACATTCACTGTTGTAGGATACTCCGGAGTTGGATGAATGTATTCAAAAGAGATAGAAGTAATGGTACCTGTAGTACCTACTTCTGCCTCACCATAAATTTGTTGGGTATAAGAGTAATTCCAGTAGGTATTAAGTGGGGCTCTATATTCTCCTGTAGTAGCGGTTCCCACTACTGCTGCGTCGCAGCCGCCACCAAGAACTTCGTTCACAGTAACGGCAGGTGCGCAAACACTTTGCTCATTACATCCGGCAGATGTCGGGAATTTTGCGGTAACGCAATAATTTTGAACACCCACAGGTACATTGTTGTGTGTGTAGGAGGTTCCGGTAACAGTAGTTAGCACTTCTCCGTTGCGGGTAATTTCATATCCGGTTGGGCTACCGGTAGCGGCAGTCCATGTGATATTTACATTTTGAGTACCTGAAACAACCGCAGCCGTAACATTAGTAACAGCAGGACATGGGGGGTTAGGAGTTCCCCACTCGGTTTGAGTTGTAAAACCTTGTGCATTTAAAGAACTTGAACCTAAATTTGTTAATGCACCTGTAGCTTTATTAATTTTATAGTAGAAATTTCCACCCGTTGTTTGTGCAATCCAGTAAAGTTCGCCGGTTTCACGGTCAAAACTTAAATCTTGAATATATTGTATATCACCGGCAATACCGCTCATAACTGCCTTAACGGTAAAAGCACCTGTAGCTAAATTAACCGTTCCAAAATCTTTAGAACCATGACGTACAGCATAGCAAGTTCCATCTTGGTCAATTGCTGCATAATAAGTATAAGAAATGTCTAATGGGAATGTAGCAATCGTTGTAAAATCTCCGTTTGCTAAATTAACTGTTCCAAATCTGGTAGCTTCCGGAGCTTCTCCTGTCCATGGGAACACATAAGTTAATCCGTTAGCAGGATTATGGCAAATACTTACGCCGTCGGTACCTTGTGTATGGAAAGAAGTTTTAATGTTTGTCCATGCTCCTGTGGTTGGGTTAATAGTACCAAATTGGTTTCCGCTGGACCATCTCACTCCATAAATCGTATTGTTAATATATTCGAGACATTGAACCGCACCACCTGAAGTTCCAATTTGAGCTCCGAAAGGATTGGTAACCGTACCTTTATGAACAGCATACGGACTTGCACCCATGGTTAGAAAAACATTGCTGGTTGGTCCTCTAAATTCTTCATTCTCTCCGGTTTCGTAAACAACCTGATTGGGGTTGGCTCTTAGTGTAGCCGTTTTTGCATTTACGCTTTCCAGTTCTGCTTTTTGTGCATCTGCTTTAATTTGTGCAGCGGTAGGTTGGGTATAAGGAGGAACAATCGGGGTAAGGTCTGTTGCGCCTTTATCCGGTTTTTCCCAATTCAATACTATTCTACAATCTTCCCACGATTCGTAAGTTAAGTTTTTAATCGGAGCACAATTTGGCTGCGGTTCAAAACAAGATTCTTTTTCTTTGGTAGCCGGGGTGCTCATTCCGTTTTCGCAAATAACTTTTACTTCCCACACGTGATTATCTTCGGGGTTGTAAGTTTTATCGGTAAAGTTGGTAACTTTCAGTTTTTCGGCAAGAAGTTCGCCGTCGCGGTAAACGTTGTATTTAACGGCATTGCTACATTGGTCAAACGCAGCTATAATATATCCTGCGGGCCAGCCATCCACACAACCTGGTGAACCACATCCGCCCACTTGAACATTATTTACGTCATAAATTTTAATCCACTTTTCAGTTGAGTAACCACCTGTTATCCATTTTACTTCAATATCTCCACCGGGTAAAAGCGGGGTAACAATTTTGGTATAATTTCCGGAAGAACCTGTTAAATTGTCTCCTAAGAAAGTACCTTTACTAACGCCATCTACGAATACTTCTACACCGGCAGTTCCATAATAGCCCATATAACTATCGTAATATAAACCACCAAATTCGATTTTAATGGGGCACATACTGCCCACAATAAATTGCGGAGTAGATACGGCTTGTGGGTAGCAAGTTTCGGTGAATTTTGCAGTTACAGAATAAGAGTGTTGACCATCCGGTACATTAGTATCTGTAAAGGAAGTAGTGGTAACGGTTTGCAGTGTGGTTCCGTTTCTCTTTACTTCGTAACCTGTGGGCGAGCCTGTGGCGGCTGTCCAAGTTAAGTTTACAGTATTTCCGGTAACGGTGTATTGAAGGTTGGTAATGGGGGCGCATTGTGTGCCGGCAGAGCCTATTTCATAGCAGAATGCAATATCGGTAGCTTCGCAAAGACCAATCATCACTTTTTTACCTGTTTGGGTGTCTATTCCTGTAAATAAACCGGCACCTGTTCCTGCTGAAGCAAGAAGTGGAATATCCGTAGTAGTTTTAGCATTTGCCTGGAATGCGCCGGTAGTTAAATTCCAGCGGTGTAAATTCTTATTGCCTGTTTCGGCAGCGGTCATCCACAAATATGGGGTTCCGTCAGAAGAGTTTTCCCAAGCAATATCTGCAAGACGTAAACTGGTATTTCCTGTTAGGGTTTGCAATACTGCACCCCCTGTTTTGGCAACTTTTTTAGCCGAATAACCCATTTGGTATTCCGCAATCCAGAAACAATCTTGAACCGCATCGTAAGCAATACCGTCAATATTTTGTCCGGGCACACTAATTGTGGCTACCGATGTCCATGTTGCCGGATTAATTTTATAGATATTCGAACCGCCGGTACAAGCGTAAATAAACTCCCCATCGGTAGCAAAACCTTCCGGATTGATAGCACCTACGGGTATTCCTGTAAGGGTTTGAGTTCCTGCATACGTCCATGTACTTCCGTTTCTCACATATTTACCTAAGAAACCAGGGTTATAAGTTGTGCTCCACTTGTTGATGTACAATACACCATCCCACATAAATGGGGAGAAACTACCGCCGGAACCCTGAACAGATTCCACATTAAAACTCCACATTACATCCCATATTGCTCTGGTATCTCCACCTTCTTCTTCTTCGGGTTTAAATGGAATACCTGTTGATTTATTTCTTGTTGTGCTCATAGCTGCAGAGGTTGCTCCTGCTTCATCTCTACTTGGTGCCATCACAGCATTGCTGTTGGCAATCAGTAAATTGTTTTCAGCTGCTATATCACGTGATTTTTTGCCCGGTTCAGTCCATGTTAATTCTGCGGTAGAACAGATTGGGTCGTTGTACACTACTTCCAAATTGGTTGGGGGGTTACAGGTTCCCATGTTACCGCAAGGCTCCTTAGTAGCACTAACGGGTACGGAGAGTGTATTATCTTCGCAAAGTACTCTCACATCCCAAGTATGGGCAGTAGAAGAGTTGAATGCTTTATCTGCATAAGCAGTTGTTTTTGTAGTAGTGATATGTTTTCCATCGCGGTAAACGAAATATTTGATAGAATATCCGCATTCCAAATCTCTAGTAACCATTTCACCTTCGTTAAATATTTTATAAGCGCATTGGTAAACAAGTTCTCCGCCAATTTTAACGGTCATGTCAATATCATTATCATACCAGGAAACGTCATGTCCCCAAATTTTAAAGATAGCATC
>Ga0209628_10002480_pt1 | contig 12553 bp, 12 predicted proteins | sample TergutCu122P4_FD_187285 | JGI IMG/M metagenome (GOLD analysis project Ga0209628, IMG submission 187285) | Cubitermes ugandensis P4 segment gut microbial communities from Kakamega Forest, Kenya - Cu122 P4 (SPAdes) (version 2) | ecosystem: Host-associated > Arthropoda: Insects > Digestive system...
GATGCAATACACACATAAAGACAAGTGCAACAATCAGACACTTCCACATCCAACCACGCCACTCGGCACACTCACTCACAAGACACCACCGCAACACACCCTAGCGGGAAACTCGTGAACTACAAGCGACTTGCGTGTTATGAGCATTGCCCTGGGACTTTTGGATACACCTTCGTATCGTCACCCTGAGTAAATTTTGGATCCGTGGAATATATAATGTGTGTGTGTGTGTGTGTGTACTGATATGTCCGATCCTATTGTTAATGCAACCTGCAACTCACATTTCAGCCACATCATCCAAGGATGACTTGCATCGACGTATTGGTGGGCGTTGTTCCAGCCACAATATGAAGGTTGTCTTCAAGGTTTGCTGCCGATCTGAGGACCATAACAACCAGAGTAAGTGAAATCTAAGGACTTTGGAACATGTCTAAAATATACATTTTAATTTATAATATCTGTCCTTTGAAACCAAATCGTTTGTCCCATGTATATTTGAGGATATTAAGAAAACAGATTAATTCCACTTCTCATTTGTTATTTTGTTGCCAGATGCCTCATATGATTTGATTTTGTATGGCGATGTGAAATCACGTAATGTAATATAATTTTGAAGAATCCTGCTCCGTCTTTCATCAGGGCAGATTAACGACTCATTAAGTATGTCTGCCCTGATGTCAAAGGCAGCAGGACCATCTGAATTGTCAGCGCATTTTACCAAACTACATGACATCACTCCTCAGCAGTCTTTATAGTTGCCATTGTGAGGACCTCAGATCAAGCGAGACATATTTTACCCTCGTGTTTGTGTTTTGTAGCGGATTGTTTCATAACATGTCACATTATGCAGGTTCCACGTTGCCCTTAACTTCATACACTCAGACTGTAACATGAATACAGATATGCAGGAAACGGAACAGCTTTATAATTTATAACTCAGGAACTAAAGGTTATTATGATACGTTTGTTTCAACGCTGTTTCCTTCTGTTTACAGCTGGTCTCAGCCGCCTGCCTAGCACAACCACAAGCACAACTACGCCTACCACAGCAGCAGTCTCCACCCCAACAAGCACAACAACTCCACTGCCAACAACAATGAAGCCCACTTCATATAAAGACCTTGATATTCCTAACTACAACGTCAAGTCCACTACCAAAAAGACAAGTATGTTTCACATATTTTGACAGTGCTCCTTTTAGGCATACAGTAGGGTCTCTTTTGATGATGGGGTTACATTCTCGAATCTTTGATTGTAAATTGAATCGTTGTAAAATGAGTACTATTTAAATGGTTTAAATTGAGATAGGTTCATGGGCCAAACAAATTAGTCAAATCATTTTATAATTTACCTTTACATTATGACATACAGTTTTAATTTCATGAATTAGCTATATAGAAAATTGCACAGATAATTGAAAAAAATATCAATCACATCACTTTTTATTTTGTTGAAGAAGGCCCAGGCTATGGTTCAGAAGACATCAAGAAGATTGTAACAGTAACCAGTGCCAAGCTGAGGGACTTACAAATATTAACACGTTTCTTGCCAGCTTCCATTTTTCTTATCACTAACATCTTATTCTCTAAAGTTACAATCTTCCTAGTTCATTTCACTCTTTTTTGCAAAAGAGGACAGTCTGTCTTTTTGATGGACGTCATGGGTGGAAAAATCAGTCATCTTAAAAGAACTGCACTAAAATAGAAAAAGAAGAAACACATGCACACCGGAAAAGAACTAGAAGTGCATTAAGTAGAGAAAGGACGCTTGAGTTGCGACAGTGATGCACCACAAGTCGGGAGTGCTCGGTCCGACTGACGGGTTGTAAAACTGAATCGTCATAAAACAAACCGTTGCAAAACGAGACCCAACTGTATTTGACTGTTACATATTCTTACTGAAATGAGATAATGATTGTGTATGGTGCAATGAAGGAGAATGGTAAGGAATCTCTGCGGCCGTACTGTGCTGTAATAACTTACAGAAAAGTTTCCAAAATTTGAAAAGGCTCTGGAATGTGAGATTTGAGGTTCTCACAGCAGTATTGCCGAAGATGCAAATCTTCTGGGATGTGACGCTGTGTCATTGGACAAGAAGTTGCTGATATTTCAAAGGAGTACAGCATGTTCATCTTCAATGGTCAAGCAGTTCCAGAAGAGTAATGGTGCAGACCCAGTCACTGAATGCCACAGTTTCACTTTCGGAAGACTCGTATCTTCTGGCAGTGGAATGTCTGCATAAAGTCCAAAGGGGACTTGTACTGAAATAAAATTCTTTGTGTAACCAGTCTGAGCACTTTACCTTCAGACCTCACACTGCATATGCAGCCACACCACCAAACCAACCACAATGATGTATTTTAACTGATTATTTTAATAACTATAACTTCAGCAAGCTCAAATAATAAACTCCATGATGATGGTGATTGAACCGAAACATGTAGGAGCTGTTTTAATGTAAATTTTAATATTCTTTTAAAGCAACTCTACTGTGCATCGGTTGGTATAGAAAACTTTGATAACATCAAGATGCACGGTACAACTGTGGGGGGGGGATCCTAATTCCACTTTTTTGACATGAAGATGAAAACAGATGCAATTTTCATTAAGTGTAGTACAGATGTATATTGCGTTACTGTACTAAGTACAGCATCTTTGCTAAGCCTGCATGACATTAGGATGCACCATGATAGCTGCAGCTCACAGGCAGCAGCGGATTTTCTGTGCAGCTAATGAAGCTCAAGCTTCAGGGCCCACCATTTGCAAGGGCCCCTTCCAAAGCCCTGGCAGGGGCCCTAAAGAAATATTCACTTTCGTACCTAATGTTGCATTTGTAATTTTGTATTCTTTTCCTTGAAGAGGTTCCCAAAAATTTTATAAACTTCAGGCTGCACAAAACCCAGATCTGCCCCTGTGCACAGGACAATGATAACAGTTACTTTCTGTATAGAAAAAACCGAAGATGATTGATGATGTTGCAAAAACTAATCAAGATAAAATATATATAATCATCATCACACTTGTCTGTAGTAATTGACCCGCTACGTTTCACCCTGTAACAGGCCGTGAGGGCCCAGAGGGGGAGTAGTGGTGTTGCTCCATTATTTCTTTAACCTGTGTGCATGACTGCATGCAGAGAGACTCGGTACAGGAGGCTGATTGGGCCCCAGGGCCGGTCTGAATGGGTGCTGCAAATCTCACCCCGACCTGGATTTAATCCATGGATGGTCTAGACCTCTTATAGGTATTAAAATATTTTTCCATTGTCCCACAGGGCTGTTCCCAGTTTCTTCTTCAGTGCTGTATGGAGTCACTATTTGTCTCTCATTATTTTGTTTATGAACAAATATTAAGTAACCCCCTGTTTTTGTCATAAATCTCATATTGAATAATAATACCATATAATGTAATTAATATCTGTTGAGGACATAATGGCTGCTGTAACAATTCTCATTCAAATGATTGAGATCCAAACCGTACCCCATATACTTGTGGTCACAGCAGTAGTAATCTGCTGTAATAAGGAGCTGACAAGTGTCACTGAACTGCTACCAAAACTATAAACTACTTGCAGCTGTTATGCATTTTGTAATGTTAATGAAGTTAATTTCTGAAGATTTTGTGTTAAGTTGAGAGCTTGTAGTTGGTGACTGGTTGTTAAAAATTTGTTTGGGGCTTTATTGCAGGTGAATACGACAAGCATCCAAACGAAGTGGTTAAGAATGAGGAGCTAACGTATAACGGTGCCCGCGCATCAAGTCACTGCCATGTGCCGGTGGTAACCGGAATAGTGTTATGCCTCACAGTGCGGCTAGTCGGGCGGTGAGGAGGATCAAGTCATCTCATGTTCCATGTATTATACCTGTACATTATTTATATGTGCCGCACGTGGCTTCTGCCTTGGCAAGGAAGGCTTTGAAACAAACGTATGACCGAACAATTGGCTTTCCATCGCTCGTGAACCGTTGCGGTTATCTCTGGAGGTGTGTCCTAGTCGAACAGATGGCAGCAGACAAGACCGAACCAAGTGAAGCTCTGATTACCTCCTACCTGCTGCCACGGATGTGACACGAATCATAACACATTATTTTTTGTTTGCTCTTTGTTCCACACATTCATAATCCTGTGATTGGAGGAAAGCAGTCATGCATAAAATAAGACTGGACTGTTTTGTTCAGGTTGTATGAGGGAGGTGGAAAAACAGGACATACGTACTTACACGAAGATATTTTGTGTGATGTGTCTCTCTGCATTATTTGGTATTATTAATGTGTACCAAATTGTGAGCAGAGCAAAGATGTTGAAATGTGTGACATGAGAAGTCAATATGTTGTGCACAGATGGGACATTTGTTGGAAACAAGTGACAAACTGATCTTCTTGTGTAAGAAATTATGTGATTGCAGTGACAAAATAGTGCGTTTATTGAGGTGTAGTTGCTGATAGATTGCAGGCATGCATTTATCTGTACACAGCACAATAAGAAATGAACTAAATCTAAATTTTGTACTTCACAGTCACTAACTGCTTGAGTCTGGATTGAATGTCTCCGTTTTACTGTACAGAGTAGACTTGAATGAAGGGAGAACTGCAGGATGAAGACATACATGTCACCAAGGTGAATCATCATCTTCTACATCTTCATCTTCATCATCCTTTTACCTACTGGACTGGCTCGTCATTATGTAGACAGTAGAGATCCTACTCTTCCTTTGCAACAAAGGGGACTGTGGGCAGAGGTGGACGCATGTACATTGTATGTATGTATGTATGTATGTATGTATGTGCACAAGTGTGTGTGTGTGTGTGTATCTGATAAGTATGTTGTGATAGTTAAGTAGATACCCTGAAAGAAAGAAAACCAAGTCACTGTAAACGAAGTACTATTTCTTATAGTTGCCTTGTTGCAATGAATGAACCTATTTTCTAGTACACGAATTATAGAACAATGTACATCAAACAAAATATTGAAATGTTGGCAGTCTTTTTCCAAAAATTTGACTCTTTGCCAGTCGTTTGCTATAAGCTGTTATAACTGCTGATATGCTCATGTGGTTAAGCTGTTTTCCAAAAACCTGTCCCAGAAATCTATTTGTGCAATTTGACAACAAAAGTCAAATTTGAAGATCAAAAGCCCAAGGCCTGGAGAGTGTGCAGAGGATGTAGAACTTAAAAGCCATGGTGGGAATCGGTCTTGAAGCCAAATTATTTTCAGTGAAACTCTTCAGGACATGTCAGGTCCACAATAAGAGGGAACCGCTAATCTTTCCCTAAATGCCTCAGTATAGTGCTGCATAACCGGACCCAAATCGTGATTTTAGAGTTGGAATTGTGCCTTACAATATATCTTCTGCCCATGATAAGTAACATCACCTGCCTCTGTAAATTGTCCAGGCCACAGAGATTATGTGCAGTGCAGGAATTTGAAAGTTTGCTAACTTCCCACCAGAGGAGTTGACATGCATGACGATGCATATTGTTGTTGTTGGATCATTTGCTCACTCCTCATTCACATGTTGTGTGTTTGCTTGGGCTTTATTATTTTTATGCGGCCATAGAGTGACAATACACTATCTCCAAGATGTGATACAACCTTCAGCAGTCAACGAGATACCGTCTTGTTCAACATTTTCATTAATTCTGCCACATTTGAAAATTTGGTGACACTTTCTATTTATCTTAGTTTGAAGAGATGTAAATTCAGCGTGAGATGATTGTGGAAGATTGCAGATAAATTGGTGATGCTAAATTACTTCTTAACTGTAGAAATAAAACAATTACTAGAATTGTGCTATGTAATTATATGTATATATGGTATATAAGTATTTAAGTGCCATAAATGGATATGTTGCTGTATTCTTTCTTTTCCACACACACACACATACACACAAAACACATTTACACCCTATGATTATTTGCAGGAATAATCCTACTATTGTAAAATGGGGATAAATTTCTGTCAGAAGCAGAATAATGATTGATACCTTCCATACTTTTGCTACAGATGTAGTCATTGATCTAGAACCTGGCTGTCTAGGTAGTGTGATGCCAACACAGAAGCACACTCACATTGGCAATTCTTCTGTTTCATGTCCAAATTTCTGTCATAACACTGAGCTACAGTTAGTGCAACTTGAAGTGCCAGCTGCTCCTGTGAGCAGAGCACTGCCAAGCTCAATCACTGTGCATGCAGTGCTTTGAAGATTGCACATAAAAATCTAATAATGGGAGGCAGGATGTTGTTGAGGAACACAATATCTCCACTTTTGTTTATATGTTTATAGCATAAGCTTTGTCTGTAAGTTGCTCACATCACTGAACTACATGCAGTGGAAATGATCCAGCATTTCCAAATAACACATTTGAGTGGCCAAATGAGGTTCATTCATTACTCTCAAAGAATGATTCTGGTGCAGTGTGTTGGTTTATTTACACTGAAGCGTAGCTGTATTTTTCCTATTTTTGGACTTTCAGAAAGTCACTGGATGCTTGGTTATTGCTGGAGAATGATTTGTGATGTGTGGTGCTGGCCGTGGCCAGCATTTACCAATCTCTGTCTGACTGTCCTTAGCATTTCTATTGCTGTGTTACGTTTATCTGTATGTTGTGAAGTTGCTATGGAATGTGTCCAATACTTTATACACTAAGTCTGCTTCTTTCTTGACAGGTTTGTTTCCTTCCTTACCATTATACGATACTTGAGCTCGGTCCTTCTTCATGTTGTCCTTTGTTCATCTCTTTATCATGCATTTAGAAAAGTATGTGCAGCATGTATTGCAATAAACTGGTTTATGACAGAAGGAGGAGATGGCAGAGCTATGGAATTGTGTGTACATGACACACAACAATGGGAGCAACAAAATACTTAAGCAAGCAAGTATAATTATGAAATTGTTTATATTTAATTAAGACTGAATTTTACAAAGTTTGTCCAAATTTCGATAGCGAAGTGTGTTACGCTGTATGTTGTGATAATCTTCACCATATATGTAGCATGATAGAGGCTGAGATTTGTGAAGTGTACATTGAAGAGTATGAAAATATGGTAATTTGGCTACAAAATTCCTGTTTTGTGCCCAATTTTTCTTCTCTAATACCAGGGCACAGCATCTGACCACAATACACTTTGTTACAATAACTGGTATGCGTTGTTGCTGATTAGGAAATGCTGCATTGCAGTTTCTGATACAAAGAATGAATGCCAGTAATTTGATAAGGGTAAATACATGAACAGATGTTTCACAGAACAGATAAAAGGAAATACATGAATTAGAGAGAGGTAAAGTGACTTCATGTGGGTGGCCACATAAGATTTTATGTTTTGATAGTGGAGCAGCCTGTACCTATATGTATAGTACAGCAAAGTAAGTCCAAATTGGATACAAAGAGGGCACTACCCACATGTGTACCTCAAGAAATTCTTAATGATTTTTAAACAGTGTTCTGGGGGAACAGTGGCTTTTGCTTTTTGCATATAGTTAATGCACACTGATTTCAGTATTATATTCAGTAATAACAGCTTTATCTAGTTATTTTTGTAGCTCACTCTAAAAATGCAAACTCCATAACGGATCTTCAGAAACTTTGGGGGGGGGGCGTTCTTCATACATAAATGTGAAAATAGTCCATGTTGTTTGAAGTACTCGGGTGACAACATGATTGTCATTAATCTGTACCAAGCAGCTACAGTATGTGAGGCAGACCAGTTCCTGAAAATTATGTATATAGCAGTGAGCAGCAGGATTGCTGACTGGATAGGAGGAATTTGGCTTTGTCAATTACTGCTTCACATATTCAGGAACTTACATCTATATCCGAGCATCATGCTGGGAATATTTCACGATCAGAAAACTATCTGTTTAGAAATAAAGACAAATAAGTTGCTAAACATTAACAATTTTTAACTGGTTCTTACAGGCAGCATTTATTTTAAGAGGAATATGTTAGTGGTCTAACATGCATACAGAAAATGGCTCTGTATGTTTTTTTAAATATTTCATATTCTATGCTTGTATTATGGCAAATATTTTGTACATCTTTTCAGCTGGCCATTTCCTTCTTTCATTTTCAATTTTAAATCAATAGCAGTATCTTTGTTGATGAACATGTATTCAGAATTGAAGTAGCTCCTACCAAGTTAACCAGTTTCAGTGCACAAATTTTTATGTGAATGACCGTACCACATTCAGTTTCACAGTATTGCTGAATCATTCCCTGGACACATGAATGACTGGTTCAGTGTTTGCTTAGTTAGATTTTAGTTGCAGTGCCCGCACAGCATAACAATGAAAGTTAGTAATAAATACAACAAGAAATTCAGGCTTAGCACACTACTAATACAAGCTCACTATCAGCCAAAGTTGTGTTCAGAATTCATTAAGACAGACAGAGAAGAAATTACAGCAGAAACGCTCAAATGCAAGATTTGTTCCACCATTTTTGTTGCAGTCTAGTTAAAGGCTATAATAGTTTTTATCTTTTATTTCTTCTGTGTGGTGAATACACACACAAACACACACACACACACACACGAACACACACATGTATGTATCGCTGTATTTATTCCCATAACCTTCCCAGATGAACGTGACCTGTGTGTGCTGATCTGTAGTGGAGATATCAAATGGTACAATGAATGTGTTTCCTGTTATTTATATTTGGCACCTTTGTCACTATACACCATACTACATGATGGGAAATATTTTATAACTGACTTTTGTACAGACTGAAATATAATTACTGTAATGTGAATCAATACAATGTGGTTTATTCATTTCATCTTGCGTATGTGATTCAATGCACTCTTCAAATGACACATATTTTCAGCAACAGGGAACATGTTAAGCAAGGATCTAAATTCTACAGAAATGTCAATCACTTTTATTATCTGACTAATGCACTCAATTATGTAAAACTTAGAGATTAAAATCTACATTGTGTGAGTTTTAAAAGACAACTAAAAATCACTCCAAAATGTTTCGGATCGTGTGTGATCCATCATCAGGGAGTACTGAGCTGTGCTTGACTGAGATTACTCTGAGTGGTTCACAGATATTTTTCGTGTGCTTGGTCAGTGTTTGGCGGCGTAATTTTGAACCTGTGGTGTGTGTGTACGGTACGACAGGCTGCAGCATTACATATTCTGAGTTTGTGTCTGTTGCCTTAGTTATCCACCATGCAATTTGCATGCACTGTATTATATTGCTTTGAGATCAGAATGTAGGATGAAGTCACAGTATGAAGATTGATAATAGTTCCATTGAAAGGGTGGAAGAGTTCAAATATTTTGGAACAACGTTAACAAATAAAAATTCTATTCAGGAAGAAATTAAGAGCAGATTGAAGGTAGGGAATGCTTGCTATTATTCAGTACAGAATCTTTTGTCTTCCAGTTTGCTATCCAAAAAGTTAAAGATCAAGATATATAGAACTATAATATTGCCCGTTGTTCTGTATGGGTGTGAAACTTGGTCGCTGACATTGAGGAAGGAACGTAGGCTGAGGGTGTTTGAGAATAGGGTGTTGAGGAGAGTATTTGGGCCTAAGAGGGACGAGGTAACAGGGGAATGGAGAAAATTACATAATGAAGAGCTTAGTGATCTGTACTCCTTACTAATATTGTGTGGGTTGTAAAATTGAGAAGAATGAGATGGGAGGATAATATTAAGATGGATCTTCAGGAAGTGGGAGGGGGTTGTGGGGACTGGATGGAGTTGGCTCATCACCGTACTTGTGAGTACGGTGATGAACCTTCGGGTTCCAAAAATGCGGGGAATTTCTTGACTAGCTGCAGAACCAGTTAGCTTCTCAAGAAGGATTCTGCTCCATGGAGTAGGTAAGTAAGTATTACATTGCTATCACTGGCCTGTCCACTCTACAGTATTTTTCCACATTACGTCATAAACGGCACAATTTCTGGGGAAAATGTACTGAACATAAAATGTGTGTTTTAATTTTCCTACAATGTATGTCTGAAACATTTCTCATTCTACGAAGAAGTGAGCGAGATATGATGAAAAATGTACACAGGTCTTCATGTAAGGTACCCGTTATTCTTGTCAGATTTTAATGAAATGTGAATTTTCTGGGCAGATTTTCCAAAAATACTCAAATGTCAAATTTCGTGAAAATCCGTCCTGTGTGGGAGCCGAGTTGTTGCATGCAGATGGACAGACACAACAAAGCTAGTAGTCCCTTTTTGCAGTTTTGCAAATGCACCTGAGAACTAGATGAACCCAACACAAGGAAAAGGCCCAGAAAGCAATGCAGATGGTTCTCCAACTATGTCAGAAGACTCTGCTTCCAATATGTGGCAGCCTGGCTGGTGGTGCTGCTGCTGTCTTCGCTGCTTACAGGCGGAGGGCCTGGCTGAGTGCCTCATTAAGCGATCTGTACCCCACCCATACAGAGATGCTGTTTCACCTCTTGGTCGTTGACTCAAGAGAACCCCTCTGTATGAAGTCCGCCAGTAACCCTACAAGGTCGCAGTGGGCAACTGCTCGATGGCTGCTGCCGACTCCTGCCATGACTCGCCTTCCACTGTTATCCTGACCTCAGGTGGGACCGACAAGCAGTCGTCAGCTAGTTGTTTCCAAGAGCAGTGCAGCATGTCCGCATCTCGTCCCTCCAACTTGGCTAGCAGGTCAGTGGGCTTCTCACTAGACGTCCAGCCATGGTGATTAGCCAGAACCTCGAAATTAAGGTGGAATACTGTTCAGGACGTGGATTCACTGAACTTCCGTGGGGTTTCACTTTTCTTTTTCCGAGCCGCTTTGTACATCCTGCCACTCACGCGCCTTGCTTGGCAATCTGCTGCCACCTCATCAGTCTTTAACCCAATTCTCTGCCTGTTCCTACTGTACGGAAGCATTGAAATCTCCGCCATTGTCTCATAACTGTATTCAAACTGAGGGTTCTGTTTACTGGTGTACAGCCCGGAGGAGGGATAGGAGCGAGGTTTTCCTGAAACGTCATACCTGGTACTCTCCTCGCATGTCCTACAAGTGGCATGAGTTTGGCTGCGATCGGTCACTACTTAGAAGCACTTTACTTGTAGAAAAATGTACATTCTTGTCCCTGTCTAGGCTTGCACTCTAGGATTTTCCTGAAACTCCAAAGCCAGCACTCCCCTCTCCCGCATGCCCTACAATTGTCGTTAGGTTTGTTTGAACTCGGTCAATAATAAACGGCACTTAACTTGGGGAACAATGTATCTACTAGGCTCTATCTTGGATTCCATTCGAGGGATTTTCCTGAATCTCCATATGTCGCACTCTCCCGGCAGGCCCAAAGAACGGTGTAAGTTTGGTTCAATGGGTCAATAACAAATGCCACTTTATTTGCTGAACAAGTCCCTTCTCAGCTGTATATCGACTTCTTTTGAGAGATTTTCCTGAAACTCCACACTTGGTAATCTCCACGAACACTCTGCAAAGGATATCAGTCTGGTTGCGATCGGTCAATAATCAAGGGCAGTTTACTTGAAGAGCAAACTACCTCTTTGGCTGTATCTCAGCTTCCATTCGAGGGCTTTTCCTGAAACTCCAAAATTTGCACTGTCCATGCATGCTCCACAAGCCAGTTAAGCTCGGCTGTAATCGGTCTAAAATAAAAAGCTCTTTAATTGAGGAACGAAAAGCCTGTTCAGCGGTATCTGATCTTCCATTTGAAGCATTTTCCTGAAAATCCATTCGTAGCCCTCTCCGCCAATACCATACAAGAGGTGCAAGTTTAGTCAAAAGAGAAGGGCACTTTACTTGCAGAAGAAATTACCTTTTCGGCTGTATACCAGCTTCCTAGATCAGTGTTTCTCAACCGCCGGGCCGCGGCCCGGTACCGGGCGCTGGCATCAATAATACCGGGCCACGAGAGAACTGAGGAAATGACAATGTGCAAAAAGATTTCATTAGTCCAGTGACTGATAATTTAAATGTAATTTTATATTTGTCAACATGCCAGACGGTACACATAAGTGTACTAATACTCTTTATGATTATTCCATAATTAATTATTAATACTTATGTTACTTTAATGTATGAACTTAAAATAAATTGGAAAGGTATTTACGAGTAAATTTGAAGTATGTGTGACCGTGTATCATATATGTTGCATCAAGTTGGTATCTCTCGTAATTTACGAGTAAATTTGTTGGGACCGGGCCCTCGTCTCATAAAAAAAAAAAGAATTTACCGGGCCGCGGTGTCACAAAGGTTGAGAACCACTGTCCTAGATGATCTGTGCCAGCTTCTATTCTAAGGAGTTTCCTAAAACTCCACATGTAGCACCTTCCGACATGCCTTATAAACGTTGTACGTTTGTTTGAAATCGGTCAAAAATAAATTCTTCGAACACGGAATGAAGTTGTGTTAACGACTAGAAGAAATCTTTTTCTTTTTTATTCTGTAGTACTGTCTACGAAGAGCAAACGACAGAATTACCGAGTTTAATAGGCATAGTACTTAGGTGTACCGGCAGATGCCCTGTTTGCCAATGTCCCAAGTGCGTCGTGTCAAAGGATGGCAGCACAAGTAGTCTTGTTGCCATGGATTTGTATTG
>Ga0209628_10002481_pt1 | contig 12552 bp, 12 predicted proteins | sample TergutCu122P4_FD_187285 | JGI IMG/M metagenome (GOLD analysis project Ga0209628, IMG submission 187285) | Cubitermes ugandensis P4 segment gut microbial communities from Kakamega Forest, Kenya - Cu122 P4 (SPAdes) (version 2) | ecosystem: Host-associated > Arthropoda: Insects > Digestive system...
GACGACCCGCGATATATAGAATTGATCAACAAAATCGAAGAGGATATTGCGGGGACGCCATAAGTTTTTATTATCCCTGTCATAAGAATTATTTATTTGACTTTCCTTTGCCGGTAGTGTATAATTATAAAAATATACTAATTAATATTCAATAATTATTCAAACGGCTTAGGGAGGCATGGTATTATGGCAGAAAACGATAAAAAATTAGAAATTAACAAAAGAAGCAATCTGTTGGAACAGGAAGTATATAATTATTCTCTGCAAAATGTATCGGAACCGAATTTATACAGGGAACTGTTCCCGTACGCGGAAATCCCCAAAGTATCTTTCAATCACAGGCGCGTCCCGATGGAAATGCCCGACGAAATATGGATAACCGACACCACGTTCAGGGACGGCCAGCAGTCCAGGGAACCGTACACGCCCGGACAAATTCTTGATTTGTTTGATATGCTCCACAGGCTCGGGGGAGAAAAAGGGATCATAAAACAGACAGAATTTTTTATATATTCTGAAAAAGACAGGAAAGCCCTTGATTTGTGTATGGAAAGGGGCTATAAATTCCCGGAGATCACAACATGGATCAGGGCGACAAAAAATGATTTTCAGTTAGTAAAAGATATAGGCATACAAGAAACAGGGATATTGACGTCATGCTCGGATTATCATATATTCAATAAACTCGGCATAAACCGCGCACAGGCGATCAACCAGTATCTATCTGTCGTTCGCGAGGCTCTTGAAATGGGGATCAAACCCCGCTGCCATCTTGAAGACGTAACCCGCGCGGATATTTACGGGTTTGTCCTGCCGTTTGTGACGGAACTTATGAAATTGTCAAAAGAATCGGGTATCCCGATAAAAATACGCGCCTGCGATACGATGGGTTACGGCGTAGGATATACCGGCGCGTCATTGCCGAGGAGTATCCCCGGGATTATTTACGGCTTGACCAAATACTGCGGCGTGCCGAGTTCGCTTATAGAATGGCACGGGCACAACGATTTTTACAAAGGCGTGGTGAACGCGGCGACGGCGTGGCTGTTCGGCTGTTCTGCCGTCAACTGCTCGCTGCTTGGGATCGGCGAAAGGACCGGGAACGTGCCGCTTGAAGCGATGGTTATGGAATACGCGTCGCTCAGAGGGACATTGGACGGCATGGACGCGTCGGTTATAACCGAGATCGCGGATTATTACACAAAAGTTTTGAATTACAAAATACCGCCGCAGACCCCGTTTGTCGGCAAGAATTTCAACGTTACAAGAGCGGGGATACACGCCGACGGGCTTTTGAAAGACGAAGAGATATATAATATTTTCGACACGGAGACGATATTAAACCGGCCCGCGAATGTTACAGTAAGCAATATGTCGGGGCTTGCGGGGATCGCGTACTGGCTGAACGGGTATTATAACTTAACCGGCGACAAAAAGATAGACAAGCGCGACGGCATATGCGAGTATATCAAAAAATGGGTCGACGAAGAATACGACAAAGGCCGCAACACTATCATAAGCGACGAAGAGCTTGAGAGGCTGGCCGAAGAGTATTGGGCGAAAAAATAACAGAATAAACGTAAATATAATATAAATAAATGTAGGGGACGCCGAGGGCGGCGTCCCCTACATTTATTTAATTTTATTCCCTACGCCTTATTGAAGAAACTCTACCGCCAAATCCGCCGCCGAAGCCGCGTCCGCGGTGTATCCGTCCGCGCCTATGGATTTGCAGTACGCGTCGGTTATCGGCGCGCCGCCGATCATGATCTTAACTGTGTCTCTTATGCCTTCTTTTACAAAAATATCGACTACGTCTTTCATTACGCCCATGGTCGTGGTGAGAAGGGCGGAGCAGCATACGATCTGGCAGCCTTCGTCTTTGACGGCCGCGAGAAATTGCTCGGGGGATACGTCAACGCCTAAGTCCACAACTTCGATTCCTTTGCCTTCCATCATCATTTTGACAAGATTTTTGCCGATATCGTGCAGGTCGCCTTTGACTGTCCCGATGCAGATTTTGCCCAGAGGCTGTACGTTTTCATCTGCGAGATACGGTTTGAGAAGTTCTGTGCCGGCTTTCATAGCCCTTGCGGAGATCAAAACTTCGGGGACATAAACTTCGTTGTTTTTAAATTTTTCGCCGATTATGCTCATACCCGGGAGAAGTCCTTCTTCAAGTATCGCTTTTGCCCCAATGCCTTCGGCTAAAGCCTGTTCAATAAGAGCTTTCACTTCCATTGCTTTCCCTTTTTGCAGTTTTTCCGATATGTCGTTTAAAATTGCCATGATATTTCCTCCTGTAAATTTAAATTTTTTTATTTATATTTTTTATTAGCTGCTTTTTCTTTCGGGGGAATCTGCCCGTTGCATTCTTTGAATTTCTTCGGCGTGACTCCCGTTATTTTCTTGAAAACTTTATTAAAATAACTCTGATCGTAAAACCCGACGTTCGCCGCTATATCGACAAGGCTTATTCTTTCTGTCAGCAATAACGCCTTGCTTTTCTCTACTCTGACATAATTCAAATAATCGTTAAAATAATATTTCATTTCTTCTTTGAAAATCTTCGAGAAATACGACGGCGACAGGAACACATACGCCGCCACTTCGTTCAGCGTCAGTTTTCTCATATAATTGGTTTTTACATAAGATACGGCTTTTGATATCAGATCGACATGCCTCACGTTTGAAAACTCGAACGTCTCTTTCGTGAATTTTTTGAGTATATCCGTCAAAGCCCACGAGACTTCTTCGATCGTTTTATAGTTAAAAAACTCGCTCAAAAATTTTATATTTATATCAAATATCTTTGTCTGGTCAGCCCCGCCGTCCAAAGCGGCTCTGGAAATCATGACCAGCAGTTCCATCGCCCGGACTTTTATGACGTCGAGATTATTCGCCGACGAAAAATAGATATGCCCCAGTATCTCGTTCAGGTATTTTCTCGAATTCACCAGATCGTTGCTTGTTATGGCGTATGACAGCTGTTTTTCTTTGTCATAAGGATATGCGATATAGCCCTGGCTTTCTTTTATCAAGGCGGCCTTTACGTTTTGTATATATTCGCCGATCTGTTTCTGTTGTTCATATATCTCGCTGTTTTTTATCACTTTTGTCATTTCGTTTTCGGACAACTGCTTCGCGCAGATATACAGCAGATTCGCAATATGCGTTATCAGATCCGCCGATATGACCGGAACGTCTTTTACGGCTATAAGGACTTCATTTGCCGTCATATCTAAATTCAATGCCTCGATCAATTCCTCGGCGTCAAAATCCTCGCTGTACACGGGAGATATTGGGCCCGCCGCAAGATACCGGACATCTGTTAGATTCTGTTCGGTTTTATCAGTTATCTCTTCGTTGAATGTTGACGGACAGACGCAAAAGACAAACCCGGCGGGGCAGAAATAAATATATTTCCCGCCGAACCGTTCGCTTTGTTCCCCGGCGTAAACATGGATCCCAAAACAATAATTGTCTTTTATATCTATATTTATATCCTGAGCCTTTTCGGATTTGCTTATAATTTTACACGCGCAGCCGCATGAATTCACGGAGCTTATGGCGGAATTTTTTTTGTCGACGCACATAACCCCGCATCTTATGCTTTTTGAAAAAGATTCCATAACCGAGCATAATTCGGTCAACGATCGAAATTCAGTCATAGAACGTAATTCTTCCGCAGTTTTTTTATACATCCTAACTTATACCCTTTATATTAACGTTAATTACTTTTATAAATTATATCACAGAAAGCATATATTTAATTGTAATAATACGCTTTTTTTTGTACTATTATAAGTTTATTAATTGTTAATTTATTATTTTAACGAAATATAAAATAATTCTTCGCTAACTTGTAAATTTGCCGATAAACGCTTGACAAATAATCATGTACATGATATATTAATTCAGTAGAGTATTAATACGGCAAACCGCATTTAAAACAAAAATATTAAATATTAAGTATTAAGTATTAAAACGAGGAGTAATTTATGAAAATGAAAAATTTCGCAAAAGTTTTGACAGTGATTTTGCTTTGCGCAATGCTGGCGCCGGCTTTAATAGCCTGCGGCGCATCGGAAAAAGTAATCATAGGGGTTACGGATTTCCCGCCGATGAACTATAAAGACGACAAGGGCAAATGGATCGGCTTTGAATCCGAATTTGCAGAGGCCGTATGCAAAAAAATAGGAGTTACGGCAGAATTCCAGATCATAGACTGGTCGGCGAAAGAAACGGAGCTTAACGCGGGAAATATAGACTGCATATGGAACGGCATGACCGTAACCCCCGAACGCGCCGAAAATATGTCTTTATCCCAACATTATATGATTAACCGTCAGGTTCTTGTAACCCTTGCGGAAAACGAGGACAAATACCAGGCCGCCGCCGATTTTAACGGCGCGGCAGTCGTTGCCGAGGCCGGTTCCACAGGAGAGGAAACCGCGCAGGGAGACGCTTTCTTCGCCGGGGCGAAATATACGGCGGTCGATTCTCAAATCAAAGCGTTGATGGAAGTAAAAGCGGGAACGGCCGATGTTGCCGTCGTCGATTATTTTATAGCCGCGAACTCTACGGTTGAGGGATCTGATTTTGCAAATCTTGTTATATCAAAATATAAAACTTTCGCCGATGAAGAATACGCCATAGCTTTCAGGAAAGTTCCGGGCGAAAATGAAAAAATTACCGTTGATCAGGTAAACAAAGCAATAAACGAATTAATCGGCAGCGGCGAACTGCAAAAAATCGCCGACAAATACGGGCTGGGCGATTTATTGATTAAAGGATAGTATTAAATAAATGTTATTGGCAATGAATATAAATTTAGTAAAACTATGGGATGTTACTGTCGATTTGGTTAAAGGGCTGGGGCAAAACGGGATCATATTTATCGTTACGCTCGTTTTGGCCCTGCCTTTGGGCATGGCCGTCACTTTCGGGCTGATGTCGAGGTTCTACCCGGTAAAATGGGTATGCAAAATGATCGTATGGATCGTCCGCGGCTCGCCCCTTATGCTCCAGCTCTATATCGTGCTGTATGTTCCGGGACTGGTTTTCGGCACGCCGTTCCGTTCGAGGATAATGGCCGTCCTGATCGCGTTCGTTATAAATTACGCGATGTATTTCGCAGAAATTTACCGGGGCGCAATCGAAAACATCCCGAAAGGGCAGCATGAAGCGGGGAAAGTTCTCGGCTTGTCAAAGCGGCAGGTCTTTTTTCATGTTATTTTATTTCAAATAATAAAGCGTATCACCGCTCCTATCGGCAACGAAGTTATCACGCTGATAAAGGACACGTCCCTGGCAAGGGTTATAGCCGTACAGGAAATCCTGATGCGGGCAACGGTTTACACGACGCGCGGACTCATATGGCCTTTGTTCTATACTCTCGTCTTTTATCTTGCGGCGACGGCCCTTGCGACGTTTATTTTTGACCGTTTGGAAAGGAGGCTCGAATATGCTTCTTCGAGTGAGTAACCTGTGCAAGTCTTTCGGCGCGGTTAAAGCGGTCGACGACGTGAGCTTTGATTTAAAAAAAGGCGAAACGCTCGCGGTGATCGGGCCGTCCGGCGGCGGGAAATCCACTTTGCTGCGCGTTCTCAACGGCCTTGAAAGGCCCGACAGCGGCAGTATAGAATTTACAAACGGGGCAGACGGCGGCACATTCGGGCTTGTTTTTCAGGAATATAATTTATTTCCGCAATATTCTGTTTTAGGCAATATCACGCTCGCGCCGCGCCTTTTGAAAAAAAACTACGCCCACGCCGAAGAAATACTCGCAAAAGTGGGATTGTCCGATAAAAAAGACAATTATCCGTCGCAATTGAGCGGCGGACAAAAACAGCGCACGGCAATCGCGCGCGCGCTTATGCTCAAACCCGATATTTTATGTTTCGACGAACCGACGTCCGCACTCGATCCCAAACTCACGGACGAAATCGTGGGGATCATAAAAAGCATGAAAGGCGAGCAGACTATTATTATCGTGACGCACGACATGGACGTCATGCGTGAAACAGCCGACAAAACCGCCACGATGGATAACGGGAAATTGCTTTGGGCCAAATAATTCACATATAGATTTTCACGGGTTTGTTCGATTTATAGAATTTCATCACCGCATCGGCCGTGCCCCGTGATTTTCCATCCCAGAAAGCCAATGCCATTTGCGCATATTCGGCTATCTGGGCATTTCTTATATAAGCGGCCGATTTTCCGTATTTTTTATATTCCGGCAAAAATTCTTTTAATAAAAGCCCGCGTTCTTTCGCGTAACGGCGCGCAAGGGTATCGATTCCCTCCGCTCCGCCGCTCACGATTTCGGTGCAGTCGCGGGGGATTTTTTCGCATATTTTACGATACCAGTATTCTTCGGCGCCCCGTATATTTCTGGATCCTATGATTGCAATTTTCATAAAAATTTTCGTTTCTTTTTTGTTTTTTTGAATCCTGTTAAATTTATAATTGAACAAATCCCCAACAACAAAATAATTCCCGCCAAATCTCCGGTTTGCGGCGATACTCCGTTTTCGATTTCCAGTATCGCCCATTTATCGCCTTTTCGCGCGACTGCCAGGCTTTCTTTGAAATCTTTCACTTCATCGTAAACGCAGGGAACGACGAGTTCGCCCGTTGTATCGATATAACCGTATTTCCCGCTTTTTTCCACCCAGGCTAAACCGCTCGAAAAACTATTCGCCATATAAGTAAAATCCCCGTATTTAACGATAAACTTGCCTGTTTTATCAACATAACCGTGATTATTCGCGCCGGAAGTTACATACGCGAGCCCATCGGAAAACGGGGTTATTGTATCAAATTCAAACGGCACGGCAATATTGCCCTTTTCGTCAAGACATCCCATTCTGCCGTCTCTTTTGGCAACCGTTATACCTTCGGAAGATTTCCAGTAATAATGCATGCTCCATCCATCGGCTTCATATTCAAACGGCGTGACTACTTTGCCTGTTCTGTCGATATAAGCGCCTTTTTGATTGTCGGCGTAATTTTGAACATACGCCAGCGTGCCGTTGAAATCCGATACCGTATCATAAATGAAAGGCGCAACAATATTTCCGTTTTGGTCGATAAATCCGGCTTGGCCGTTGGGATAGGGATAAGCTTTTGCCAATCCCCCGCAAAAAGCCCCTGTCCGGTTGTGCCCTAACCCCCTGTATTCAAACGGGACGACTATTTCGCCGGCTTTATTTATATAGCCATATCCGTATCCGTTATAAATATCATTTTCAATGTCTTTTAAAACGCGCGCCAACCCGTCGTTAAACATAGGTATATAATCTGTCCATTCGCCTCTCCAAAAGTTGCCGTGATATTCCGCGGGGATTACAAGTTTGCCTGTTTTATCGATAAACCCGCATTTGCCGTTGATACTTATTGCAGCTAATCCTTCGGAAAAATCGGGTATAATGGCGTAGGAGGAGCCATCTTCGAAGTAGCAGTCATAATCAATCGGGATAACAATATCACCGGATTTATTGATATATCCGTATTTATCGCCAATTCTGACCCATGCCATTCCATCGGAAAAAGAACCGGCGGAATCATAGTTGTCTGCTGATAATATTTTGCCGGATTTATCTATATAGTTATATTTGCCGTTTATTTCCACGCGCGCCAATCCGTCGCTGAAATTTAAAATCTCATTATAAACGCAGGATATTACAAGTTTGCCTGTTTTGTCTATGCAACCTACTTTACCGTTTTTTAGCGCTAACGCCAAGCCATCCCGGAAATCTTCGACCCAGTCATATTCCAGCCCCGACGCGATCTCTTTGACGGTTATGCCCGACGCATATACCGACGCGGGGAATATCGCCGTTAATATGAAAACCACGAGAATTACGCCCAAAATTTTCTTTTTCATACCCATATCCTCATATTTACTTTTAAATTTAAATTTTAATTAAAAATGGACGGTAAACCCCGTCCATTCAAAATCCTTTTTTACATCACAACAACGGCCCCGTCGTGCCGCACAGCCAGTTCAAGACACGATTCTTCCCCGAAAACCGGTTTGATTTTATCGAAATATTCGCCCACAGCCTTTTTCGGGAGAAATACCTGTATCGTCCCCGCGAATCCGCCGCCGTGAACTCTGACTGCCGCCTTCCTGTTGGCAAGGGCCTCTTCGGATAATGCGAGAGCGAGCGATATCCTCTGATCGCGGGGGTCTTTCGGCACATATACGTTTTGCAAATATTTGAAAGACGAATTGCCCGACGCTGTGACCAACTGCAAAAACCCCTCGAAATTGCCGTCTTTCAAAGCTTCCGTTCCCGCGCGGACTCTTATGTTTTCCGCCAAATAATGCATTGCCCGCAGCACCGCCCTGTCGCCGCAGATTTCCCTGAGTTTTTTGATGTTCGCGTTTGATTCGTTCCTGTCAACATCCCTCAGGACTTCTTTCCCGAAATATGACGCTATTTGTTTCATTTCTTTGGTTATTGCGGCGTATTCGTCGTTTAAATTATCGTGTGAGCCGCCCGTTGCCACAATACACAAACTATAACCCGATTTCGTCAGGTCAAAATCGACTTTTTCGACTACAGGTTCCGACGGATCTTTAAAATCGATCGCGACAAATCCGCCGACCGAACACGCCGTTTGGTCCATAAGGCCGCAGGGCTTGCCGAAATAATTGTTTTCGGCATACTGCCCGATTTTCGCGATTTCAACCGGGGAAATATTATTGCCGTCGTAAAAATGATTTAATGTGAACCCGACCAATATTTCAAAAGCCGCCGACGAAGAAAGTCCCGAGCCTTTTAAAACATCCGACGTCGTGTAAGCGTCAAAACCGCCTATCTCATATCCAAGCCCGACAAATCTATTGCAGATTCCCCGTATTATCGCAGACGAAGTAAATTTTTCATTTTCGTCCGGCGAGAGATTTTCTATATCCACATCGTCGGGGTCAAACCCCTCGCTCTGTATTCTTATGTGCGATTTCCTGCCGCCGGGAACGAGGCTTTTCGATACGACCGCTATAATATCTAAGTTTATCGCCGCCGCGAGAACACAGCCGTGATTGTGATCCGTATGATTGCCCAAAATTTCGCTTCTTCCGGGAACGGATATGATTTCTATATCCCTGTTCCCATAAAGATTTTCAAAATTCCCGACCGCTTTGAGATAGCGTTCTTTCGCCGCTGTTATTTTGGCGTCGCCGTACAGTTTTTTTAATTTTTCGTTATATTCGCCGTTCTGTATTTTTTCGGTTAATCTGATTAATTCCATGTTTTTATTGCCTTTCTATATACCAAATTTGAATCCTGCGTTATTATACTTTTATAATTATACCACAGTCCGAAAGATTTTTCAACCGTCACAAAAATTTTTTCGTTATTTTTCAAAAAACTATTGCAAAATATTATTTTGTATGATATAATACTATACAACGTATAATAAACAAATATTTATAAATATTTTGGAGATAATGAATCATGAAAACATTTAACTGGTATGTATTCCCCTATCCTATTATTGTTCTTTTTCTGTATCTTGCCGCAGGTTTTCTGTTTAACCTATGGCATCCGACATGGCTTATTTTCCTGACGATCCCGGTCTATTACGAAATGGTCGCGACGCTTAAACAAAAAAACACAAAAAATAAATGGTATGTGTTCCCGTATCCCATTCTTGTGTTTCTGGTATATCTTACCGCAGGTTTTCTGTTTCATATATGGCATCCGACATGGCTCCTCTTTTTGACCATTCCCGTATATTATATTATGATCGCGATGAGCAACGCGAAAAATTTCAGAGCAAAAGCGAATATATTCCCGTATCCCATTCTCTGCGTGATATTTTATCTTGCCATAGGGTTTGACTATAATCTGTGGCATCCGGGCTGGCTGCTGTTCCTCACGATTCCGGTTTATTACATGATCGTGAATATGATCAAAGCGTAAAACCGAAATATAAAATATAAAATATAAAATATAAATAGACGGTTCTGCTGTGTTGTTTTCGCACAATAGAACCGTCTGTTTGCGTTTAAATTTTTATTTTATCTCCTCGAAAACCGCTACTGTTTCGGCAATTTTTGCCCTGACTTTATCGCCGTTTTTGTCGAATACCGTTACGGGATTGTCGCCCGATTTGGAATTGCCGTAAGTTATAATCGAACCGTAAAATCCGCCCCAGTTATATATAACCGCAAGGTCGTAAATCCTGTTTGAACGGATTATATCGAGCATTTCTATCGAATCTTCGTCCCTTGTGAATTTCCCTTCGAGCGAAATCGTATAATACGCCGGGGTTACGGTTGTCGCGGATAAAGCCGTTAATGCGTCTATGAATACCCCCACCCTTTCAGGATCGGGATTTGTTATGGGGATACCGATAACAGGAACGGAATCGGCCGTGACGTTTAGATAAGCCGGCTGATTTTCGTCGAATTTAGGGTGCGGCAATATCCCGAAGTCGGCGGTCATTTCTCTGAACCTCCGCGCCCAGCCGAGAACTTCGGCGCAGAAAAGCGACATGTCATTCATAAACGTTTTTGTGGCGTGGTCATATTGGCTGCCTTTTAATGCTCCCGCTTCAAGATACATCCCGTTGGTTTTATCCATCAGACTGCGTACATTCGAAAAAGCTTTGACAAATTTGTCGCCCGGTTCGGTCAAAACAGGATAGCCGTTCGAATCTTTTACGACGAGCTGTACGCCCTGGCATTCCAAAAATTCCAGAAACGCCAACCCGTGCGAGGATAATCCCCATTGGTCCGCAGCCGTGAAAACGCCGTCCCCGTCGATATCTTTCGCCGCTTCACGCGACATTTTATTCATCGCGTCCATCGTCCATTTTCCTTCCCGCGCGATCCGGTACGGATCCTCAAGCCCTAAATTCTGCACGATTTTTTTATTAAAATACAAAACCCAAATAGAATCGCTTGTCATAACGCACGCATCCGACGTTGTAAAATATAATTTATTCATCAGTTCAAAAGATTTGATCGCGCCCTGGTCCCAATATGACTGATCCAAATTCAACGAGGCTATATCATGCAAATTTAAATAAAATCCCGCGCTGGCGACCGGTCCCGCCCCGTATGCGTGGGCAAACATGAGATCATATTCGTCGGTATTTGAGAGAATTGATTTTTTGAATTTATCCTCCGGGAAATAACCCGACGGGATTTCCTGTATAACGACGTTAAGAGTTTCTTCGACCTGCCGGTTTCTTCTATACATCGCATCATTTACCGGTTCGCCTGTCTCTCCTCCCGCGTCGAGATTTGAAATCGCCCAGTCGTCTTCTTTCATCGTCAACAGCCGCATGATATACCCGTTAAAATCGGCGGAGGGGAGCTTATATGTTTCATCTTCGGCCGCTTCCTCCGGAATTTCCGTTATGCCGCCGTTATTATGATCCGCGTTGATTCCGGTTTTATCGGTTTTATCGGTTTTATCGTTTTCACTTGAACCGTCGCCGTCATTTTTAGGGGCGCATGACGCAAATAGGATCAACAGCGCAAATAATAACGTCCATAAAATTGCGGCGCGAATGAAACTTAACTTTTTTTTCGCTTTTATACTATTTTTATTATTCATAATTATTATCTCCCCCGATTTACTCTATACTATATATACTAATTTAATAATTAATATTTATATTTGAAAAAACCGCAGAAAAATTTTACCGCGGTTTTTTACAATTTTTATTATTAATTATTATTAATTTTTAACCCAATTTCGCCGAATTTACTTTTATGCCCGGGCCCATCGAAGCAGCGACCGTGCAGCTTCTTATATACGTACCTTTGGCGGCGGCCGGTTTCGCTTTTATTACCGCGCTGACAAGCGTCTCAAAATTTTCCCTGAGTTTTTCGCTTTCAAACGACGCTTTGCCTATCGGGCAGTGAATAATATTCGTTTTGTCGAGCCTGTATTCGATTTTACCCGCTTTGGCTTCCTGAACCGCTCTCGCTATATCGTTTGTGACCGTTCCGGCTTTCGGGTTGGGCATAAGGCCTTTCGGTCCCAGGATTCTTCCCAAGCGCCCTATCATTCCCATCATGTCCGGCGTCGCAATAATCACGTCATAGTCAAACCAGTTTTCTTTCTGAATTTTTTCGACGAGTTCTTCCGCGCCGACAAAGTCCGATCCTGCGTCTTCCGCCTCTTTCGCCCTGTCGCCTTTTGCGAATACGAGGGTTCTTACGGTTTTTCCCGTACCGTGCGGCAGAACGACCGCGCCCCTTACTTGCTGATCCGCGTGTCTTGAATCCACGCCGAGTTTCAGGTGCAGTTCTATCGTTTCGTCGAATTTCGCGTTGGCTGTCTGCTTTGTCAAATTTAAAGCTTCTTCCGGCTCGTATAATTTCATTTTATCGACAAGTTTTATTATTTCTTTATATCTTTTGCCTCTTTTAGCCATGTTAATATTACCTCCTAATTTTCATTTATTGGCTGAACTTGTCAGCGATTAATCCACAACTTCGATGCCCATGCTGCGCGCTGTGCCCGCAATCATCGACATGGCCGTTTCAAGCGACGCGGCGTTCAAATCCGGCTTTTT
>Ga0209628_10002482_pt1 | contig 12550 bp, 10 predicted proteins | sample TergutCu122P4_FD_187285 | JGI IMG/M metagenome (GOLD analysis project Ga0209628, IMG submission 187285) | Cubitermes ugandensis P4 segment gut microbial communities from Kakamega Forest, Kenya - Cu122 P4 (SPAdes) (version 2) | ecosystem: Host-associated > Arthropoda: Insects > Digestive system...
GTCCTCCCCATCTTGCTCACAACGCCCATAGTCTGGGCTTGTGGTTGCGTTGGGCAGGGGCGTTGCTCCGCCGATGGGTCCCCACCGCCGGGCGCAGCCGCTTCGCCCTCGCAAGCCTCAGAACCCTACGGGATTCTGAGCCCGTGGATCCGCCCGCGCTACGCGCGGACCAGCGGGACGGTTCCAGTCCGCGGACAAACGGGACGGTTCCGGTTCGCGGACAAAGGAACCGTTCCACTGCGATGGTTCCCGTTGCCACACGGGACGGACCCAGGTGGCAACCCAGGTAGACAGTGGGCACTGGGCTCCCCGCGACCCAGGGCCCATACGACTGCCGCGACCGAACCAACCGACACCGCCGGTCCCGGATCCGCCGAATGGGCCCCCGCGCGGCACCCCCAGAGCCCGTACGACTGCCGCAACCAGGCCCAACCGACACCGCCGGTCCCGGCACCGCCGGTCCCGGATCCGCCGAATGGGCCCCCGCACGGCACCCCCAGAGCCCGTACGACTGCCGCAACCAGGCCCAACCGACACCGCCGGCCCCGGATCCGCCGAATGAGCCCCCCCACGGGCGCTGGAACCCCGGATCGCGTGGACACGGGAACCTAGCCTGTGTCCACTGGAACCCAGGCGCAGTGGAACGGTTCCTTTTGTCCGCGAACTGGAACCGTCCCGTTTGTCCGCGGACTGGAACCGTCCCGCTTGTCCGCGCGGAGCGCGGGCGGTACCACGGGCTCAGAATCCCGCAGGGTTCTGAGGCTTGCGAGGGCGAAGCGGCTGCGCCCGGCGGTGGGGACCCATCGGCGGAGCAACGCCCCTGCGCAGCTCAACCAACCGCCCAGACCATGGGCGTTGTGAGCAAGATGGGGAGGACCCGCCGAGGCAGGCCGCCCCAACCACGAACAATAATCGGATCAGCCGGGTGCAAGGAGATCCTGCCTAGCGGCAGGATGACAAGGAAAAACGGAAAGATCACAAGGGAACGTGTCATTATCACGGGTATGGCCATGATGACGACGTACGACGAGTGTCACATGATCGCTCGGCGGGGGATGATCAACGAGTCTTCCGTGTCGTCGTCAAGGCTTAGTAGGTTTACCACCTCGTCGTGTAGCAGGCCGTTGGTGGCCAGGGCGCCGGGGCCGACCGGACCCGGGTCGCCGTCTACCGACGTGAACCTTCCGCCGGCCTCTGTCACGATCGGCACCAAGGCCGCCATGTCGTGAAGCGCCAGCTCCGGTTCGCAGGCCACGTCCACCGCGCCTTCGGCCACAAGCATGTACGACCAGAAGTCGCCGAACGCCCTCGTACGCCGGGCGGCACGCAGCAAGTCGCCGAATTGGCGGCCGCGGCCGGAGTCGACCCAGCCGTCCAACGACGAGTACGACAAGAAGCATTCCGTGACCCACGCCACGTCCGACACCTGGATCTGCCGGTTGTTCATGAGGCTCTTCCCGCTGTACGCGCCGCCGCCCTGGTGGGCCCACCAGCGCCTCGCCAGTGCCGGGGCGCTGACGACCGATATCACCGGCACATCCTCCACCATCAGCGCGATCAGGGTGCCCCACACCGGCGCGCCCCGGACGTAGTTCGCCGTACCGTCGATCGGGTCGATCACCCACCGCCGCGGTCCCCAGCCGGACTCGCCGGTTTCTTCACCGTGGAAACCGTCGCGGGGGCGGGCTGACGCCAAAGTACGTTTCACCGCCTCCTCCACCGCCTTGTCGGCGTCGGACACCACCGTGTTGTCCTTCTTCATCGATACGTCCAGGTCCGGGTCGCGGAACCGGTCCATGGTGATTGAGTCGGCTGCGTCGGCCAGTACGTGGGCGAGCCGCAGGTCGTCGATAAGGTTATCAGCCATGCCACAAGGTTATCCGCTACTCATCCGGGTCCCCGCAGCGACTCACCAATTTGTACGACTCAGTTCCATCCGCCGGAACGACTCGACGCGGGCGGGGGACAGCTGCCCGGCGTCCACCGCGACATCCAATGCGCATTCCGGTTCCCCGGTCTCGTGCGTACATCCGCGGGGACAGCCGTGGGCGATCTCGGCCAGATCAGAAAAGGCCGCAATGACATGATCCGGGTTGACGTGCTTGAGCCCGAAGGAACGGACCCCGGGCGTGTCGATCACCCACCCGTCGCCGCCCGGCAGTTCCAGGGCGATCGCCGCGGTGGAAGTGTGCCTGCCCTTGCCAGTCACCTGGTTGACTTCTCCGGTACGCTGCCCGGCATCCGGAATCAGTGCGTTGACAAGGGTGGACTTCCCGACCCCGGAGTGCCCGATGAACACCGAGACGTGACCGCGCAACCTTTCGCGCAACGGCGTCAGGTCACACTTCGGACGCAAAGTGAAGTACGGAATGTCCAGTGGCTTGTACGCCTCGACCAGCGCGTCCGCCGGCGCCAGGTCGGATTTTGTCAGGCAGAGAACGGGGTCGAGACCCGCGTCATAGGCCGCCACCAGGATCCGGTCGATCATGCCCATCCGCGGCTCCGGGTCGGCCAGGGCGGTCACGATCACCAGTTGGTCCGCGTTGGCGACGATGGGCCGCTCGTACGGGTCGACGTCGTCGGCGGTCCGCCGCAACACCGTACGCCGGGGCTCCACCTCCGCCACCCGCGCCAGGGTGCCAGGCGCCCCGGACACATCCCCGTCCAGCAACACCAGATCCCCGACAATCACGGACTTGCGCCCCAGGGCCCGCGCCTTGACCGCGGTGACATCGACACCGTCGGCCAGACACCGGTACCGCCCCCGGTCCACCGACAGAACCTGCCCCCGCGGCAGGTCGGCGAAGTCGGGCCGCTCCTTGGTGCGGGCGCGCGTACGCTTCGGGGGCCGGTCGAAACCGGCATGGTCATCGACATAAATGGATGTCCGCGGCCGGCTCATCGGACGAGGGCCTGCCAAACCTTGGGGAACGCGGGCATTGTCTTGGACGTGCAGCCCACGTCGTCGAGTTCGACGCCGTCCACGCGCAGCCCGATCAACGCCCCGGCGTGCGCCATGCGGTGGTCGGCGAAGGTGGCGAAGACCCCGCCCCGCAACGCGCCCGGCCGGATGACCAGACCATCGGATGTGCGCCGGCAGTAACCGCCCAGGGCCGTGATCTGGCTCGTGAGCGCGGCCAAGCGGTCCGTTTCGTGTCCGGCGATGTGTGCCACCCCGCGAATGACTGATTCTCCGTCCGCCAGGGCCGCCAGGGCCGCCACGACCGGGGTCAGTTCGCTGGTGTCGTGCAGGTCGATGTCGATGGGGTGGACGTCACCGGTACCGCGGATGGTCAGCCCGTCAGCAGACCAGCTGGCCATTCCGCCCATCCGGGCCAAGACTTGCGGTACGACACCTCCCGGCTGAGTGGTACGGCCGGGCCATCCCGGCACCCGCACCGTCCCGCCGGCCACCAGGGCCGCGGCCAGGAAGACCGCGGCCGTTGTCAGATCAGGTTCGATGATGGTGTCCACGGGCTGGATCACGCCGGGAGCGACCCGCCAGGTATCGTTACCCGCCACCACCGCCACGCCGCGCGCCCGAAGCGCCGCCACTGTCATGGCGATATGGGGCGCGGACGGGATCGGGTCGCCGGCGTGCGTGATGACCACGCCCTCCGGCATGCGGGCCCCGGCAAGCAGCAGGCCCGAAACGAACTGGCTTGACGCTGAAGAGTCCAACGTCACCGTGCCGCCGGTCACCGGTCCCTTCACGGAAAACGGCAGGGCCGACCCGCTGACATCCGCCCCTAGGCCGCCCAATGCGGCCAGCAAGCCCGCCATCGGCCGGGCCGACGCGGCGGGATCGCCGGTGAAGCTCACCGTACCCGCGCCGAGGGCGGCCACGGGAGGCAGGAAGCGCATCACCGTACCGGCCAGACCACAGTCGATCTCCGCCGAATCCGGCAACGCATCAATGCCTGTTACCCGGACTGCGTCGGGATCGCGATCGTCGATGACCGCACCCAGGCGGCGCAGGCCATCGATCATCAAACTGGTGTCGCGGGCGGCAAGAGCGCCGGCAATGACGCTGTCCCCGGCGGCCAACCCCGACAGGACCAGGGCGCGCGCGGTGGCCGACTTCGAACCCGGAACGGCCACATCGGCTTCAACCGGGCGCGAGGCACGAGGCGCCGCCCAGCCGGTCATCGAGCCTCGGCCGGTGGTGCGGGGGGTACGTGCGAACGAAGGTGGTAGCGCTGCAGGTTCCGCGCCCGCCAGGCCCGGCTTGGCTTGCCCTGCGTGTCCCCCGCCTCCACCAGCGCGCCGCCCAGCAGGGCCAGTTCGCGCAAGAAATCAAGTTTGTCGGCACCCCCGGACCGGTACGCCATGGCCACCTTCGGCGCGTACGCCGCGGCCAGGACCAGCGCCCCCGTACGCCGGAAGGCCCCCGTCGCCATCATCAGCGCGCCTATGGCCTGGGTTGCGCCATGGATCCGTACCAGCGTCTCGGTGTTCGTCGGAACCCTGTCTGCCAGGGCACCCGGCAATATCTGTTGAAGCCACCCGGCGACCGCCTGGGCCCACGGCTCAGCCCGCTCGACCTCAGGCCCCGGGTTGACCGCTGCCTTGACGCCGTCAGCCACAAAGAAACCCGCCAACAGACCGCGGGCCGCGAAGCGCAACAAACTCATGGGTTCATTTCTATCATCATCTGAGGCGTTTGGACAAAGAAATTCACGCGCGGCAGCCTCTCTGGCCGACCGGGGTTGCTTTTCGGAGTAGTGTTCATATCGATGGATACCAGTATGGACTCGACCAGCGACCCGGCCCCCAAGAAGGCGACTGGGTATAGCTCGTCGAGTTCTGCCTTCGAGCGGGAGGCCTTGCCGTTTTCCGACCAGTTGTACGCCGCGGCCCTGAAAATGACGCGCAACCCGGCGGACGCCGAGGACCTGGTCCAGGAGACGTACGCCAAGGCATTTTCATCGTTCCACCAGTTCCAGACCGGTACGAACCTGCGTGCCTGGCTCTACCGCATCCTCACCAATGCGTACATAAACACTTATCGCAAAGCCCAGCGGTCGCCGAAGTTCTCCGACAGCGGCGAGATCGAGGACTGGCAGCTCGCGAGGGCGGAGTCGCACGTGTCCGCGCCAACCCCGTCCGCCGAGATGGAGGCGTTGTCGAAGATGACCGACTCGGTGCTGGTGGACGCCATGAGGGCGCTGAAGGACGAGTACCGGGAAGTGGTGTTCCTCGCTGACGTGGAGGGCTTCTCGTACAAGGAGATCGCGGACATGGTCGGCGCTCCCATCGGCACGGTGATGTCCCGGCTCAGCCGCGGGCGGGCGCAGCTTCGGCGCGCCCTGCGTGACGTCTACGACCCGGAAGCCGAATAGAACGGGTTACGCCGTCGGGCGCTTGCCGTGATTGGCCTTGTTGGACTTGCGTGCCCGGCGCTTGCGACCGCCTTTACCCATGGTGGGACTCCTTCGATTGTCTGAATCAGATCGGTGAACCAGTTTGCCACATGGCAGTACGATGAGGCCAGCCGGTGGCAGGCACTAGTCTGGTGTCGTGTTGAGAATTCCCGCCTCCGTACGGGGCCACGTACGGGTGTCAGACGCCCAGTCCGCGTTCCTGGAAGCGCTGATCGACGACTGGCACATCCTCGCCGACCTCGCATTCTCCGACCTCATCTTGTGGCTGCCCGGTGTCGACGACAACGAGTTCTACGCCATCGACCAGATCCGCCCCGCCACCGGGCCCACCGCGCTGGAGGACGACGTGGTCGGGTCGGTCATCGCGTACGACCCCGAGCATCTGGTGACCCAGGCGTACCTGTCAAAGCGGATCTGCGAAACCTCCGACAACGCGCTCCAGGCGGGCATCCCGGTCGACGTATGGGCGATCCCGCTGATGGTGGAAGGGGTTTGCTGGGGGATAGTGGAGCGGCACACGAACCAGATGGGCGTACGGGCGCCCGGGGAACTGGAGGACCGCTACCTCGAGATCGCCGGGATCCTCTCCGACATGGCGTGGCGCGGCGCGTTCCCCGACCCGGGCCATTCGCGCCTCACGGGCATCAGCCCGCGGGTCGGCGAGGGCCTGATCCTGATCGACACGGTGGGGACGGTGGAGTACGCCAGTCCGAACGCCGTCAGCGTGTACCGCAAACTGGGCCTGGCGTACGACCTTGGGGGAGAGCGGATCGTACCTCTGACCGTCTCCTTGATGAGCCGCTCCGGCGCGCCCGTGGACACCTCACTTGCCGCTTGTTTCAAGTCACCCCATTCGGAGGAGGCGGAGATCGAGACCGAGAACGCCTCGGTCATCATGCGGATCCTGCCGCTGACCTCGGCGCGCGGGCGAATCGGTACCCTTGTCGTCTGCCGGGACACCACCGAGATCCGCCGCCGGGAGCGGCAACTCGTGACCAAGGACGCCACGATTCGCGAAATCCACCACCGGGTCAAGAACAACCTGCAAACCGTCAGCGCGTTGCTGCGCCTGCAGGCCCGGCGGATGAAGTCCACGGAGGCCCAGGGCGCCCTGGAGGAGGCCATGGCGCGGGTTCAGGCCATCGCGGTCGTGCACGAGATCCTGTCGTACTCCATGTCCGGCAGCGTCGACTTCGACTCCGTGGTCGACCGGTTGCTCAAGCTGGCCGGCGACCTGTCGGCAGCCAAGGGCATCGTTGAGGTGAAACGGCTGGGCAGCTTCGGCGAGATTCCCGCAGCCGTGGCGACCTCGTTGTCCCTGATCATGACCGAGTTGTGCCAGAACGCGATCCAACACGGGCTGGTGACGGGCTCGGGGCGGGTCACCGTCGTACCCCAGCGACACCCCGACGACACCCTGGAGGTGGCGGTCATCGACAATGGGCGCGGGCTGCCGGAAGGTTTCCTGGTCAACGACCAGGCGCGTACGAGCTTGGGATTATCGATCGTGACCACCTTGTTGGAGGACCTGCACGGGGAGTTCCTGCTGGTGCCGAATCCGGACGGGGTCGGGGCCCGGGCAATCGTTCGCGTGCCGCTGATCGGGTGAGGGACGTTCTGGGCTCAGCCCATGCGCAGACGCGACCTGGCCGCGCGGCGTTTCATCGAACGCCGTTCGTCCTCGCTCATGCCACCCCAGACACCATGGTCCTGCCCGGCTTCCAAAGCCCAGTGCAGGCACTTGTCCCGGACCGTACAGCGTGCGCACACCTTCTTTGCTTCCTCGATCTGCAGCAACGCCGGTCCGGTGTTACCGACTGGGAAGAATAGCTCGGGATCCTCGGTCAAGCACGCGGCTTGATGACGCCAATCCATTGTTCTCCTTCGGGGCCAGCAGAGGTTACCTGTGACCCCCACATCCATCACGACGCTACAAGAATGACACGCCGGAACCGAGAATACAAGGGTTCAGACGAATAATCCCGGGCCGCTTCGGCTTCTCAGGCGAACGCGGCGGCAATGAGTCTGCGCTGTTCGGCCTGGAACTGCTGGTGAAACCCCACGTCAGGCGCACTGGACGGCGGCCTGGCCACGGATGTGACATCAAAAGTACGCTGGGGCAGGTACCGGCCGATTTGTTCCGCCAAAACTCGCTCGTACAGATACCACGCGCCCTGGTTCTCTGGTTCCTCCTGCACGTACCTCACGTCGCGCACCTGCGGGTACTTCGCCAACTCGGCCGCCAGTTCCACCGCGGGGGCAGGGTACAGGCGCTCGATGGCCAGGATCGCCACCTGGTCGTCGAGGCCCAACTGGGCCCTGGCCTCAACCAGTTCCCAGCGCAGCTTGCCCGAGCAGATCATCACGGTACGCACCGCCGACGGGTCCGTAACCGACTGGTCCGGGTCGACAGGTCTCCACCAGCCGGCCATGAAGGCGTCGGGCGGCGACACGGCCAGCGGGTGGCGCAGCATCGACTTGGGCGTGGCCACGACCAGGGGGCGGTGCTGCATGGCGTGCGCGTGGGAACGCAACAGGTGGAAGTAGTTGGCCGGGCTGGACGGCTGGGCGATGGTCATGTTGTCGTCGGCGCAGAGCTGGAACCAGCGTTCCAGGCGGGCTGACGAGTGGTCGGGACCCTGCCCGTCGTACCCGTGCGGCAGCAGGACGACCACGCCGGACTTCTGTTGCCACTTCGCGTCACCGGAGGCGACGAATTCGTCGATGATGGCCTGGGCGGTGTTGGCGAAATCACCGTACTGGGCCTCCCACACCACCAGCGCCTCTGGCGCGGCGACGGAATAGCCGTACTCGAATCCCAGCCCCGCGTACTCGCTCAGGAGCGAATCGTAGATGTCGAACGCGCCCTGGGTGGTCGTCAGGTGTTTCAGCGGTACGTAGCTTTGGCTGGTCACCCTGTCCACCAGCGCGCCGAAGCGCTGCGAGAAGGTGCCGCGGCGGGAGTCCTGGCCGGCCAGACGGACGCGGCGGCCCTCCAGCAGGAGCGAGCCGAACGCGAGCATCTCCGCCGTTGCCCAGTCCACCGGTCCTTGCAGGATCCGATCAGCGCGTCTTTGCAGTTGTGTCAGTACGCGGGGGTGGACCGTGAAACCGTCCGGGAAGTGAAGGTGGGCCTGCGCGATGGTGGCCATGACAGATGAGCTGATCGTCGTCGAGCCCCCGTCGGAGACCTTCGCGGGATACCGGGGCCGGCGCAGGTAGCGGTCGTCGCGTACCGGTGTGGCCGTCGCGTGCGGCACCTGCTCGAACACGGCCTCCAACCGGTCGCGGAAGCCCTGCTCGGCCCGGGCCGCGTCGTCGGTTGAGATATCGCCACGGCCGATGAGGGCCTGGGTGTAGAGCGCGCGTACGGACTTCTTCTTCTCGATCAGGTCGTACATCAGCGGCTGGGTGTAGCTCGGGTCGTCGCCTTCGTTGTGCCCGCGCCGGCGGTAACAGACCAGGTCGATGACAACGTCCTTGTGGAAGGCCTCGCGGTAGGCGAAGGCCAGCCCGGCGACCCGGACACAGGCGTCCGCGTCGTCCCCGTTGACGTGGAACACCGGTGCCTGGACGACCTTGGCGACATCGGTGCAGTACGTCGATGAGCGCGCGTCCACGGGCGCGGTGGTGAAGCCGACCTGGTTGTTGACGACCACGTGGATCGTGCCACCGGTGGTGTACCCCTGGAGCTGCGACATCTGCAGTGTTTCGTACGCCACCCCCTGGCCGGAGAACGCCGCGTCGCCGTGGACCAGGACCGGCGCCACGCTGAAGCCGTTGCCGGCCAGATCCTGCTTGGCGCGGGCGATGCCCTCCAGGACCGGGTCCACGGTCTCCAGGTGGGACGGGTTGGCGGCCACGGACACGTCGATGCCGTCGCCGGCAGCCGTGGTGAAGCGGCCCTGCGCGCCCAGGTGGTATTTCACGTCACCGGTACCCCCGCCGGAGGCCGGCTCGATGCCACCGCCGAATTCCGCGAAGATCTGGGCGTACGACTTGCCGACGATGTTCGCAAGGACGTTCAGGCGCCCGCGGTGCGACATGCCGATGCAGACCTCGCGCAGCCCCGCCTGCGCGGCCTGGGAACAGATCTGGTCGAGCATGACGATCAGGCCTTCGCTGCCTTCCAGCGAGAACCGCTTCTGGCCGACGAACTTCTTCTGCAGGAACGTCTCGAAGATCTCCGCCTCGTTGAGCCGGTCGAGGATGCGCATGTGCTCGTCGTGGTCGATCGGCTGGCGTGGCGACTCCAGGCGGTCCTGGAGCCATTCGCGTTGCCTGGGGTCGACGATGTGCATGTATTCGACGCCGACCGTACGGCAATAGGCGTCCTGCAGCGAGCCGAGGATCTTTCGCAGCGACAGGTATTGCCGGTTCTGTCCGCCCAGGGTGCCGACGGCGAACTCGCGGTCCAGATCCCACAGGGTCAGGCCGTGGCTGGCCAGTTCGAGGTCGGGGTGGGTGCGCAACCGGTACATCAGCGGGTCGATGTCCGCCATCAGGTGCCCGAAGTTGCGGTACGAAGCGATCAGCTCGACCACCCGCGCGGTCTTCGCCATGTGGTTCTGGCGGGTCGAGTAGATGTCGGTGTCCCAGACCAGGGGAGCGTACGGGATCCTCAGTGATTCGAAGATCTGTTGGAAGAACCCGTGCTGTCCGATCAACAGCTGTTCCATGTAGCCGAGGAACTCGCCGGACTGGGCGCCCTGGATGACGCGGTGGTCGTACGTGCTTGTCAGCGTCATGACCTTCGAGATGCCGAGCTCGGACATCCGGGCGGGGGAGGCGCCTTTGAAGCCGGGCGCGTAGTCGATGGCGCCGACACCGAGGATGAGTGATTGTCCCTTCATCAGGCGGGGTACCGAGTGGGTCGTTCCCACGATGCCCGGGTTCGTCAGGGCCACGTTCGCGCCGACCAGATCGTCGGGGGTGAGGCGGTTGGCGTGGGTACGGTGGACGATATCGTCGTACGCCGCCATGAACTGCGCGAAATCCATCGTCTCCGCCCGCTTGATGACCGGTACGAATAGCTGGCGCGTACCGTCCGCCCCCATGTGGTCGATCGCCAGACCCAGGTTGACGGTGTGCGGGGCCACGGCGGAGGGCGCGCCGGTGTCGGTGTAATAGACATTCACAGCTGGTACGGCTTTTAGCGCCTGGACAAGGGCATACGCGATGATGTGGGTGAACGAGACCCGGCCGCCACGGGTCTGAAGGAGGTGGTTGTTCATCTGCTCGCGCAGGTCGGAGACCAGTTTCATGGACACGGTGCGCACCGATGTTGCCACAGGTACGGCCAGGGAAGCCTCCATGTTCTGCGCCGTGCGGAGCAGGGCGCCTTTCAGGACCGTGGTCTCGGCGGCGGGTGTCGCGGGCTGGTGCCGGATGGACGGATCATCGGGATTGGCTGACAACCCGGACTCCGGCGTCTGGGGCGACTCAAGGGTGCGAGGTACGGCGGGCTCCACTGTCGCGGGCGCCAGGGGCACCCCTGGTGGGGGTGTCCTCTCCGGCCGGCGCCGCTTGACGGTGGCCACCGTACGGGCGGGAGGTGGGGCAGGCGCCGGCTCAGGTGGCGCGACCAGCTGCGGCTCTGGCTCGACGGGCTCTGGCTCAGGTGGCTCGACGGCTTGAGGATCAGGTTCTGCGGGTTCTGCGGGTTCGACGGGCTCTGGCTCGGGCTCAGGTGCCGCGACGGGTTGAGGGCCGGGTTCGACTTCCTCGACGGTGTTGAGTACAGGCTCAGGGGACTCCGCCGGAACGAGGTCGGGCTGCCCGGACAACTGGTCTGGCAACTGGTCTGGCAACTGGTCTGGCAACGGGTCTGGCAACGGGTCTGGCTCGACGACCATCGGCGAAGTGGAGGAAGGTGGGACATCCTCGACAGCCTCGGCCGGCTCGACAGGCTCGATGGGTTCGACGGCCAACGGTTCCACGGAGGCGGCGGGTTCAGAAGGCACCACCGGCCCGACCAGCTCAACCTCTGCGACCAGCTCACCCTCTGCGACCAGCTCACCCTCTGCGACGGGTTCATCCTCGGGTTCGACTTCGGCGACCCGTTCTGCGGGCTCTGCCACTGTGACTTGTTCAACGGGCGCGGCAGGCCCAGCGCCGGGCGGATCAGGCAAAATGGGCGGCACCAGCCGGCGGCCCTCGCTGCCGAAGTAATCCGCCCAGGCGGCAGGCACCTCGTCGGGGTCCTTCTCCCACTGCTCACGCATCACGTCAACGAACCACTCGTTGCTTCCAAGACCATTGGGTACTGTCATGTCGTCGTTCCGCCCCTTGCGCTCTCGTTACGTTCTTTACCCCATGAGCTTAGTGCCCGACAGCCCGTACCATGGACAGGTGCCAATCGGCCGGGCCAAAACGTACGGTGTGCCGGTCCCGGAATTGACACCATGTGACCAACAAAGTACATTTCGACTATCAGGGGGACTGCCGGTTTCCGCCCATGACCACACAACGAAGGAACTAACAGTGAACACGCACCACAAACGCGGCATCAGGAAACTCCACATCAGGATCGGCCTATTCGCCGCAGGTCTGGCGGCCATGCTGGCGCTGTCCGGTTGCGGTACGCCCGACAACCCGGCGACCACCACTCAGCCAGGTACCAAGCCCGGCACATCACAGCCCGCCGGCGGTACCACGCAGGGTGGCAACACCACATCACCGGATGCGAGCATTGTGGGCAAGTGGATGCTCTATTCGGTCGAGTTGGATGGCGAGATCGACGGAAAGGTGTACGACCACGAAAGTCAAGTTGCTGAAAATGCGAGCAACGGATCGTACATCGAATTCAAGCCCGACGGTACGTACGTGGCGTACACCAGCGGCACGCAGAGCTACCCGAACAACCCGTCCGATCCCGCCACCTGGCGGGCGAGCGGCGACCACTTCGAGTTCTTCACGCCCGGTAACAACGCCAATAGCACATGGGTAGCGGTCTCCGTGGACGGGGACAACATGTACGGATCGATGACAGCAACTGAATTTGGCGCGACGGGCACGGGCACGGTCAAAGTTCAGTTCAAACGCTTCTCATGATTCGCCTTGGTGACACCAGGTGCGTAGAATCGTAGGGTTGGTCGCATATCCGCGGGGCGTGGCGTAGTGGCTAGCGCGCCTGCTTTGGGAGCAGGAGACCGGAGGTTCGAGTC
>Ga0209628_10002484_pt1 | contig 12548 bp, 8 predicted proteins | sample TergutCu122P4_FD_187285 | JGI IMG/M metagenome (GOLD analysis project Ga0209628, IMG submission 187285) | Cubitermes ugandensis P4 segment gut microbial communities from Kakamega Forest, Kenya - Cu122 P4 (SPAdes) (version 2) | ecosystem: Host-associated > Arthropoda: Insects > Digestive system >...
GGTTTTTAAGACTATTTCTTTGGTCACGATTGAGCCTTTTGAAATTTGGAACTATAAAATACTGCCACAATAAATTGTCCAAGTTATTTTTTAACTAATCCTAAGTGGTAACCGTTGCCAATTGTTTGATAACCCTCTTTAATACCAATACGCCGCAGGTATAGAACTTCTTTAACTTGTCTAAAACACAAAACACCAATAACTTCCTCTTGCTCTAAAGCAACATAACAGCAATAGGGTTCTTCTTTTGACTGGGACATTTTAAGGTATGTATCTAATCCAAAGGGTGTGCCATCTGAAGTATAATCAAAGTATCGCAAGCCAGTTTTGAACTCTTGAGTACAATCAACTTCACGAATTTCACGAATAACTGGAATATCATCACCCTTATTGGACTTTGTGTTACATCCACTCAAGTAGATACCTCTCAAATGAGACGGGGTTATATGGTGTGTGCTTGATATAAAGCCTATCGAACCACCTAGTGAAATACATAAGATGAAACCTATCCATATTTTGTCACCAATTTTTGTACTTTTGGGGGGTTGGTTTTAGTGGGGGCGAGTTTGTGTTTGTTATGGTTGTTGATTGTTGGGTGTGGAGCGGTGAAATATTTATATGATTAAAGTGGACTGCCTTCTTTTAGTGTTAAATATGAAATCTCAAAATCTAAGCGATTTTGAGGAAAGGCTTCAGATGCAAACGGATCAATCCTACCCCTGCACCAAACATGAAGGGGCTACTGATTATTTGTGGTCTTGGTACACATTCTATTACATCCAAGTGTAATCAAATCCTGATTTGAGTACTGCCGAAAAAGTTGAAGCTATAAGCAACAAACAGTCAGCTATACGTAATCACACAACCGTTTTGGCACATTTTGACCGTTTAAATCGTTTACTCGTTTATCCTCATGAAATACTATTATGCTATATTCTTAATGTTTTGTTAGGTTTTATTGGTAATTTTTTCTTTGTTTGGCCATTTTCTTATAGATAGATGCTACATATCCTGCTTTAATAGCAGCATTTATTTCGTCAATATCGCAAAAATCCATTCCTTTCTCTAAAACTTCAGGACAGATTTCTTCAAGCCAACTTTTTCGGTCTTCCCAATCCTCTCCCTTTCCAGTCCTTAACCCTTCTGCAATCTCTTCCAAACCCCAAACGCCGCCGCAATTTTCTATAATACCAAACCCTTTACCCTTAATTACACGGGGTAATTCGTCTGCAGAAATTATTTCAGACACATTTAGAGTTTCTAGTTTCACTTTAACATACCAACTATCACCAAAATCATACCACATCTCACCGCTATCACCTTCTTTTGTGAACAATTTGCTAATGACAACGCCTTTTACGTTTTTGACCGGTCCATCCCAATCATCTAACCCAGCTGGTAACGGCAAAACATACCGTTCGCCTTTTATGTTGAAGTCAAATAAGTGACCCCCCATATGAAACATCTCCATAAGAGCATAGCAAAAATCTGCTAAATCAGCGTTACTACTTATCTGAAATCTTCGCCAAATACGAGGCTTATAGTCTTGTAATTCTGCCACAAATTGCATAGTAGTATGTGCCATCATAACAATCATTCTTTAGGTTAGTCTTAAATTTCCTTTAAACTTTTCGACTACCAGTTTTGTAACACGTGTCGGTTGCAAACAATATCGGCAAAATCACGCGAAAAATGACGTAAAACTTAATTGTATTTGACTCTCTAAATGACCGGTAAAGTTAATCCTACACATCAAGCAATAGCGTATACACTATTTTTCATGTTTTGACTTTTGAATGCCTAGAAAATAAACACTTAATTAAAAATACCCGAAATAATCAGATTCAGAGCAATCTTACATACAGTAGTTTTAATGTACTTAATTACAATTTATTGAGGGAAAAATAATGTCAATGACAAAGAAAGAGTTTATTCGGAGCTTAAACCCAGAGGACGCGTTTGAAGTGTTGTTAGTTGTTCTCAATCAGAATCCTGACCTAGAGGATACGGTTTATCAAATTGCAAAGCAAGTTTTATGTAATATAACCTCTGATGATATCATGAACGATGTTTATAACGTGTTAGATAGACTTGATGTCGAGGAATTGTATAGGCGGTCAGGCAAAACACGGTATGGTTATGTTGAGCCATATGAAGAGGCATGGGTTATGTTTGAGGATGCCCTTGCGCCATATATTGATGAAATGAAAAAGTACCGGAAACTTGACATGTTAATTGTTGCAAAAAATTATTGTATAGGAATTATCAGTGGGATTAAAAAATTTGAAAAAGACTCATTTTCAGAGTTTACAGAGTGGATTGTTGACGCTCCAGGCGAAAAAATAGAAACGATATTTGAAGAATGGAAAAAGGGTAATGTAAGTGAAAAAGATGTTGCTGAAGTTTTAAAGATAATGAAGCGTTAGAGTATGCCAAAGAGTGTGGCGGCTTCTTTGTCTGTTATTACTCGTTTGCTGTTTTTGCCGGCGTTTTTTAGCATGCTTTGCATTTTTTCTTCTACTGTTTTTGCTAAGAATAATTTAAATTCAATTCCACGTAGCTTAAAAAACAGCGTTGGGTCAGTGTCAAATTTTGCGCCAATTGCGTATAAAACAGCGCTTACATGTTTACACATGTAGGCTACGTCGGGGCAGGAGCATGTGAATTTTATTTCTTTGTTTGAAGGAAATAGACCTTGGTTTTTTTGTGTAAATATATCTTCGAGTTCTTTTGGGAATCGGCCTTCAACTAGTTCTTCTAAGCCATTTATTCTATTGTTACACAATTTTGTTAGGTTGTCTAGTTTTTCTTTTAGTAGTGGTTCTATTTCTACTTTTATCCTGTATGGTGTGTTACTACTGCCACAAACTAGTGCACACACTTGACCTGCTTCTATTTTTAGGTCAATTACTAAACCGTTTCTGACATAGCTTCGACCTCGGTCTATACGGTTTGAGTAATCTGCATAGCTTTCAAGGTTTTTTGTCCAAGCTTTTCCCCACCAAGATTTTGCAATAGTGTTGCCCTCAATTATAACTGGACAAATGTTTGGGTTAGTTTTTTTAAGTTTATCTAATTGCCGTTTTGCTTTTGCAATTTTTTGACCAACCGTTTCATATTCCCGATAATAACCCCAGTAGCCCATCATTTTTCACCTGACATACGAAATATTTCCATCAATTCTGTATTACTCATTTCAGTGATCCAGTTTTCCCCTGTCGCCTCAATAATGTCCCCTGAGAGTTTCACTTTATCTTCAATCATTAAATCAATTTTTTCTTCAATAGTATTGGCGGAAATGAATTTGTGTACTAAGACGTTTTTTTGTTGTCCAATGCGAAATGCGCGGTCTGTTGCCTGATTTTCAACTGCTGGATTCCACCAACGGTCAAAATGTATTACATGATTCGCTTTCGCTAAATTAAGTCCTACTCCGCCAGCTTTGAGGGATAAAATCATGTAGGGTACATATTCCTTGCCACAGAATTTATCAACTAATGCTTGACGTTTTTTAACCTGTGTACCTCCATGTAACACTAAGCCTCGGCGTTCAAAAATTTTCTCCAAAAAATCATCAAGAGGGGCTATTATTTCTTTAAATTGCGTAAATACTAAAACGCGTTCACGCTTTTCATAGATAGTTTCGCATATATTTTTTAGTTGTATGAATTTTCCACTGTGCTTCTCATCATATCCTCCTTGACTAAGATAATGGTCTGGATGATTACAGATCTGTTTTAAACGCAATATGCCTGTTAGAATTATACCTCTTCTTTCAATACCCTCAGCGTTTTCAAGCTTTTCTTCCAGTCCCTCTACGAAGTCTTTGTAGAGAACAATTTGTTTTTTGCTAAGAGGTGTATAAGTCTTCATTTCAATTTTATCGGGCAAATCAGAAATTACTGACTTATCAGTTTTAAGACGTCTTAAAATAAAGGGTGAAACAACAGAGCGCAACTTTCCGTAATCATTTTCATGATTTTTTAGTCTATCTGTAAAGGTTTTAAACTCTTTCATATTTCCCAAAAGACCCGCATTCAAAAAATCAAAAAGTGACCAAAGATCTGTAAGCCTATTTTCAATAGGTGTTCCAGTTAGGGCTATCTTTGAATCTGTTTTTATACTCTTAACAGCCTTGGTCTGTTTTGTAGCAGGATTTTTGATGGCTTGCGCCTCATCTATAATAAATAGCGACCATGTTGCGTTCAAAACATCTGTAAGCTTACTAAGCATTGTATATGTTGTGATGTATATCTGGTAAGTATTGTCAATTTTACTGGTTGATTTGTCCTGTAAAACCTTATACTTGAGATTTGGCGCAAATTTTTCTATTTCAGCTTTCCAATTTCCTATAAGTGAGGCAGGAATTACCAACAGGGAAGGCTTTTCTTGTTTCTGTGAAACCCGCAAATACTCAAGTAAACCTATGACTTGAACGGTTTTACCCAAGCCCATGTCATCAGCAAGGCATGCCCCAAATCCCATCTCTATCATCAACGTTAGCCAATTTAGACCCAACTGTTGATAATGCCTCAAAACAGCCTTAAACTCACCGCCAGCAGAAATAGTTTGAATTTTCTCTGGTTTTTTAATTTTTTCAAGCGCTAAGGCTAACCATTGCCCGTTTGAAATTTCAACATCAACTCTGCCCTTCTCAGGTAAATTAAGCAGTTTTGCTGTTTGCATTTCAAGGCGTAGGGCATCAAATATGCCAATGGAATCCCCACCGTTAGCATATGCTCTGGCATTCTCCATTATTTCAAGAGCCTGTTTTAATTTATTATGATCAACTTCCACCCATTTACCTTTTAAAAATATCAAACCCTCACTTTGGGAGAGCAGAAAACTTACCTCCGCCTCAGTTAAAACTTCATCACCCAATGAAATTTGAGGATTAAAACTCAAAATTGCTTTTGCTCCAACTCTTGAGTGGCCTTTTTCACCAACGGTTACTTTTACACCAATTTGATTCTGTTTCTTCTTCCACCAATCAGGAATTCTGCAAATAATCCCTGATTCCTCATAGAGGGGAATCTCTTTCAAAAACATATAAGCATCATCAGAAGAAAACCTAAGTGGACTGAATAATTCTCCCGATTCAGCTAACTGAGAAATCAATGCACTTCTTTGAACGGCTTGACTAACCGTGGAAAGCAACTCTAATAATTTAGCTGTTTGATCTTTATACTCAAGCAACGCCTGTTTTAGAGGGACATGACTTACATTTCCAGTATCAGATTTAGTTGAATACGTAGCTAAAAACGCAAAAGGCATAGCATCATTTTTACTTTCAACTAGATGAAAAAATACTCGACCCATTACAGTTAAATTTGATTTTTGTTCAGTTAGAAACCGCTGAACCGTTCCCTCATACTCCCGGATAAGACCTTTAAATATTGTTACAAGCTCAGAAAAAACCTCGCGCAACCACCGAGTATTAACATGTTCAATGCCTGCTGCAAAAGGCGTAGCTGACATTAAACCCTCAAGCTCATCATCACTAAAAACAAATTCAGTCGTTTCTCTTGTAAACTCTATGTCTGTTTGGAGAGAAATTTTATTTATCATCTTTTCCGAAATTACATGCAAAAACCGCACGCTATCAGTTGGATCGTCTATAGGTTTAAATCCAAAGAAAAAAAGAGTCCTATATGGGTCTTTTAAAAAATTATTATACAACTTTAACTCTTGGCTTAAACCCTCACCCCACCCATCAAAGTCTACGCTAAACCCCTGCTCTTCAAAAACCACAATAAGACGCTTATTCTCTACATTTCTCATCTTTCCACAACATCACTCTCCACATTAACAACCTAAAATAAAGCCTTTCCTAACTTGAGACAATAAAAAGTTTTAACAGTAGACGTTAGCTCCAGTATTTTTGTATTCTCAAACCGATTAAATGCACTACCGAATGATCAAATCAGATGTATAAGCAACCTCTGAAAACCTCTTAACTATCTGGTATAATGTGTGGAAAAGGTAAAGTAGGGAAATTTGTGTGGGATAATTGGGCTGTATTTGTTTTGTTTCTATCAGTTTGAAACATAAAACGTGAGTTTTCGGAGGTTGCCTAAATTAGGAATAAAAACAAAATGTTAACTCAATAATAAAAAAAACAAATAGTTAAATCACTAAACGGTAAATCCAATAAGTATTATTGGTTTTATAGACACAAAAAGAGCTGAATCATTCGATGAATACTCATAGTCAAACTGAAGAAAATGAGAAATCTAAAATGTTTCGCAAACACTTTGCTACAGAAGATAAAGCAGAAACTGTAAGAACTATAACTCAGCATTTGAATACACTTGCAAATTATACTTTTGAATATGTAGACAAGAATCGAGCTATGCTAAATGGAGGTATTGAGCATTATCGAAAATTTTTAGATACTGAAAATCTTCCTATCCATTCAGAATGTCCTGAGAAGGTTATACAGCAGTTATCAAAATATTTTCAAAGAGCTGTTCAATGGGAAAAAGCAGAAACAATGATAAACATCACACCACCAGCCAATTTAGTAAGCATTGCTAGTTTTACGTATGCGTGTTTGTTTAATCCTAATTTTGCGTACGATGAACCCTCTGGTTGCTTATTGTCTACTGAGTTAGTTGTTACAAAATTTTTAGCACAATTAGTAGGTTGGGATGTAAAGAAGGCCGGTGGGGTATTTACTTTTGGTGGGAAAGGTATCAGTTTATATGCGGGCAAAATGGGACTTGTAAAAGCAATACCTAACATCAGACATACAGGAATTAGCAATAGTCAAATAGTGATTGCTACCAGTGAAAAATCACATCCTTGCCATGTAGAGATATGTGATTGGTTAGGTATTGGACGCGATTCCTGTTTGAGTTTACCTACTGACGTGAATGGTCAGTTGAATTTGGAAATATTTGAAAAAACCTTGAGAACTAAGATAGTACAAGGTGTGAAAATAGGTTGTATTATTATAAATGGTGGAACAACTAATGAGGTTATAGTTGATCCAATTAAAAAAGTGGCAGAAATTAGAGATAGCTTGGTAAAAGAGTTTATGCTTGATTATGTTCCGCATATTCACGTTGATTCTGTTATTGGGTGGGTTTGGATGGTTTACAACCATTATGATTTTAATGAAAACAGACTTGAAATGTCGGAGAGAGAGATAGCAAAAATTGTTTCTATGAGAGATAAAGTTTCTGAATTAAAATATGCAGATTCTTTTGGTGTTGACTTTCATAAAACAGGGTTTTGTCCCTATATTTCAAGTTGTATTGTAGTAAATAACACTGCTGATTTGCAGGCATTAGGTGGGAAGACAGCGTATGATCTGGATTTGTTAAGGTTGGGGGAGTATGCACCGTTTGAATGGACTTTAGAATTATCTAGGGGATCGGGTGGTCCAATATCTGCATATGTCGCGTTTAAGTTGTTTGGTGTGCATGGTTTTCAGGATTTGATCTATTGTATGTTTTCAAATGGTGAATATATTCGAGAATTGCTAAGTGTAGAAAGAGATTTTGATGTTATAAATAATGAAACTGAAGGGTTTGCTACGTTGTTTGTTATTTTGCCTTTTTCAGAAAAACTGCGGTATAATGACTATGTTAAATTAGGTGAGGTAGGCGTAAGGTCTCTGTTAGAGTATAACCAGCAATTTTATCTTTTTTTAGTAAAAAAGTATGAAACGGGTGAGATTGGCTTTAGATTATCATTTTCGGAAAGTTATAAACCGCAGGGTGTAAACGTTAAAACTGGGTGTTTAAAAATTTATCAATCATCTCCTATCGCAGATAGAGAAGAAATTAAAAAAGTGATTAAACAGTTGGTTTCATTAAAGGAAACATTTGATAACAGTTGTGATAAATTATTTGAAGAGCAAAAGAGTTCGCCATCGGATTTTGTATATCGGTAATATGAAGAGTAGGATAGCCTTGCGGTATAACTCGTTATTGAATAATTGTGTTACCACAACATTCCAAAACATAGAAGTGAATTACCTACTGTTTACCAGACTGTGTCAAAACTCAAAAACCAACACACTAAACCACAAGATACAGTACACGCATAAATAATACACACCATATACAGTACAGTATAATCAGTAAAAATTAGTTTTGACACAGACTCTAACGCAGCAGGTATTCTGCTGAGTTTGTATAAATGCTAAAAAATGGAGATATGTTTGTATTAATTTTTGTTATGACGTTTTTTCTTTAGTGCTACCGTAGCAATAGCAACCGTGATTAGTACTGTGCCTGCAATGATACCTGCTACAATAATTGTCCATGATGTGATTTGTGGGTTATTTGGGTTTTGAGCGCCTCCGGATAGATTCATAACGATTGTGTGAGTGCTATGTGAATATGTAATGGTAATAGTCCACGTGTCTGATCCTTGTGAACTGCTGAAGGCTATTTGTTTCCCATCAAGATAGATTTTAAGGTTTGAGATGTCATTGATGAGAGTTTTTGGAACGTTTACATTGACGTAGCCTGTAGTACCTGTATCGCCATTTGCTCTGAAGCTTAGTTCGCTGGTTTCTGAGTTGAAATTAAGTTGTGAAATGGTCGAGTTGGATGATATTGTGAATACGTTTTCTTTTATGTTGCCCTCTGTTGCTGGTTCGATGGCAAAGTTTATTGTTGCTGTTACCCCGTTGTATTCTGAATCTGCAGTATGTTCAGCTTTGAATGAAAAAATTCCTGATGTTGAAGATACCCAGACTGCATTGAATTGACCTTCGTTGTTTGTGTTAACTAATGTTAATGGTTCCCAAGTTCTGCCTCCATCTTTGCTAATGTAGAGTTGTAATGCTTTATTTGCAAGTCCTATGTTATTGTTTGAAATTGTGCCACTTAGGTCTACTCTGAATCCACTGTCAATGTGTGTACTTTTGCATTGAAGGTTGATTGTTGGTGTCGGTTTATTTGGTGATGGTGTGGCTGTTGGTTGTGTGGTTGGTGTTGGGGTGGTTGTTGGTGTTGATGTTGGTTGTGTGGGTGTGGGTTGGGGTGGTGCTGTATCTGAAACAGGGAGTTGGATTACAAAGTTGGTTTGTGAGTCTTCTATGGATACCCAATGGTTTCCGTTGTGTGATGCTGGAATTGTTATTGATACATCAAAGGAGCCTTGTGCGTTGGCTATTGTGGTTCCAATAATTGCTGCGTTGCGCCATTGATCTGCTGTTACAGTACCTGCGGCTGTTTCTCCGTCCCATCGGACATAAATGACTCCTGGATGGAAATAACGACCAGAAATTGTTATGGTGTCTCCTGATTTTACTTTTAGGTCATAGTTGACAAAGTTTGTAGAGCTACCGAAAAGAGCTGTTGCTGTTTTACTTCCAACTTGTTTTAATCCACGTGCATATTGTGTGTAATCTGCATATGAATAGGCTCTACCATTAACTTCTGACCTAAACGTTATCTGTGATGAACTTTCATAATAATCGCCTGCAGAGCCTTTGTTTTTCAAATCAGGCATTTTAACACTTAAATTTATGTTCCCAGCAGCATCTGCTTGTATACTTGTCCAATAATTCCATGAGCCATAAAGAGTATCGCGATAACTTAAATCAACAGTACTCAAAGCGGGGTACCCTGAACCAGTAAACCGTACTGTTGCACCTCCCGTACCTGAAGACGGCGAAATTTGAAGGGTACCAGAAGTTATCAATATCTTTACAATAAGTGTATCCGCTGAATCCTCTATAGCTATGTAATGCTCGCCAGCGTCAATTGAATTAGGAATAGTTACAGTAGTCTCAAAATAGCCCAAATTATTAGCAATTGTACTGCCAAGTCGTATTGCATCATCCCATTGATCACGAGTTACTGTTCCCACAGTTACTTTGCTATCAAGCAAGACATAAACTATTCCCGGATGGAACCATTTGCCTGAAATTTTAAATGTATCACCAACTTTAACGTTAACAGTTGAAACCAAATTAGTATTGTTTCCATAAAGCCCATACGCTGTTTGTCCTCCAATAGTTTTAAGGCCTCGTGCATACTGATTGTAGCTTGCAAAACTGTACGTTAAACCCTGATATTGTGTTTTAAATTGAACACGGTTAAATGTTTCAGGATTGTCTCCTTGATAATTTGATTTTCCTAAATCCGGAATCTCTGCAGTGAACGAAAAACTGCCTGAGGCATCTGTTGTCTCTCTTCTCCAAATTCTATACTCTGAATATGTTGGATCATAATATGCAATATCAATTGTTGAGAGCGCTGGATAGCCTGAACCGCTAAATCTAACGGGAACCCCACCTGGGCCTTCATTTGGCGTAATTTGGAATGTGAATTGATCAATTTGAGGAGCAGTTACAGTTATGTATGTATCAGTTACCGCAACTGAACCTGTATCTGTTTGTGAACCTGCAGCACCAAAATCAAAGGCTTTAACTGTGTATCTTCCTGCAGGCATGTTGTTTGCAAAGGTGCCATTTACCCAGTTATTTCCAATAACCCATGAGCCTTCATTGTTTGAATAATAAGAGCTAGATGAACTTTGGAGGTTTGTTACTGAAAACATTGGCGAATAAATGTAGTCACCTGATGAAACTGTGGTTGAAAGGTCACGACTTAGAAGAAGATAAAATTGATTACCTGACCACATGATACTTTGATCTCCAAAATACAAGTTTACGGTGTCGCCAGCAGTTACTTGCTGGTTTGGAGCGCTTGCTGTAGTTCTGTTTATCCTAATAGCACCTGTAGCTGAGTAACCGATGTTAATCTGTGTTGGAATGATAATTGCTATCATAAGTACAAATACGATAAGACACATGATTTTTTTGTTCAATACGCTAACGCTCCAAACATTGTTTATTTAATATGTTATTTAAATTTGATGGAGTATTATACATCATACGAGCATTTCTGTTTTTAGCAAAATATTGAAAATATGACACTAACTAATTTCTGTTTTACAAACCATTTTTTCTAAAAAACCTAAAAAATGAGAAACTTCTTTTAACTTGTCAGCAACATAAACAAGTATATGCAACGTAGATCCAAAAAACAAATAATCTTTGCTGTAGCATTAGTTATGATCATTACTTCAGCAGCAATACTATTTGTCCACTCCGGCAAACAACACAGTGAAGACACTCAAGTATTTGTTGGTGTAACCTATGGTGGTGACTCAGTGTCCGAAGCTAAACAGCTCATAGACAAAGTTAGATCTTACACTAATCTGTTTGTTTTACAATCAGGCAATTTGCAAAGAGATATAAACTCTATAAACGAGATAGGCGATTACACAGTTGAAGCTGGTCTGCATTTTCTGCCCTATTTTGGTCATTATATTGAAGACACCTTTTCTGTTTGGTTTGATTCAGCAAAAGAACGTTGGGGCGATCATCTAATTGGAGTCTACTATAGCGATGAGTTAGGCGGCAAAATGCTGGATGATTACACTAAATTCACTGACTCAGTTACGGGGGATTCTATAATGAAAACACGATACAGCGATGTTGTTGTAGAAAAAACGAGCGGTGTAACCATACATTATGAACTTAACGGCAAAATTAACCTATATGAACCTACAAGCAACGAAGATGGCATATATTCAACTTATTATCCAAATGGCACAGTAATTTCCAATCAGCCAACTGCAACAGCATCAACCACTTATCAACAATTATTAAACGCTCACCCATTCAAAAATAGCCATGAAGTATCCCAACAGTTTTTAACCATAAATCATAAAAAAATTAGTTTCTTAAAAAACTTGACCACAGTTTTTAGCTCCGATTATGCCCTTCACTGGTATGATTATCAGGCAGGATATGACGTGCTATTTACACAATTAGGCTGGAACATTTCACTTAACCAACAAATATCCCTTTGCCGCGGAGCAGCAACCGCACAGAACAAAGATTGGGGTGCCATAATCACTTGGAAATATAATACACCTCCATATCTTGACAGCGGAGAAGAAATCTACAACCAACTAAAAACCTCGTATGAGTGCGGAGCAAAATATTTGATGCTGTTTAATTTTTACGAGGAAGGGGTTTCAAATTCTTATGGTACCCTTAAAGAGGAACATTTTGATGCTTTAAAACGCTTTTGGAATGATGTAGTTCAAAATCCTAATGTTGATCATGGTAGAATTAACGTTGATTCTGTACTGGTTTTACCTAAAAACTTTGGGGGAGGTTTACGGTGGCGCGATGACATTGTTTGGGGTATTTTTAAAGCTGATGAAACATCCGGTAAAATTTGGGACTTGACCCAATCCGCCTTAAATACCCATGGCTACGCTCTTAACATTGTGTACGACGACCCAGATTATCCATTGGCGTCAGGATATAAAAACATCATAAAGTTTCAAGACAAGTAAAAACTCTTGTCAATACATAGTTGCAACCAATGATATGTATGTAATTTAAACAGAACACTACTGTAACCATAGCGCGTTTAAACCTAAATTCTGCACGTTTTTATAGTATACAAATGGGTGAGTCTATTTTAAATTATATTTATAATTAATTTCTTGTTTGAAATATTGGGATGAGTTGATAGTATTTTTTACAACTCATCTTTTTGCGG
>Ga0209628_10002485_pt1 | contig 12546 bp, 13 predicted proteins | sample TergutCu122P4_FD_187285 | JGI IMG/M metagenome (GOLD analysis project Ga0209628, IMG submission 187285) | Cubitermes ugandensis P4 segment gut microbial communities from Kakamega Forest, Kenya - Cu122 P4 (SPAdes) (version 2) | ecosystem: Host-associated > Arthropoda: Insects > Digestive system...
CAATGGCGAAATCCGTTTTGTACCTGGCAAAAACACTCGGCACCCAGCGCATCCCGGCAGCGGGCGCCTGGCCGCACGGGCTGCCTTGCAGGTGCAATCCAGCACCTGCCGCGGCATCCCGCGCGCCCATGCATCCCGCTGCCGGGCGCGCTGGGCGCCGCCACGGTGAAATATCCGGGTAAACCCGCCGCCGCGCTGTCATTGCACCGGCTCCACCACAAAGGGCCGCAGCCCGTCGGTGCCCACGCGCAGCAGTTGATTGCTGCCCGCGCGCCGCAGCAGCACCTGCTGCGCGCCGATGACCGGCTCCGGCCCCAGCAACAGCGGCGCGCTGGCCGCCGCCGTGGTGTGCGCGTCCAACCAGTTGCCGGGCATGGGTTCGGCCAGCGGCGGCAGGCCGTCAAAGGCAAAGCCGCGCTCGGTGGTGTGCCAGATCACCGGCACGCCAGCGGCGCGCGATTGCGCCCGCGCCGACTCCAGCAGCGCCGCCAGCCGCTCGGCCTCGCGCGCCAGCAGCGTGCCATCGCTGTTTGGCAGCGCCAGCGTGACCAGCGCCGCGCTCACGGCGATGATGACCAGCACCACCATCAGCTCGACCAGGGTGAAGCCAAGGCTTTGCGGCTGTTTGCGTTTCATGCGCCGCGTTCCCAAATGATGTTCACACTGAACGCTTCATGCGCGGTCACTGCCAACTGCCAATGTCGGCGTCCTTGCCCTCGCCGCCGCTTTTGCCGTCGGCGCCAAAGCTCATCACGTCCACCTCGCCCTTGATGCCCGGGTTGAGGTATTGGTACGGATTGCCCCAGGGGTCGTTGGGCAGTTTTTCCAGATACGGCCCGCGCCAGTTGCCGGGCACGGGCGCCACCGAGGGGCGCGCGATCAGCGCCTGCAAGCCCTGCTCGGCGCTGGGGTAGCGCTGGTTGTCCAGCTTGTACGTCTTGAGCACGCCCATCAGGGTTTGCACGTCGTGGCGGGCGGCGTCAACCTTGGCATATTCGGCGCGCTCCAGCACGTTGGGCAGGATCAGCGCCGCCAGCACGCCAAGAATGACCAGCACCACCATCAACTCGATCAGGGTAAAACCGGCCGCCCGGCGCAGGCGGGCCATCAGTGGAGGCGAGGCAGTCATGGGGATATTGGCCCGTAAGCTGAGTTGGTTCAATGATAATCACTGGATCATGACACTGGCAGTGCGTTTATGAAGTGGCGTGCGTCAGCGCGTTTTGCCGCTGCTGCCGCCGCGGCGCTGGTGTGGGCGCTGGCCGCTGGCAGCGCGCTGCTGTGGGCGCTGCGCACCGGCGGCGCGCATGTGCCGGTGGACGCGCCACTGGCAAGCGCCGCACCGGCGGGCACGGTGGACGCGCGCGCCGTGGCGCGCGCGCTGGGCGCGTCCGACGCGGCGGCGGCCGGCACGGCGGCAGGCCCGGCCGAGTTGACCGCCCGGCTGGCGCTGCGCGGAATCGTGACGCATGACGGCCACGGCGCGGCGCTGATCGCGGTGGACGGCAAACCCGCCAGGCCGGTGCGCGAAGGCGCGCAACTGCCGGGGCTGGAAGGCGGCTGGACCGTGCGCGCGCTCACGCCGCGCGCGGTGCTGCTGGAATCGGGCGATCAGCAAGCGCGGCTGGAGCTGCCGCCGCTGTCCGAGCGCTCCAGCGCCGCCGACGCGGCCGCCGCGCCGCCGCCGCCCGCGCCAATAACGCCCAAGCCAGTGCCCGCCCCCATACCGCGCGGGCAGCGGCAATAAAATCCCTCCCCCTTTGGGGGAGGGCCAGGGTGGGGGCAAGCAGCGCACAAATGCTCATGGCCCAATCAAAAATCCGCCCGTCCCGGCGGCCTGGCCAGCAAGCGCAAATCAGCGCCCACGCGCCGCACCTGATGCCATTCAAAGCGCGGGCCATCGCCCAGCGCCGCCAGCGTGCCGATGGCGGCAAGCGGCGCGCCTTCGCCCAGCAGCACGGGGGCCTGGTACAGCAGCAGTTCATCGACCAGGCCCGCGCGCAGCAGTGCGCCGTTGAGCCGTGCGCCGGCTTCGACGTGCACCTCGTTGACTTCGCGCCGCGCCAGCTCACGCAACAGGGCGGGCAAATCCACCTGTCCGCGTGCATCTGGCAGCGCGATCACTTGCGCGCCCCGCCCGGTGATGGCTTTATGGCGCGCGGCATCCTGCACGGCGGTGCACACCAGCACGCGCCGCGCGGCCACCTCCCACAAACGGGCGGCGGCGGGGGTACGCAACTGGCTGTCCAGCAACACCAGATCGGGCTGGCGCGTGACGTTTGGCAGGCGCGCGTCAAGGCGCGGATCGTCATGCAGCACGGTGCCGATGCCGGTCAGCACGGCGCAGGCGCGCAGCCGCCAGGCGTGCCCATCGGCGCGCGCGGCGGGTGATGTGATCCACTGGCTTTGCCCGTCCGGCAAGGCGGTGCGGCCATCCAGCGACGCGGCGGCCTTCAGGCGCACCCAGGGCGTGCCGCGCACCATGCGGCTGAAAAAGCCGATATTCAGCTCGCGTGCATCATGCGCGCCCATGCCCACGGCAACCTCGACGCCAGCCGCGCGCAAGCGCGCAAAGCCTTGCCCGGCAACGCGCGGATTGGGGTCTTGCAGCGCCGCTACCACCTTGCCAATGCCGGCGTCAATCAGCGCGTCGCAGCACGGGCCGGTGCGCCCCTGATGCGCGCACGGCTCCAGCGTGACATACGCGGTGGCCCCGCGCACCGCCCGCCCGCCCGCCGCCGCATCGCGCAGCGCCATCACCTCGGCATGCGCCTGCCCCGCCGCCTGCGTGTGCCCGCGCCCCAGCAGCGCGCCGCCAGCATCAACAATGACACAGCCCACCGCCGGATTGGGCGCGCAAATGGCGCGCGCTTGCGCCGCCAGCTCCAGCGCCGCGCGCATGTGCGGGTCGATGGCTTGGCTGGAGGTCATTTCAGGCGGAAGAGGGTTCAATGACGAGCGCACCGAAGCGCTGTCTGTGCTGCCCGTCTTTGGTCATGGCGCGCGCCTTGGTAAGCGAGTTAGAGCATTTTCGGTTCAAGCATTGACAACCCGCTCGGGCTGAGCTTGTCGAAGCCTGTTCTGAGCCTGTCGAAGGGCCGGGACGCAGGGCTTCGACAAGCTCAGCCCGAACGGTCAGAAGTGTTCATGACAAAACAGAAACCGCTCTAGCGTAGCACGAAAACTCGTGCGGCTGGCGCGGCCAAAAAGAAGGGCGTCACTGAGGACGCCCCTGGGAAGTACTGAATCTGAAGCCTGATTTATCGAGAATTTTTCAATCGTCTTGGAATGTTTGCCGGTGGTCAGCCAGCGGTGTCTCCTCGGCCCCCTCCGCTGTCAGGTTGCATTTGCATCCCGCAGCATCTGGACTCAACTTTAATGGCTGATGTGGCCGTTGGCTATAGGTGTTTGCCCTATTGGGGTTAACCCTTACTTTTGCCATCTCGACCGGGTTGCTTAACTTTCGCTGTCCTGCCCCAGTTGCGGCAGCATTGAGTTTGGCCCCAGCCGCAGCAGGCCGGTTTTGCCGTAGACGGCCAGTTTGCCGCGCGTGTCGGTGATGTCCAGGTTGCGCATGGTGAGCTGGCCGATGCGGTCCAGCGGGGTGAAGGGGGCGTTTTCCACCTTTTCCATCGACAGCCGCTCGGGCGCGTAGGTGAGGTTGGGCGAGCTGGTGTCAAGAATCGAATAGTCGTTGCCGCGCCGCAGCTCCAGCGTGACTTCGCCGCTGATGGCGCCAGCCACCCAGCGCTGGGCGGTTTCGCGCAGCATGATGGCTTGCGGGTCGAACCAGCGGCCCTGGTAGAGCAGGCGGCCCAATTTGAGGCCATTGGTGCGGTATTGCTCGATGGTGTCTTCGTTGTGGATGCCGCTGACCAGCCGCTCGTAGGCGATGTGCAGCAGCGCCATGCCGGGCGCTTCGTAGATGCCGCGGCTTTTGGCTTCGATGATGCGGTTTTCGATCTGGTCGCACATGCCCAGCCCGTGCCGGCCGCCGATGCGGTTGGCTTGCATGAACAGCTCCACCGGGTCGGCGATTTCTTGTCCGTTGAGGGCGGCCGGGCGGCCTTCGTCAAAGCGCACGCGCACTTCTTCGGGTTTGACATCCACTTCGGGCTTCCAGAAGGCCGCGCCCATGATCGGCTGGACGATGCGGATGCCGCTGTTCAAAAATTCCAGATCCTTGGCCTCGTGCGTGGCGCCAAGCATGTTGGAGTCGGTGGAGTAGGCTTTTTCAGCCGCCATCTTGTAGCCAAAACCGGCCTTTTGCATGAACTCGGACATTTCCTTGCGCCCGCCCAGCTCGTCGATGAAGCGCTGGTCGAGCCAGGGTTTGTAGATTTTCAGCGCCGGGTTGGCCAGCAGGCCGTAGCGGTAAAAGCGCTCGATGTCATTGCCCTTGAAGGTGCTGCCATCGCCCCAGATGTGCACGTCGTCTTGCTTCATCGCATTGACCAGCATGGTGCCAGTGACGGCCCGGCCCAGCGGCGTGGTGTTGAAGTAGGTGGCGCCAGCGGTGCGGATGTGAAACGCGCCGCATTGCAGCGCGGCGATGCCTTCGTTGGCCAGTTGCGCGCGGCAATCGACCAGGCGCGCCTGCTCGGCCCCGTACTCCAGCGCCTTGCGCGGAATGGCGTCGTAATCAGGCTCGTCGGGCTGGCCCAGGTTGGCGGTGTAGGCGTAGGGAATGGCGCCCTTTTGGCGCATCCACAACAAGGCGGCGCTGGTGTCCAGCCCGCCGGAAAAGGCAATGCCGACCTTGTGACCGGCGGGAAGTGATTGCAAGATGGTGGACATTTACGTGCGTGCCTTGGCTGGCGAAGTGGATGGGGCGCAAAGTCAGCGATTATCCGGCGGCAATTGTTCAAACACCTTCAGCGCCAGACACAAGTCCTGCCACGCCCTGGCTTTTTCGGGCAGGGCGCGCAGCAGGTAGGCGGGGTGATAGGTGACGATGACGGGCACGCCCTGGTAGCTGTGCACGCGCCCGCGCAGGCGGCCGATCGGCTCGGTGGTTTGCAGCAGCGACTGCACGGCAAAGCGCCCCATCGCCAGCATGATGCGCGGCTTGAGCAGCGCCACCTGGCGGCGCAAGAACGGCTCGCACTGCGCCACTTCATCAGGCTGCGGATTGCGGTTGCCGGGCGGGCGGCACTTCAGGACGTTGGCGATGTAGACGCCGCTTTTTTGTTGGTCATTTTGGCCGCCAGCGCTTGTCTGACTTGCGCTGTCAGCTATGGTTTCAGTAGTTGCGTCGATGTGCCGCGCCAGTCCGATGGCGGCCAGCATGTTGTCCAGCAGTTTGCCCGCCTGGCCGACGAAGGGCTGGCCCAGCCGGTCTTCGGTTTCGCCCGGAGCTTCGCCCACCACCATCCAGCGCGCGCCGCGGCTGCCAACGCCAAATACCGCTTGCGTGCGGCCCGCGCACAGGCCGCAGGCGCGGCAGTTGGCCACTGCCGCTTGCAGCGCCGGCCAGTCCATTGCAGCGACGCCCTCCGGGCGCGGCCCAGGCGCGGCGCTGGCGGGCGGCGGCGCGGATTGGTGCGTGGGCGCGGCGCGCGGCGCTGGTGGTGATGGCAGCGGCAGCGCGGCATCTTGCACGCTGGCGCTGCTGGCCGCCGCCGGGGCTGGCGCGGCGGCCGGATCAGCGGCACGCCCGGCGCCCGGCAGCCACACGCGCACGCCCATTTCGGCCAGCATGGCGCGTTGGCGGGCGTCCAGTTGCAAGCTCATGGTTTCAACCGCATGACGATGGCATCTTCGCGCGCGCCGTGCGGCAACGGGTAGTAGTCCTTGCGCACACCGGCGATGGCAAAGCCGCGCTTGAGATAAATCTGCCGCGCCCGGGCGTTGCCGCCGCGCACTTCCAGCCACAGCCACTGCGCGCCCTGATAGCGCGACCACAGCGCCAGCGCATCCAGCATCGCCAGCGCCCAGCCCTGGCGCTGAAACGCGGGTGCGACGGCGATGTTGAGCAAATGCACTTCCTGCACGCCCGGCATGGCGACAAAGTAGCCCAGCAGTTGCCCGCCCGCCAGCAGGCAGCGCGCCTGATGACCGGCGGCCAGCGTGTCCACAAAATTGCCGCGCGTCCACGGATGGGTGTTGACGGCCTGCTCGATCGCCAGCACGGCGTCCAGCAATGCGTGCGTCATTGGCTCCAGGCGCACTTCATCATCGGCCAATGCGGCGGTGGCGGTGGTGGGCAAGGCGGCGTTCACGATTGCTCTTTGGCGGCGGCGCGCTCGGCGCTGGTTTGCGCCACTTTATCGCGGATGTACAGCGGCAGCGCCTGCTCGGCCGTCACCGCCTGTCCGGCGGCCAGCAGCGCAGGGGCCAAATCCAGCATGGCGGCGGCGTCGGGCAGCGCGCCGATGCGCGGCCAGCCTTGCAGTGCGGGCGGCAGGCGCGCGGCGATTTCGGCGCCAAAAGCGTTGCCCGCCAGCGCCCAGCCGCCATCAGGTGCATCTGCCGGCGCGGCGGCTGGCAAAGCCAGCGCCTCGGGCGCGCTCACCCTTGTGTCACCCAGCGTGCGCCAGCGTGCGGCGGCGCCATCAAACACATAAGCAGCGCTGTACAGCTCGCCCATGCGCGCATCCAGCAGCGCCAGCACGCGCGTGGCGCCGTGCGAGCAGCGCGCCGCCTCGGCTACCGCCAGCAAGGTATCCACCGGCAGCACCGGCACGCCCGCGCCAAACGCCAGCCCCTGCGCCACCGAGCACGCCGTGCGCAGCCCGGTAAACGACCCCGGCCCGCGCCCAAACACAATGGCGCGCAAGTCCACCAGCGCCAGCCCGGCCTGCGCCAGCAGCCCCAGCAGCGCCGGAATCAGCGCCGCCGACGCCTGCGCCCCGCCCGCTCCCTGATGCCGCCAGCGCGCGCCATCGGCGCGCTGCACGGCGACCGAAAGCTGCCCGGTACTGGTGTCAAAGGCCAGCAGGTTCATGTCGGTTCAATCGTCCGAAGCAATGCCCAGCAGCGGCACGCCCAGCGCGGCGGCGGCGGTGCGCAGGCCGGTGTCCAGCGTTGCCAGCGGCAGCTCCAGGCGCTGCGCCAGCTCAAGGTAGGCGGCGTCGTAAACGGTTAGGCGATAACGGCCGGCCAGGCGGTTGGTGGTTAGCCAGGCTTGCTCGGCGGTCTGCATGTCTAGCGTGACCGGCAGCGATTGAAGAAACGCGATCCGGTCATGGCGGGTTTGCATGGCGATGCGCCCGCGCCGTTCGGCCATTGCCAAAGCGTTGAGCACTTCCAGCGGCCACAGGGACGGCGCGTATGCACCGGCATCGGTCAACTGGCCCAGCAGGGCGTCGGCAGCTGGCGTGGCTTCGTCTTCAAAGCACCAAGTCAGGGCGACAGAGCTATCCAGAACGAAGCTCATGGGCGGCCCTCATTGACCAGTTCCTTTATGGACAGGCCGCCAAGGGTTACGCCCTTGCGGGCTTCCAGCAGCATCCTGGCCGCCTGCTTGGCCTTGGCGCGGTCAAAGGCTGGCTGCACGGGGGCCAGCCGGGCGACGGCTTTGCCGTGCCGGGTGATGATGAATTCCGCGCCCACGGCCACCTGATCGAGCAGGCCGCTGAGCTTGTTTTTGGCTTCGAATAGCGCGACTTGCTGCATGATGGATTACCTCGTTTATGGCTAGATCATGGCTAGCTATTATAGCTCCTCCTGAGAGTGACGCGCCCACTGGCCGGGGGGGGCCCGGCCACGAGCGCACTTGGTTGGCTTGGCTGCGCAGCCTTTCGTATGGAATTGGATAAACTCCACTGACATGATCACCTCATCACCCTGCCCACGCCCCTTGACTCCCCGCCGCGCCGCCCGCTGGAGTGCGCGCCAACTTATCGCGCCGCTGGCACTGTGGCTGGCTGGTTTTGCCGCGTCGGCTGGCGCTGCCGAGGCGCTGCCGGCCAGCGTTACCCAGGCGCTGGCGCGCGCCAAGGTGCCCGCTGGCAGCGTGGCGATGGCGGTTGTGCCGCTGCCGCCGGGGCCGCTCAAGCCGGACGGCAAGCGCCCGGCGGCGCCCGCGCTGCGGCTGGATTGGCGCTCCGGCGAGCCGATGAATCCGGCCTCGGTCATGAAGCTGGTGACTACTTACGCCGGGCTGGATTTGCTGGGCACGGGCTATTTCTGGAAGACGCGCGTGTTTGCGCAAGGCGATGTGCAGGACGGCGTTTTGCACGGCGACTTGCTGATTCAGGGCGGGGGCGATCCCAAGCTGGTGCGCGAGCGCATCGAGGACTTGCTGCGCGCCATTGCAGACAAGGGCGTGCGCAAGATAGACGGCGACATCCTGCTGGACAACAGCGTCTTTAGCCTGCCGCCGCACGACGCCGCCGCCTTTGACGACGACCCGCTGCGTCCCTACAACGCCGGGCCGGACGGGCTGCTGCTCAACTTCAAGGCGCTGATGTTCAAGTTTGTGCCCGACGCGGCCAACGGCAAGGTGCGGGTGGAAAGCGAGCCGCCCATCGCGGGCGTTGCCATCCCCGCCGAAGTGCCGATTGCCCTGGGCACCTGCGGCGACTGGCGCGCGCGGCTGGCGGCCAACTTCCGCGACCCGGAGCGCGTCACCTTTGCCGGCAGCTACTCCCCCAGCTGCGGCCAGCAAACCTGGGGCGTGGCCTATGCCGATCCGGCCAGCTACGCCCCGCGCGTGATCGACGCCATGTGGCTCGCCGCCGGCGGCGAGCTGAGCGGCCAGGTCAAATGGCAAAACGGCGTCAGCCCCGGCCAGCCGCTGGTCACCGGCTACTCGCTGCCGCTGATCAGCATCGTCGAGGACATCAACCGCTTTTCCAACAACGTCATGGCGCAGCAGCTATTTCTGACCATGTCGGCCGCCGGCGGGCAACCCGGCAACTTTGACAGCTCGCGCTCGGCCCTGATGCGCTGGTGGCGCGAGCGCATCGGCACGCGCGCCGCCGTGCCGCTGGTGGTCAACGGCTCGGGCCTGTCGCGCAGCGAACGCATCAGCGCCGCTGCGCTGACCGCGCTGCTGCAACACGCCGCCGCCAGCGCGCACGCGCAGGCGTTTGAGCAATCGCTGCCCCTGGCCGGCAGCGCGGACGCCCCGGCGCGCGGCCTGGCAGCGCGCAACCCGGCATCGCCCGCCATTGGCCGCGCACGCCTGAAAACCGGCACCCTGCGTGACGTAGCCGCCGTTGCCGGATACGTGCAAGGCCGCAGCGGCCAGCGCTACGCCATCGCCGCCCTGATCAACCATCCCAACGCCGACGCCGCCCGGCCCGCGCTGGACAAACTGGTGGAATGGGTTGTGGACGATCTTCCACGGACGGCAAAACGCTGAAGTTGCGCCGCCGGCCCACATATCGTGGGCGCGGTAGGAGCGAAATTACCGAATTGATAGCTGCCAGCGCTCGCTATTCAAGGTTTTGCGGCACAAACAATGCGCAAATGCCCGCGCATCAAGCGCTGGCAGCTACAAATTTACCAGCGGCCTTTGAATCTGGAGTAGGCGTTTTCCAGATAGCCGTCGGACACGAACAGGCGCTGCATTTGCGGGGTCAGGTACAGGCTGTCGGCGTACAGCCAGCGCGCGGGGTCGGCGCCGGCGGCCAGGGTGCCGCTGGTGCAGGTGGTGGCGTCGGGGGTGGTGCAAACGGCGTTCTTGACGTTGTCCACAGGGTAGTTTTCGGGCCGGTTGTAGATGAAGTTGAAAAACAGCGCGGCGTCAAAGTACAGCACGTTCTGGCCCCATTTGGGGTCGGACAGCTCGACCAGCAGCGCGTCGTTGAAGGCGTTGGAAAGGTCGCTGATTTTGTTGTGGTCGTAGCCCGAGCTGGCCGCCCACGGCGTGTGGCCGATGTCGTACACGCCAACTACTACCACGTGGGTCGCGCCCGCATTGACCACGCGCTGCACTTGCGCGGCCAGCGCCTTGCCGGCGGCGCGCACGGTCTGCGTGCTGGCGTCGGTTGTGCCGGTAGCGTTGACGGCGGCAACGATGTCGGCGATGCCGCCGCCAACGATCATCACGTCGCCCTGGCGAAAGCTGTCGCGCGCCAGCAGCGCGTCCACCTGCTGGCGCACGCTGGGGGCGTTGCTGACGGGATCCGGGCTGTCCACGCGCGCGTTGCCTTGCGCGTAGGCCCAGCCGCCAGCGGACGCTGGTTCGACCGTCAGGCTGTAGTACGACGCGAACTGCTGCACCCAGTTGAGCGAGCCGTCATTGATGGTGAAGCGGTAACCGTTTTGCCCGACATCGGCAAAGCCGTCGCCGACGACGAGAAAACGCTTGGGCTTGAGGTCGGACACAACCGACCCCGATCCGCAGGCAGCAATCAGCGCGGCAAGTCCCGCGCCAGCCAGCGCCAGCGCGGCGCGGCGAAACCAGGTGGCAATCATGAAAACGGTTCTCCAGTAGGGGTACGTAGTTTAAGCGCCTCAGGAAGCCGCTGCGGCGCGCTGCAAGCGGTCGCGCACGCCGTCCCAGGCGGCATCGGCGGGCGGGGTTTCGACCCAGATCAGCCTGGCGCCGGCGTCGTCAAAGCCGCGCAGAACGGCAAACAACTGCTGCGCCGCCGCTTGCGCGTCATCGGGCATGCGGCGCAGCGCGATGGCGCTGGACGCCGGGCGCAGCGGCGCGCGCGCCCAAACGGCGATGTGGCGCGCCTGCTGGCCCAAAATGTCCAGCGCGGCGCGCAACTGGGCAGCGTCCATCAGGCGCACCGGCGCGCGCGGCGCGTAATGCGCCGCCAGCGTGCCCGGCGCTTGCGGGGCGGGCGCCGTCAGCTCTTCTTTTAGCAGCAAACGCACTCCGGCGGCGCGCTCTATCTCGCCCCGCCCAAGCTGCCCCGGGCGCAGCAGCGCGGGCGCGGCGCGCGTGCAATCGACGATGCTGGACTCGATGCCCACCGCGCACGCACCGCCATCGAGCACCAGCAAATCAGCGCCAAACTCGGCCGCCACGTGCGCCGCCGTGGTGGGGCTGACGCCCCCAAAGCGGTTGGCGCTGGGCGCGGCCAGCCCATGCACCCCACGCGCCGCGCAAGCGGCCAGCAGCGCCTGCGCCACCGGGTGCGCGGGGCTGCGCAGGCCGATGGTGGCGTGCCCGCCCGCCGCCGCATCCGCCACGCCGGGGCGGCGCGGCAGGATCAGCGTGAGCGGGCCGGGCCAGAAGGCGGCAATCAGCTTTCGAGCCAGCGGCGGCACATCCGCGGCAAAGCGCGCCACGTCCGCGCCCGCGGCGACGTGGACGATCAGCGGATGGTCGCCCGGCCTGCCCTTGGCAGCAAAAATGCCGCGCACCGCCGCGTCGTTGCAAGCATCGGCGGCCAGGCCGTACACGGTTTCGGTCGGCAGCCCCACCATGCCGCCCGCCGCCAGCGCGTCCGTGGCGCGGGCGATGCTGCCGGGTTGCTGGCCGCCCAGGATCATGGATTTACTCCCTCTCCCGCTTGCGGGAGAGGGTGGGGGAGAGGGCCAGCCGAAGGCTGGTGGCGGCGCGTCTTTGCTCCTTCCCCCACTGGGGGAAGGTTGGGATGGGGGCAAGCGGCGTATGCACTTGCGCTGCGTTGTTTTTGGCGTTGCGCGCGCCCCCACCCTAGCCCTCCCCCAGAGGGGGAGGGAAAAATGGATTCCCGCCTGCGCGGGAATGACGAGATAGACATCAAAACCCTTCCATCCCCAGCAACTCCGCCGCCCGCCGCGCATTGGCGCGCACAACCTCCGCGCTCGCGCCGGTGAATGTCAAATGCCCCATCTTGCGCCCGCGCCGCGCCTGGGTTTTGCCGTACAGGTGCAGGTGCGCGCCGGGCAGGGCGAGCACGGCGGGCCAGGGGGGGGTGCCTGCGGCGGCATCCAGCCACAGATCGCCGAGCAGGTTGAGCATGACCGCCGCGCTGTGCTGGCGCGGCGGCACCAGCGGCAGGCCGGCCAGCGTGCGCACTTGCAGGTCGAACTGCGACACGTCGCAGGCGTCGATGGAGTAGTGGCCGCTGTTGTGCGGGCGCGGGGCCATTTCGTTGACGACCAGCGCGCCGTCTTCGAGCACGAAAAATTCCACGCACAGCACGCCCACGTAGCGCAGTTCGTCAGCTATTGCTTTGGTAGCTTCCAGCGCACGGCTGGCAAGGGATGCGGGCACGTTGCCTTCATAAACTTCGGTGACGGCCAGAATGCCGGCGCGGTGCAGGTTGCGCTGCACCGGCAGGCTCACGCAGTGCCCGTCGCGCCCGCGGGCGACGATGACCGAGCATTCCAGCACCAGCGGCAGCCGCCGCTCCAGCACGCAGGGGGCGCGGCGCATCTGCTGCCACGCGGCGGCCAGTTCGGCGCGGTCATTCACCCGCGCCTGGCCTTTGCCGTCGTAGCCCAGGCGGGCGGTTTTCAGGATGCCGGGGAGCAGATCGGCCGGCGCGGCGGCGATGTCGGCCTCGGTCTCGATGGCCGCATACGGCGCGGGGGCCACACCACTTGAATCCGCGCTTTGCGCCGCGCAGCGGGCGAAGTGGGCTTTTTCGCGCAGGCGGTCTTGCGCGATTTCCACCGCGTCAAACGCGGGCGCGACGGCTCGCGTGCGGG
>Ga0209628_10002486_pt1 | contig 12542 bp, 9 predicted proteins | sample TergutCu122P4_FD_187285 | JGI IMG/M metagenome (GOLD analysis project Ga0209628, IMG submission 187285) | Cubitermes ugandensis P4 segment gut microbial communities from Kakamega Forest, Kenya - Cu122 P4 (SPAdes) (version 2) | ecosystem: Host-associated > Arthropoda: Insects > Digestive system >...
TGCCAATGTGTTCGACCGAACGGTAGTGATCAACGGAGTATCAAAATGTTATGCCATGACCGGTTACCGTATCGGTTACATTGGCGCTCCGCTATGGGTTGCCAAAGCATGTTCCAAACTGCAAAGCCAGTTTACATCAGGTCCTTGTTCGGTTGCGCAACGCGCCGCATTGGTAGCGTTAACGTCCGGCGATGCATTCCCCGTAGAGATGAACAAAGCATTCAAGGTACGCCGCGACCTCGTGCTGAAAGGGCTTTCTGAAATACCGGGCTTGAAATACAACGTTCCGCAGGGCGCGTTCTATCTTTTCCCCGACGTGAGCGTTTATTTCGGCAAGAGCGACGGCGAAACCATCATCAGGAATTGCACCGACATGAGCCTCTACCTGTTGGCAAAGGCTTACGTAGCCACCGTTCCCGGCGACGCCTTCGGCGAACCGAACTGTATCCGTCTTTCATACGCCACAGCAGACGAAAAACTGAAAAAGGCGATGGCGCAAATGAAAGAGGCATTCGCAAAACTGAAATAGTTGATGAATATGTGACCTGTCAGGTTTTCACTTGTGCCCAAGTACGAGGCAAAACCTGACAGGTCTTTTTTACAAATAATGAACGACCGTTACATGCAGCGTGGTGTTTCTGCTGCCAAAGAAGACGTACTCCAAGCCATTGGAAATGTGGATACAGGTGAAATAATATTATATCAGCCGGACGATTTTCTCCATTTGGAAGTACGGCTTGAAAATGAAATGGTTTGGCTTAATCGCCAACAAATGGCACAATTATTTGATAGAGATGTAAAAACCATTGGTAAGCATATTAACAATGCGTTAAGCGAGGAATTGCAGGAAATTTCAGTTGTCGCAAAATTTGCGACAACTGCTGCAGATGGGAAAATTTATCAGATGGAGCATTACAATTTAGATATGATTTTATCCGTAGGTTACAGGGTAAAGTCACAAAGAGGTATTCAGTTCCGGATATGGAGCAATCGAGTATTAAAGGAATATATATTAAAAGGCTATGCTATTCATCAACGTTTTGAGCGAATAGAACATCGTGTCACCGAAACCGAAAGAAAGATAGACTTTTTCGTAAAAACAGCTTTACCGCCGAAAGAAGATATATTCTACGATGGACAGATTTTCGATGCTTATACCTTTGTTGCAGGCTTGATAAAATCAGCGAAAAAATCTATTGTTTTGATTGACAATTTTGTAGATGAAAGTGTTTTGTTGCTTCTTTCCAAGCGGCTGACAGGAGTGGACGCTACCGTTTACACGGCACAAATTTCGCTTCAATTCCAGCTTGATTTGCAGAGACACAATGCACAGTATGCTCCTATCACCGTCAAAATATTCACTCGTTCGCATGATCGATTTCTTTTCATAGACGATGATGTATATCTTTTTGGCGCTTCGCTGAAAGACTTGGGCAGGAAATGGTTTGCATTCTGTAAAATGGGATTGGACAAAAATGTATTGTTACAAAATATAATCTAAATGAACGACCGTTACATGCAGCGTGGTGTCTCTGCTACCAAAGAAGATGTACACCAAGCCATCAAAAACATTGATAAAGGCTTATATCCAAAAGCCTTTTGTAAGATATTGCCCGACATTCTGGGCGGCGATCCCGAATTTTGCAACATCATGCACGCCGACGGAGCAGGTACCAAATCGTCGCTGGCATACATGTATTGGCGCGAAACGGGCGATCTGTCCGTATGGCGCGGCATCGCGCAGGATGCCTTAGTGATGAACACCGATGACTTGCTGTGTGTTGGCGCTGTGGACAAAATATTAGTGTCGTCTACCATCGGGCGCAACAAGATGCTCATTCCGGGCGAGATCATTGCCGCCATCATCAACGGAACGGAGGAATTGATGGAACGTATGCGCAGTTACGGGATTGAGATGTACCTGTCGGGCGGCGAAACAGCCGATGTGGGCGATTTAGTGCGTACCATTATTGTCGACTCGACAGTCATCTGCCGGATGCAACGCAACGAAGTCATCACCAACGAACAAATCGGTGCGGGCGATGTGATTGTCGGGCTTTCGTCTTCGGGGCAGGCAACCTACGAGGACGCTTACAACGGCGGTATGGGCAGCAACGGACTGACCTCCGCGCGGCACGATGTATTTGCGAAATATTTAGCGGCGAAATATCCCGAAAGCTACGACCATGCCGTTGACAGCGGTTTGGTGTATGCCGGAAGTTACCGCCTCACCGATGCCATTGAGGAATTGGGCGTGGATGCAGGCAAGTTGGTGTTATCGCCTACGCGGACGTATGCGCCGGTCATTCGCAGGATATTGAACGAGATGCGCCCTGCCATTCATGGGATGGTGCACTGTTCGGGTGGAGCGCAAACCAAAGTGTTACATTTTGTGGATAACCTGCACATCATCAAGGATAATTTGTTCGACACGCCACCGCTGTTCCGTATCATTCAGGAGCAGTCGGGAACATCGTGGCGCGAAATGTATCAGGTCTTCAATATGGGGCACCGTATGGAAATCTACCTTGCCGAAAAAGATGCGGCGCGGGTGATCGAAATTGCCGGAGAATTTGGCATTGATGCAAAAATTGTAGGACGGTGCGAAATGACTGAAGGTAAGAAACTTACGATTAACAGCCCTTATGGAATGTTTGAGTATTTTTAATCGTAATGTTTAATATTTCATACAAAACAACTGGTTTTGTGCAAAATATAGAACGTTATGAAAATGATTAAATAAAAAAATTTCATATTTCTTGTTTATTATTAAAAAAAACTCCGTACCTTTGCGCTCCAATTTTTTAGGTAAACTTTAAAAGCATTAAAATCATAATCATATAATTGTAAATGGGACAAAAGACAAATCCAATTTCCAATCGTCTTGGAATCATCAAAGGTTGGGATTCCAATTGGTACGGCGGTAAAGACTTCTCTACCAAAATTTTAGAAGACAACGACATACGTAAATATCTCAATGCTCGTTTAGCCAAAGCCAGCCTCTCAAAGATCATTATTGAGCGTACGCTCAAACTCATTACAGTAACCGTTCACACGGCTCGTCCCGGTCTGATCATCGGACGTGCAGGTCAGGAGGTGGACAAGCTCAAGGAAGAGTTAAGAAAAGTAACACAAAAGGAAGTTCAAATCAATATTTTTGAAGTGAAACGTCCGGAATTGGATGCTACCATTGTAGCCAACAATATCGCCCGACAGGTTGAAGGCAAAATTTCATATCGTCGTGCGATGAAGATGGGAATCATGTCCACTATGCGCATGGGCGCCGAAGGTATCAAAGTGATTGCTTCCGGTCGTTTGGGAGGTGCCGAAATGGCTCGCTCGGAAATGTTAAAAGAAGGGCGTATCCCTCTGCATACATTCCGCGCCGACATCGATTTTGCTCTTGCCGAAGCGCTCACCAAAGTGGGTCTCATTGGCATCAAGGTATGGATTTGCAATGGCGAAGTGTTTGGAAAACGTGATTTGTCGCCCAACATCGGGAGCTACGCATCAGCACAGAATGTCAACAGTCGTCCCTCACGCGGTGATTTTCGCGGTGAACGTGGCGAAAGAGGCGACCGTGAACGTGGCGAAAGAGGCGACCGGGGTGGTGAACGTGGCGAACGAGGCGGACGCGACCGCGGAGACCGTGCACGCAACGATCGTCGTCGCGATCGTCGTAGTAGCGGTGGAGGAAACAAAGGAGGCGGTGGAGGAAACCGGCGTTAATTGGGAAATATCTTATCCACTAATTATACGAATGATCACGAATTATCTTTTTCGGGATCGTTCGTTTTTTTTCACATCTATCTCAAATCTCACATCCTAAAAAGTAAACCTTTTCTTTTCTATTTCGTATAATTATGGAAGGCATTGTTTTTTTTGAGATGCGGGACTTCATAAAGAAAAGTAGATTTTAAGCTATGGCAAAAAAGAAGATTTTAGTCATCGACGACGAAAAAAGTATTCGTTTTATCATAGAGAATACGCTGAAACAGGAATTTGACATCATTTCGCTGCCCAATGGTCAGGAAGGTCTGAATTATTTGGAAGCCGGCAATTTTCCCGATATGATTATTTGCGACCTGATCATGCCGGTGTTGACCGGTTTTGACTTTTTAGAACGAATTAAAACCAGCGGATTCTTTGATGACATCCCGATCATGATTCTTTCAGGAAGAGAATGGAGCAAGGATAAAATCAAATGTTTCGAGTTAGGCGCTGAAGATTATGTGGTGAAACCTTTCAATCCCAGCGAACTGATTGCCCGTATCAAACGCCGTCTTGAAGTCAGGGAACGTTTTTTAAGCAGAATAGGAAATTAAACCAATGGATCAACCGATTAAAATATTGTATATCGGAAATGATATGGAGACGATCACAACGCTCGAAAAGCGTGATTATTTTGAAGTCCACCATGAAGTCAACGGCTTGAAGGCGTTTGAGTGGATGACCAATCAGGAATTTCGCGCTTTCAATGTGCCAACGGAATTACGCTGTCATCAGGAGATCGAAGCAATTGTTTGTGAAACCGGTTTGCCGGGATTGAATGGTCTTTCCGTATTTCAGGAAATGGTAAAATACCGTCTGAATCAGGGTCTTTTCTTTATCCTTATCGCTGCCAATCCCAATGATCAGATGAAGAAAAAAGCATTGCGGTTAGGGATCAACGGTTATTTGATGAAACCGGTGGATGACAAATTGATTTACGATCGCATCCATTACCTGAAAAACTACAAACCTACGAAATATCAACCGGATAAAAGCACTGAAGATGAATTTGTTCGTCCCTACATCACTCCTTTCGTCAAACGAACTTTTGATATATTTTTAGCCTCTTTTTTGCTAATTCTGTTATCGCCTGTTTTGCTGATCACTGCCATAGCCATACGGTTGGAATCGAAGGGAAAAGTGGTGTACAAATCAAAACGTGTAGGCGCCAATTACGCAACATTTGATTTTTACAAGTTCCGGTCTATGTATCCCGATGCCGACAGGCGTCTGAAGGAAGTGGCGCACCTCAACCAGTATGCCGCAAAGGAAGATAAGACGGAATTGTTGGTATGTCCGGCGTGCGCCAACCTCGAAGAAGGCGATTTGTGTTCGCCCGCTTATTACTACGACGGCGAACGTATTTGCGAAAGTTTGGCGATCAAACGGCAAAACGCAAAAAAAGCATTCCTGAAAATACAGAATGATCCGCGTATCACCAAAGTGGGCAATTTTATCCGTAACACCAGTATCGACGAATTACCGCAATTATTCAATGTGCTGAAAGGCGACATGTCTATTGTCGGCAATCGTCCGCTACCGGTTTATGAAGCCCATGCGCTCACTAAATCAAAATGGTCGCGGCGTTTCCGTGCAGCAGCAGGACTTACCGGTCTCTGGCAAGTCGAACTTCGCGGTCGTGGAGGGTTCATGTCTGAAGAAGAGCGTTTTATGCTCGACAACATGTATGCGCATAAAAATTCTTTCTGGGGCGACATGCGTTTGCTGATGCGTACTATTCCGGTATTGTTCCAAAAAATAGATATGTAAAACGTTTCAAATGGAGGGAATCATTAAATTGCTGAAAGCAGTATTCAAGTGGTGGAAAATTATACTTGGCAGTACGGTGTTCATGGCTGTGCTGACATATTTCTTGACAATGGACATGTCAAGAACTTACGAGTCGAAAGCAACAATCTATACCGGTATCGTCACTAATGACGGTATTACCCAGAACAGGACAGACTGGTCGATACAATCCGCTTTGTACGATAATATGGTAAGTATCATTACCAGCCGCACAACGCTCACGGAAGTTGGATTGAGACTGCTGGCTATGCACTTGTGCATGAAACCCGATGACCATACCATCATTAAATTACCCGAAAATTACGAAACGGTGCAAAAGTTGTTATCCGGTGCATCTGATATTAAAAAATTAGCAAATGCTACGGATAGTATCACGTATCTGAATTTGGCTGCGATTTCCGAAACTCACCCTTTTCTTATCGGGCTGATCAATTATCCTACTACACCCTATTACAGCAATGCCGCACTGTCTGCTGTAGACATAAGTCGTGTTGGGAACAGCGATGTGATCTCTCTGAAATATGCTTGCAATGATCCCGCAATATGCCAAAAAACGCTCGAAATCCTGATAGATGTTTGTATCCGTAATTATCGCCTGATCAAGGAAGGACAGACTGATAAAACTGTCGCCTATTTTGAAGAACAGCTTCAATTGGCGCAGGAAAGATTGAAACAAGCAGAAACAAAAGAAGAACAGTTTAAACGAAAGCACGGTGTCGCCGATTTATCCATTCAAACGGGAATGGTTATTTCCGACCGCCAGCAAATCATCAGTCAAATACAGACAGAACAGCAAACCCTGTCTGTTTTAACAGCAGGTATCCGGCAAATCGAAAATCAGTTGGGCGCGCAGGCACAATCTCTGAAAAAAAGCGATATTATGTTCAAACGCGAACAGTTGAGTAAATTATCCGGTCGATTAACCAATGCCGAACAGAATAACGCGCCTGAAAACCAGATTATTAACCTGCGAACGCAATACAACCAGATGATGGAGGATTTGAACCGCGACATATTGGAATCCTTTACTTCGGCATCGGCAGGAAAAACGAACGATTTAGTCGTTGCCGAATATTTTAACAAAATATTGAGTTATGAAGAAAGTAAAGCGCGTCTGAAAGCGTTGGAAAGCAGGAAGAATACTGCGTCTGCACAATTTAATAAATATCTTCCTTTAGAAGATTCCATAAAACGTTTTCAGCGCGACATTGATTTCAGCGTAAAAGAATATCTTTCTGCTTTGGAAAACCTGAACCAAAGACGGCTTAAGCAACACGACCAGCGTTCCTTTTCAAACATCGGGATCATTGATAAACCCAATTTCCCATTACGAGCCCAAAGCAAAAGAAATATTTTGTTGCTACTGGGAACCCTGATCGGTTTTGTGATTCCATCGTCTATTTTTTGGGGAATGGCTTATTTCAACACAAACATTCAGACGCCGCAACGTGCAGAGGCAGCCACAGGGTTGAGAACCGCAGGCATTATTCCCAATACCGGAAAGTTACAGGCATTGAAAAATCCTGAAGTAATTCGCGATGGATTGAACGATACCATTCTGAAAAATCTGTATATAACGGATCATAAATCCAACCAGTTACGTATCCTGATCATCAGTACACGACCCGGCGAGGGAAAATCATTGATCAGCAACATGCTTTGCGAGCGACTCATCAGCAAAGGACGCAAATGTTTGGTAGCGGCGCCATATATTGATTCGGGAAGTTGGTCGGTGGTGAGTTACAAGGTGGACAAGTCGTTCTATCAGGCTCGTGCAGAAGACATTATGCCGGTAGAAAAAATGGGCGATGCCGACATTCTTATCATAGAATTGCCGCCGTTGATCATGAATGATTATCCGGTGGAACTGATCAGACAATTCGATATGGCATTTCTGATATGTAAAGCGACCCGCGATTGGGTCAAAGCCGACCAGACAGCGTTGGACAGCTTTATCAGAATATCGGGAATTACACCGCAAATTATTCTCAACGACGTTGAATTAGATATAGTAGAAGAGATTCTTGGGAAAATATAACATGACCCAATTTCCATTAGTTTCCATAGTTACGGTTAATTATAACCGGTCTGCCGCTACCTGCGATATGCTGGAATCTTTGTATGCGTCAGGATATCCCAATATGGAAGTTTGGGTGGTCGACAATGCGTCGCTTTCCGACACGCCGGAACTCATTAAGGAAAAATTTCCACAGATTCATTTGATACAAAGCGACAAGAATCTTGGTTTTGCCGGAGGAAACAATTTAGCAATCAGACAAGCCAAAGGCGATTTTATTTATTTCGTGAATAATGACACGATCATCTCCGAAAATCACATCCAAATATTGGTAAGTGCATTAACAGACATTCAGGATGCGGGTGTGGTTTGCCCAAAAATAAAATTATACGATGATCCCGACATCATCATGTTCGCCGGATTCACTCCCTTGTCTTCCATCACGGTGCGGAATAAAATCATCGGTTTTGCTGAAAAAGACTACGGACAGCATGATGAGCGACAACAAAGCGCCTATGCCCATGGAGCTGCCATGATGCTCAAACGTGAAGTGATTGAATCCGCAGGATTGATGAACGAAGAATATTTCCTGTATTACGAAGAAGTAGACTGGTCGACCCGTATCAGAAAAGCCGGATATTCAATATGGTACATCCCCGAAACCCACATTTTACATAAGGAATCGTTATCCATCGGAAAGGACAGCCCATTACGATCATATTATATGAACCGGAACAGAACGTTATACATATTGCGTAACAGAACAGGCTGGCAGAAGCGCGTAAGCGTTTTGTATCAATTGTTTATTGCCATCCCAAAAAACATATTGGTTTGCGCTTTCCGCGGACAGTGGGCAAATATGACGGCTGTTATGCGAGCTTGGAAAGAAGTTTCAAGTTTCAAGTTGGGCAAAGCCGGGAAACTTCAAACCTCAAACTTGAAACTTGAACCCTAAAACTAAAATGATCGTTCTTAAAATCATATTTTTCCTCATTACAGGGTATTACATTTTTTGCACCTTGTACATTTTTATATTTTCGATTGCCGGATTGTTTTTCAAGAATCCTGTTTTCAAAAAAGCAATAATACACAGAAGAATAGCCATATTTGTTCCTGCGTATAAAGCCGACAATGTCATCGAGGAACTTGCCCGAAACGTCCTGTTGCAGGATTATCCAAACTACGAGCTGATCATTATTGCCGACAGCATGACGGAAAGCGTTGTCAACCGGCTGAAAGCGTTGCCTGTGAAAGTAATGGAATTTGCCGACGACAACCGTACCAAGGCGCTCGCGTTGAATACCATCATGGCGCAACTACCTGATGACGATTATGATATAGCCCTGATTCTTGACTCGGACAATCTGATCAAAAACAGGGACTTTCTGTACCGGCTCAACGATGCGTTCGATTCAGGACTGAAAGCCGTACAGACACACCGCACCGCCAAGAATACAAATACATCGCTGGCTTTGCTGGATGCGGCAAGCGAGGAAATCAACAATACGCTGTTCCGGCGTGGGCACGTGACAGTTGGATTATCATCTTCGCTGATTGGGTCGGCAATGGCGTTCGATTACAGCATCTATAAGGAACAGATGAAGTATATTTTTTCGTCGGGAGAAGACAAAGAATTAGAAATGAGATTGTTGAAGAATCGTATTCATATCGCATATTTAGACGATCTGGTTGTTCTCGATGAAAAGACGCAACATGCGAATGCTTTCGTAACACAACGGGCACGCTGGATCGCTAATCAAATCATGCTGGCGCGAAGTAGTATCGGCGAAGGATTTATCCAACTTTTCAAAGGTAATATCGATTTCTTCGATAAAGTGATGCAACATTTTCTGTTGCCTCGTATTTTCCTGATTGCCACAGTGTTTATTTTTGCCGTTTTAGCGATGGTATTTCTTTGCGACATGTATCTGCATGTATGGTTGATCATTGCCGCCCTCACATATTTGAGCATCGGGATAAGCATCCCCCAACGCTTGTATACTGTTAGAATATTGAAAATTCTTTTTTATTTGCCCAAGGGTGTTATTTTAATGTTTCTTTCACTTCTTAAAATGAAAGGCGCAACGACAAAATTTATTGCAACAGAACATACGGCTGTCCCTCACGACACGTCAGTGCTTGAAACAGATGAGAATAGTGATTGAAGCGCAACGATTATTCTGCAAACACTACTAAACGTAATGTCGCTACTCCTTCAAAAAACCATACTCATACACTTTTGGTTCTATTTTTTTTGCCAGAATTTTCAATGCTGAACGCAAATTGTCGATAAGTTCGTTATATTTTTCGTCGTTGCTTTTGTTGTTCATTATGCCTTTTTCGTTGCGACCTTGAAAATATTCGCGAATATCGTACAAACTCGCATTTACACTTGTACTGCTTGTACTGTGCCAAGCACACGTGCGCAAAGTGCAAGCATTAATATCCGGTTGCGTGTGATAATATTTCCACAATTCACGACCTGCATCGAAAACTTTTTTTGCTTCGGGTGAAAACTCGCGCTTGATGCAAAATTTATTCTCTTCTTGCTCAAATAAATTTGAATATCCATTTTGAATTAATTTCCCGTTAATAAAACTTACCATAAAATGACTGTCGAATTTATCGCGAGCATTTATTTCGTTTTCCACAAACGGTATCCAATGGTTTACACCATGTTTTGATTGTATATTATTGCTAAACAATGTGAAGGCAAGGCAATTGTTTTGAAAATCAATATCTTTTTTCCATTTGTTATTGGGAAAAAGAAATTGGTCGCGGTCATTAAGCCAATCGGCAGAAATGACTTTTCTCACGGTGTAATAGATAAAAGTTTCGATTAAATTATTTACTGTAACCTGCCAATTATGATTATCGGCAGGTACTTTCATCTTTGGTTCTCCAAATCGCACTAATCTTTGATTTTGAAAATCGCTGCCTACCCCGATAATTGTCGCAATCGAGCCTAAATCTGACTTTCGAAATGTTTTTACCCAGTCGTTAATAAGTTTTTGATTATCATAATTCCAAATTCCCTTGTAGCCGATAAATGAATTTTCCGAATTAAAAACTTCTGCTTTAATGTGCTTAAAATCAGATTTAACATCAGTATCCCATATTTTAAAACCAATTGGGAACTGTCCTTTTACATTATCAAAACTGTCGGCAGGAACAATAAAACATTTTTTTAGTTTTGCTTTGAAAAAATTCCTAAAGCCAATAAATCGTGGCGACTGTAATGCTTTTAGTGTAGAAAATTCTCCGATTTTACAACCCGAAATTTCTTGATAAATTCTTGTTAAGAATTGAATATAAAGTTCTCTTTTCGTGTAGCCCATTAATTCGGAATACTTTTCATGTATTTTCGACGTTGCTACTCCAGCTCTTCCTTCTCCTTTTCTGTTATCCGCCTCCGCATACGGCGGGTTGATATAGATTATCAATTTTTTACGCCTTTTCGGGTCGTTGATAATTTCCTGCAAACCCTTTGGAAGTTTTGAAAAATCATCATTCAGGAAATCGAATTGAAATACATGGCTTTCTAAAAGATGTATTCGGTCTTTCATAACGTCCACATCGGCTTTGTCGAGCGTCGAAGCCCAAATGTTGTATTTATTGGTCAGTCCTGCAAGCAAATTACCTGTTCCTGCGGCGCAGTCCCACACATAATATTCATCTTGCCAATCGTCGCCAAAAGTATCGGCAAGGTATTTTTGCGAAAGCTCAACCCATATTTTTGGCGTATAAAAACTGCCCCTTCGTTCACGAACATCCAGCGGAACAAGCAAGTCACGGCGGTCAACAATGTAATTCCAGTATTCTTCTGATGGCGGACGTTTGTATTTTTCCCAAAACTGCGCGTGCGCCTTTTGGTTATCCTTGAATTGCGCTTTTTTGCTGATGAAAAACGCAGTATTGTCAATTACCCTGTCTAATTCGTAAAAATTGGACTTCAGCAGCACAAACAGTTTTTCCTTGAGTGTTTCATTTTTTCTTGAAAGCAAATCCGCAAGATAAAAATCGCCATCTATAATTTCGCTTTTCTTTGCCGCATCCCAATCTACTGCAATGGTGGGCTTTACAGTTTCCAACCATTTGTTGTAAATGATGATGAAATTATTTTTATCGATTTTTATTGTTGATGTTTCGGTTTTTCCGATGACAAAATTATCACGAATAAATCTTTTCAGTTCCTTTTCATCTTTTTCAAAATCGAAAACGTATGTTTTCCAAGGAATACTGTGTACTTCGTACAAAGTACAAGTATCGTTAATAATTTTTTCGATTTGTGCGTAAACCTGTTTAAATTCGCGTGTTTCATGGTCTGATGGCGCGACTTTCCAATTGAAATCGTTTTGATAAAAAATGTCCTGAATATCGGCGTATGGCACAAAGGCGATTTTTTCACAATCGAAACATCCCAGAAATGGCGGAGGCAATATTTTATCAAACGTTCGGGCTTTGCCGATGGTCAACACTAATTGTGTGAACATCACAACAATATCATCACGGTCTCTTTTTGCTTCAGCCCACAACAAATAAGCCTCCCCCAACCCCTCCGAAGGAGGGGAGTATTTCCCCCCTTCGGAGGGATTAAGGGGGGCTTTGACAGCAAAGTCAATATCCTTGATGATTTCGGTGCAATTAAACTCACCGAAAAAATCCTGCGCTACCTTGTTTTTCAACTCTTCCTCGCGAATGTTCGGATATTTCATTTTTACCTTTGATTTTTGTACAAAGGTATATCATTTTTAATGATTATCCGCAAGAATCACCCTAACCCTTTACATCAAAATTAAAACCCTATATTATCTTCATGCGTGTAATTATATAAAATCTAATATATTTTTACAATTCGGTTTTTTTTCATATTTTTGCAAAAAAATTTGTAAAGATGTCAAAAGAGCGCATTTCAGTAGAAGCAGAATTGTCAATTATCAAGTCT
>Ga0209628_10002487_pt1 | contig 12541 bp, 8 predicted proteins | sample TergutCu122P4_FD_187285 | JGI IMG/M metagenome (GOLD analysis project Ga0209628, IMG submission 187285) | Cubitermes ugandensis P4 segment gut microbial communities from Kakamega Forest, Kenya - Cu122 P4 (SPAdes) (version 2) | ecosystem: Host-associated > Arthropoda: Insects > Digestive system >...
AGACCTGATTGATGGAGACGGTCATCTGTTCGACCGAAGCGGCCATCGAGGTGGCGGCCTGGGACTGGCTCTCGCTGGAGGCGGCGATCTTTTCGCTGGTGGCGCTCAGTTCTTCGCTGGCGGCGGCAATCTCGTTGGCGTTGGCGCTGATGATGTTGACGATGTCGCGCAGTCTGGAGATGGTGAGGGCAACGGCGTGCAGAGCGCTGTCCGTATCGCCGGGGCGTAAATCGACCTTGACGCTGAGATCCGCATCGCTGACGTGTTGCATGATCGACTGGATGTAGCCGGGTTCTCCGCCGATCTGACTGATCACTGCGCGCAGGACTGCGAAACCGATGAAGATGCCGAGCAGGATCCCGCTGATCACCAGCGTGGAGATGAGCGTGGCGGATGTCTTGGACTCTTCAACGGCAGCCTGACCATCGGTTTGACCAAGATCTGCCTGCTTGCTTATGCATTCGCCCACTATTGCGCGTAACTGATCATAGGAGGGAATTACCTTCCCCATGACCTCCTTGAATTCTTCCTGAGCGCGGTTGAATTGCGCGGAATCCCCGGAGGCTGCGGCTGAAGCCTGCCTCAAAATGATGTCGTCCATCGGGGAACTGACCCTGCGATATTCATTCAGTGCGGCGACCAGCTTGCTGTGCAAATCCTGGGTCGCCTGGGTGATCCGGGGGACGGCCTCGATCTTCTGCATCAGTTCGTCGATACGCGCCCAGACTTTCCTGCGGGATTCGATGATCTCTCTGAGGTTGTATGCCGTCGTGGAAGAGACGCCTTCCTCTTTGAAAAAGGATAGATTCAGAATGCGAAGCGCGGCGACCTCCGTTTCAAGCGTGCCGAAATTGATGAGATTCGGTATTCGCCGGTGCGCGATGTCCGTGATGCTGGATGACATGCTGTTGATGGAGAAGAAGGACAGGCTGCCGACAATGGCAAACATGCTGAGAAGCAGCCCGAAGCCGATCATCAGCAGGGAACGCAGCTTGAAATTTTTCATTTTTGACTCCTGTCTGTTGGGCATATGAGATGAGCGTCTGATATGCGTGTTTTTACTATGCGCAAAACTACTATGCGTAACTCTACGATGAGTGACAAACAGGAAAAGTGAATATTTCCTCTTGATGCGAGATTTGTTCTGCTGGCGTGGACAGCAAAAAGCCGCCAGCAGGCGCTGGCGGCTCAGGAAGATGGGTGAAGGAGGCGACTACTAGAGCTTGAAGCGGTTGACCGTTTCCTGAAGTTGCGCGGCGCGGCTGGAGAGGGCGTGCGTCGCCTGGGCGACTTCGCGCATGGCGGCAGTGTTGTCTTCGCTCATGGAAGCGATGTGTTCGACGCTCTTGGCGATCTCGGTGCTGGCTGCGGTCTGTTCGGAGAGCGCGAGCGAGATTTCCGAAACGGCGTTGAGTACCGAGCCGGAGGCATCGTTGATTTTCCCGACGGTACAGCCTGCGCGTTCGGACAATTCGACCGTGGATTTTACGCCTTCGCTCTGTTGGCGCATGGTTTGAACGGCATGCGAGGTGCCGTTGCTGATCAGGCCCACGATGCGGGCGATGTCCTCGGTGGAGGCGGAGGTGCGTTCGGCGAGCTTGCGCACTTCGTCGGCGACCACGGCGAAACCTCTGCCCTGTTCGCCTGCGCGCGCCGCTTCGATGGCTGCGTTGAGCGCGAGCAGATTGGTCTGATCGGCCACTTCCTTGATGATGTTGACCACCGAGGCGATTTCGCGCGACTGCTCTCCAAGTTCTTCGACGCTTTTCGCGGCGCCTCCGATGTCGTTCGCCACGCGGCAGATGTCGGCAACCACGGAGCGGATGGTGTCCGCGCCGTCGCGCGCGGCTTCACCGGATTGTTGGGCCATCTTGTTGGCATCGTTGGCCGAGTCGGAGACCTGATTGATGGAGACGGTCATTTGTTCGACCGAAGCGGCCATCGAAGTGGCGGCCTGGGACTGGCTCTCGCTGGAGGCGGCGATCTTGTCGTTGGTGGCGCTCAGTTCTTCGCTGGCGGCGGCGATTTCGTTGGCGTTGGAACTGATGATGTCGATGATCTCGCGCAGCCTGGAGACGGTGACGGCAATGGCGTGCAGGGCGCTGTCCGTATCGCCGGGGCGCAAATCGACCTTGACGCTGAGATCCGCGTTGCTGACGCGTTGCATGATCGACTGGATGTAAGCGGGCTCTCCGCCGATCTGGCGAAGCACTGCGCGCAGGATGACGAAACCGACGAAGGTGCCGCACAGCATCCCGCCAATCACCAGCGTGGTGATGAGTACGGTGAATGTCCTGGACTGTTCGATGGAAGCATTGCCATCTCTCTCGCCAAAAGCCGCCTGGGCCTGAATGACTTCGGCCACTGTTTCGCGCAGTCGCGCCGAGGAGGGGAGCGCCTTTTCAAAAAAATCTGTGTATTCTGCGCGCGCGCGGCTGAATTGAGCGGAATCCCCGGAGGCTGCGGCGGAAGCCAGCTTCTGAAGGGCGCTATCCAGCGGGACGTTGGCCTTGCGATAGTCGTCCAGGGCGGCGACCAGCTTGTTGTGCGTATCCTGGGTTTGCTGACTGATCCGGGGAATGGCTTCGATCTTCTGCATGGTCTCATCGAGAGTCGCCCAGTACTTCCTGCGGGATTCGATGATCTCGTTGAGTTGTTTGGCCGCTGCGGAAGAGGCGGTCTCTTCCTTGAAAACGAATAGCGCCAGACTGCGGATCGAGTAGACGCTCGACTCGAGTTTTGAAAAGTTGCTGAGGTTCGGCATCCGTCGAACTACCAGGTCCGAGATGGTGTCAGTCGAACTGCTGGCGGAGTAGATGGACAGACTGCCGACGATGGCTAACAGACCGAGAAGCAGCCCAAAGCCGATCATCAACAAGGAACGTAATGTAAGGTGTTTCATTTCGGAACCTCGTTCGTATTATCATGCGTGCGTGATGGACACTGGGCGCAGAGGATGTTCATCACTCTACGAAGATGATGGAATAGATGGTGAGGAATATTTCCTCAGAATGCCGTGGATTCTGGATTTTTGCTTCATCGAGCATTCTTTTTGGATACTATATGTATCTATGTGTACTATAGGTATCCGGGCGCTCATGACTGGGGATATTTTTGTAAATGAATTCGGATTCATCCGCAGGGACTGATCGGGTTCCTGTGCTGTCATCGAGGCTGCGGCGCATCGTTCGCCCGCTCGCATGGGTCGTTTTCGCGCTGTTCCTGTATGCCGGTGCAGGGTTCATCGGCGTTCCTTTGTTGGCGAGGCATTACGCGCCTCAATTCCTGGAAGATTTGCTTGGCCGCGCGGTGTCGATCAACGAAGCCGCTTTCAACCCGTTTACCCTGGCTGCGGAATTTCGCGGCCTGAAAATCATGGAGGGCGCCGATCACGACGGCGATTCCGTGGGGCCGGCTCTGAGGTTTGAGCGGCTCATGGTCAATTTCGAGATTGCGTCGCTCTGGCACGGCGGGCCGGTGGTGCAGGAGTTGGCGCTCAAGGGGCCGCATGTCCGGTTGGTGAGGCTTGCCGAAGGGCGTTACAACTGGTCGGACGTGCTGGATCGGCTCGCGGCGCGGCCGCAGAGTGATCCCGTCCCGTTCTCGGTCGCCAATATCCACCTCGAAGACGGAACGGTGGAGGTGGAGGACCGCGTGACCGGAGTCACGCATCTGATATCCAGCCTGAAGCTGGGGATTCCTGCCGTTTCCATGTTGCCGGTCATGGTCGATGTCTTCATCGAGCCGGATTTGTCGCTGCTGTTCGATGGTCGTCCCATGGCCGCAAAGGGACGGCTGGATCTGCTTCCGGACGGTTTCCAGGGGAGGCTCGAACAACTGACGCTCAAAAATTTTGAGCTGTCGCCCTGGTTGGCCTATCTGCCTTTTGAGCCGTCTTTCAGGCTCCCTTCGGGTATGCTCGATCTCGACCTGCGCGTGGAATTCAGCCAGAGCATGGATGAAGCGGCGAAAGTATCCATTCTGGGCAGAGCGCAGGTGAACCAGTTGGCGATTCAGGATCGCACGGGCAGGCCGGTGCTGTCGGCGGCCGAACTGGAAGTCGAACTGGCGGACATTCAGCCGCTTTCCGGGCGCTACTACTTCAGCAAGCTACGCTTGCAGCGGCCCGAGTTCGATCTCGTCCGCGCGTCCGATGGCAGCTTCAACGTGGAAAGGCTGTTGCCCGCAGACACTCAAAAGCCTGCATCCGGCGCGGCGAAAACGGCGCGAACCGGCGCGGAGGCGCCATTGGATTTCCTGCTCTCCTCGGCGCGTATTCGCGATGGCCTGATACGCTACAACGATAACGCCGTGGCGGGCGGCTTCAGTACCCGGCTGGAAGGCATCAGCCTCGATTTGCGCGATTTGGCGACCAATGGGCAACTTCCCGCAGAAATCCGTCTCGATTACACGACCGCTTCGGGAGAAGTATTCAGTCATCAGGATCGTTTGCGGTTGCATCCTTTCGAGTACGACGGCAATCTGACGGTGAAGGATTTCCAGCCTGCGCTTTACGGACGGTATTACAACGCTTTTCTGTCCGGCGGTGAAATCCGCCGGGGGAACGTCGACGGCGTTTTCCGTTTAAGGATTGCGTCGCCGGATAAGGGCGCCGGGGACGCGTTGCAGGTTGAAGCCGGAATCGAACGGCTCGACCTTTCCGAGTTCGTGTTCGGCTTGTCTGGGCGCAAGGGGGAACTGCTCAAACTCGGGAGTTTTACCCTCACCGATGCCATGATCCAGCCCGAGACGCAGCAGGTGCGGATCGGGGAAATCAACGCGCAGGGCATGGCGCTGGCCGCGACCCGTTTTGCCGATGGCCGCTTCGACTTCATGGCGCTGGCAGGCAAGCCTGCTCCGGGCAGGGGCAAGGCTTCACCCCCCTGGACGTTTTCCCTGGAGAAGGCCGCTGTCTCGAACTCATCAATTCGCTTTGAGGATCGCGCCACCGGCGAACGGCCAGCGGTGGTGACGGTCAATGGCATCGAATTGCAGTTGAGCGGTCTTACGACGGCAAAAGGAGCCGAGCCTGCCAAACTCCACAATCTGAGCGGGAGTATCGGCAAAGGCGGCAGTCTTTCGCTGAAAGGGACTTTCGCGCCCGAACCTTTCCGAACCGATCTCGATCTCAATCTGCAAAATTTCGCATTACCTCTCGTGCAGCCTTACATTGCTCAGTATGCACAGCTTGACATCAGAAAGGGAGGGCTGTCGGCCAGGGGGCGGCTGGCGCTCCGGCAGCATCGCGAGAACCTGCGAGGCACTGTGACGGGCAATCTCACGGTCAAGGATTTCGCCTCCTTCGATAACATCAATCAGCAGGATTTTCTGCGTTGGAACGAGTTTGCGGTACACAAGGCCAAGGTTGATCTGGAACCGTTTGCCTTTTCCATTGACGAGATTACCGTCGACGGATTGACTTCCCGGCTGATTCTCGATGAAAAGGGAAACCTCAACCTGCGCGAGATGCAGCGTTCTCCGGGAGACCCGGCACAGGCCGACGAGGCTGGGGAAGTCGCCGAGGACGCGAACGCGAAGGAGGACGCAGCAACTGCCGCGCCGCAGTCACCCATGAAAGTGGGCCATATCGTCGTCAGGAACAGCAACATTGCCTTTACGGATCGCTTCATCCGGCCAAACTACAACGTCATGCTGGGGAGCCTTTCCGGCGAACTCGTCGGCCTGTCTTCGGATCAGGACGCGATGGCAAAGCTCGATCTGCAAGCCAGAATAGGGCGCGAGGCTCCGGTGACGATCAAGGGCGAATTCAATCCTTTCCGTCAGGATCGTCGTCTGAGCATTGATGCCGAGGTCAAGGATTTCGATCTGCCCGGACTGTCGAGTTATTCGGGGCGCTATATCGGCTACGGCATCGCCCGGGGAAAACTCTCGGCCAACATCAATTACCGGATCGAAGATCGCAAGCTTTCGGCTGAAAACCATGTGTTTCTCGATCAACTCACCTTCGGGGACGCCGTCGACAGCCCGGACGCGACCAAACTGCCGGTGCGGCTGGCGGTGTCGCTGCTGAAGAACGCGCGCGGCGAGATCGACATCAACCTGCCGGTCGGCGGCACGCTCGACGATCCGCAGTTCAGCGTTTTCGGCTTGGTGCTGCGCGCGTTCGTCAATCTCATCGGCAAGGCGCTTACCGCGCCTTTCGCCCTGTTCGGGCGGGAAGAACTCTCGCAACTCGATTTCGACCCCGGCAGTTTCAGGATCGGCGTGCAACAGGAAGAAAAGCTGCGTGAACTCGCAAAATCGCTGGAAGATCGTCCGTCCCTGAAACTCGACATCACCGGCATGGCCAACGTCCAGCGCGACGCCGAAGGCATTCGGCACAACAAACTGCGCCACATGGTCATGGCCGAAAAACGCAAGGTCATGCCTTCGAGCGCCCCGGCAGACGACATCGACCTGGAAAGCGAGGAATACGCCGAGTTGCTCAGCGCGGTCTACAAGCAGGCAAAAATCAAGAAACCGCGCAATTTCGTCGGTTTGGCCAAGAGCCTGCCGGTTGAGGAAATGGAAAAACTGCTGTTGGAAAGTATCGACGTCAAGCAGGAAGATGTCGATTCGCTCGCCAACCGGCGTGAAACCGCCGTGCAACGCTGGTTGACCGACCACGGCGGCATTCCGCCGGAGCGCCTGTTCCGGCGGGCGTTGACCGATGAAGAAGTCAAGGAAAGCGGACGCGAAGGCAATGGCGTGCGTTTTTCCCTGCGATGAGCGCGGACATGAATCCCGACCCCTGCACGGTGCGCGACGAATGTTTGATGCGCGAAGCCCTCGCGCTTGCGCGGGAAGCGGGCGCGGCGGGCGAGGTGCCTGTCGGAGCGGTCGTGGTGTTTGAGGGCGAAATCGTCGGGCGCGGATTCAACCGGCCCATCACTTCGCATGACCCTACGGCGCACGCCGAAATCGTTGCGTTGCGCGATGCGGCAAACCGCCTCGGCAACTACCGCCTGCCGGAATGCGAACTGTTCGTGACCCTGGAACCCTGCGCGATGTGCACCGGGGCCATCTTCCATGCCCGCATCGCCCGCGTCGTCTTCGGCGCGCGCGATCCCAAGACCGGCGCGGCAGGCAGCGTGCTCGACCTCTACGCCGAATCCCGCCTGAACCACCATGCCGGGATCGTGGGCGGCGTGCTGGCTGAGGAGTGCGGCGAGTTGCTTTCTTCCTTTTTTGCCGCGCGGCGCGCCCGCACGCTGCTGACCTGAATTTGAACCTGAACCATGCGCATCCGAATCGACATCGCCCGCCAGGAACTCGAACTTTTCGCCGCAGATGGCGCGTGCATTCGCCGTTATTCCGTTTCCACGGCCCGCAATGGCGTGGGTGAGGTGAATGGCAGCGGCTGCACGCCGCGTGGACGCCATCGCATCCGGGCGCGGATCGGCGCCGGTGCGCCGTTCGGCGCGGTTTTTCGTGGTCGCAGGCCGACCGGGGAAATCTGGACGCCCGAACTCGCAGCGGCCCACCCCGGCCGTGACTGGATACTCTCGCGCATTCTGTGGCTTTGCGGCGAGGAGCCCGGCTTCAATCGCGGAGGCGATTGCGACACCATGCGGCGCTACATCTACATCCACGGCGCCGAAGAGGATCAGCCGATGGGCGAGCCGCTCTCCCACGGTTGCATCCGCATGCGCAACCGCGATGTGATCGAACTTTTTGAACTGGTGAACGTGGGGACTCCGGTCGAAATCGTGGGTTAATATTGGACGTTCCGCGCACCCCGATGTTTTCGGCGCAGAGGAGAAAAACATGAAACAAGCCTTGCAGGATGTCTGTGGGCCGAACGGCATCTGCTACGGCTGCGGCCCCGCCAATCCGAAGGGCATCCAGATCAAGAGCTATTGGGACGAAGAGGGCAAACATGTGATTGCCACGGTCAACCCCGACCAGAAATACACGAGTTGGCCGGGACTGGTATATGGCGGTTTTCTGGCGATGCTGGTGGATTGCCACTCCAACTGGACGGTCATGGCGCATCACTATCGCGCCGATGGGCGCGAGCCGGGGAGTCTGCCCAGCATCAACTGCGTCACGGGGCAATTGGGCGTTCGATACCTGAAGCCTACGCCGATGGGCGTTGCCCTTCATCTTTGCGCATGGATCGAAGGCGACATCGGACGCAGAACGCGGGTAATCTGCGAAATTCGCGCGGGCAATGAACTGACCGCCATTGGCGATTCCATTTTCTTCCGTGTCGATACCGATGCGCTGGCCGATCAGGCGCATCACGTCGCGCACGAACACGGACACAGGGCCTGAAAAGTGTCTCCTCACAAAATTTTGAATGTTCCCGAGCACGGCGTGCTCGAAGCCTATGAATCGCAGCTCATCGCTCGCGGTTACACGGCCGACCCGGCGCAGCGCGCGGCGATGGCGCGTCTGCAGAAACTCTATGGCGAACTGCTGGCCTTCAAGGCCGCCCGCCGCACGAAGCTGCGCAAGATGCTCATCCACCCCGATTTGCCGAAGAGCGTCTACCTCTGGGGCGGAGTAGGGCGTGGCAAGAGTTTTCTGATGGACTGCTTCTTCGATACGCTTCCGTACCGCAGAAAGCGCCGCGTGCATTTCCACGCCTTCATGCAGGAAGTGCAGAACGATTTGCGCCGCTTCAACAATTTGGCCGATCCGCTGCTGAAAATCGCCGACCGCATTGCCGCCCAGACGCGACTTCTCTGTTTCGATGAATTTCACGTCTCGGACATCGCCGACGCAATGATTCTGGGCCGTCTGCTGGAAGCCCTGTTCGAGCGCGGGGTGGTTTTCGTGATGACCTCCAACTATCCGCCCGACGGGCTGTACCCGGACGGACTGATGCGGGTCAACTTTCTGCCCGCGATCAAGATGATCAAGGCGCGGTTTGACGTGCTCGAAGTCGATAACGGTTTTGATTATCGCCTGCGCGCGCTGGAAGAAATCGAGTCCTGGCTCGTACCCGCCGATGCCGATGCGGATGCGCGGCTGGTCGAAGATTTCCGGCGCTTGACGGGACTTGCCCCGCAGGCGGGAGAAATCGAAGTGCTGGAACGCCGTCTGCCCGTGCGCGGCCGCGCCGACGATGTGATCTGGTTCGATTTCGATACGCTTTGCCGCACGGCCCGTTCGCAGAACGACTACCTGGAAATCGCCCGCACCCATCACACCGTGCTACTCTCGAACATCCCGGTCATGCGCGCGGGCGAAGCATCGGAAGCGCGGCGGCTGACCTGGCTCATCGACGTACTGTACGATTTTCGTGTCAAACTTGTCGCCAGCGCAGCAGGCCCGGCGAATGCGCTCTACGTCGAAGGGCTGCACGCTGGCGAATTCACCCGCACCGTGAGCCGCCTCATTGAGATGCGCACGCACGAGTATCTGGCTGAACCCCATCGGCAGGAAACCCTGCAAAATGATCCACAAACATGAACCAATGAACCCATGAAATCATGAAACGATTCCTGACCCTTCCGCCAAACAATGCAAGACCCCGTGCGCTGACACTAGAATTTGCCTGGTACGGCCCGGAAAACGTCCCGGCGGATGCGCCGACGCTCGTTTTTCTTCATGAAGGTCTGGGCTGTGTCGCGTTGTGGCGCGATTTTCCCCAAGCCTTGTGCGAACGCCTGCAATGCCGGGGAATCGCCTATTCCCGGTTCGCCTACGGCGAGTCTACGCCCCGGCCGATGGATGAGCCTCTGCCTGCCGATTACCTCGAACGCGAAGCGGACGTATTGCCCGCTGTGATTGATGCGCTCGGCATCGAGCGGCCCTGGCTGATCGGGCACAGCGATGGCGGAACCATTGCCCTGGTTGCCGCGGCAAACGACCCCGGATGCGCGCGTTATGCGGGCATCGTCATCATCGCGTCGCATTACCGGGTCGAAGAGGTTTGTCTCGAAGGAATCGAGCGCGCCCGCGTCGCTTATGAACAGAGAGGTCTTCGCGAGCGGCTGGCGAAATATCACCGGGACGTGGATTCCACCTTTTACGGCTGGTGCAATGCCTGGCTCGATCCGGCGCGGCGCGACTGGAGCATCGAGCCCCTGCTGAAAAACATTGCCTGCCCGACGCTCGCCATTCAGGGAGAATTGGACGAATACGCAACCCTCGACCAGATCGAAACCGTCCAGCGCCACGCGCCGCAGACGAAACTGGTGAAGATCGACGGATGCGGACACGTTCCTTATCTCGCCCAGCGCGATGCCGTCATCGAAGCCATTGCCGTCTTCGTGCAAAAGCATCACAAGTGAGACGATGAACGGTTCCCGATGAGCGGCTCCGGGGAGTTGCTTTCCGATCTGTCCCGCATCTTCGCGGCAGACGGGCCGCTGGCCGCTGCCGTTCCGGGATTTCGCGCGCGGGATCAGCAGCTTGAAATGGCCCAGCGCATCCTGGAAGCCATTGCGAGCCATCGCGTGCTCGTGGCCGAAGCGGGCACGGGGACGGGTAAAACCTTCGCCTATCTCGCCCCGGCCTTGCTCTCGGGCGGCAAGACCATCATCTCCACCGGCACGCGCACCTTGCAGGATCAGCTTTTCATCCGCGACCTGCCGACCGTGCGCGACGCGCTCAAGGCGCCGGTCACCACCGCGCTTCTCAAGGGGCGGGCCAACTACGTGTGCCCCTATCACCTGGAACGCAACCGCCGCGACGGGCGATTTCTCACCGCGCAGGACGCAGCGGATCTGCGCGCCATTGCCCGTTTCGCGCAGATCACCGGCAGCGGCGACAAGAGCGAATGCACCGATGTACGGGAAGATTCCGGCGCCTGGGCTGCGGCCACATCCACCCGCGACAACTGTCTCGGACAGGATTGCCCGGACATCAAGAATTGTTTCGTCCTGCAAGCGCGGCGGCGCGCGATGGAAGCCGATGTAGTGGTCGTGAATCACCATCTCTTCTTTGCCGACGTCATGCTGAAGGACGAAGGCATGGGCGAACTGCTGCCCAGTTGCAACACGGTCATCTTTGACGAAGCCCACCAGTTGCCGGAAACCGCGAGTCTGTTTTTCGGGGAGAGCGTTTCCACCTCGCAGGCGCTGGAACTCGCCCGCGACACCCGATCCGAGACCATCGCCGCTGCGCGCGACTGTGTGGCCCTGATCGACGAGACGCGCGCGCTGGAAAAAGCCACAAAGGATTTTCGCCTCGCCTTCGGCCCTGAACCGGCCAGGCTCTCGATGGCGCAGGCCGCGCAACGGGAAGAGTTTGCGTCACAACTCGCAGCGTTTGCCGGAGCGCTCACGCGCCTCGATGCGCTACTGGACACCCAGGCTGAGCGTTCCGAAGGACTGGCGAATTGCCTGCGCCGCACGCGGGAGGTGGCCGCGCAACTCGAACATTGGCGCAATCCCGGTGAGGCGGAAGACACGATCCGATGGGTCGAAGTCTTCACGCACGCCGTCACGCTCAACGCCACCCCGCTCGACGTGGCAAGCCTCTTCCGGCGGCAACTCGACAGCGGTCATCCTCGCGCGTGGATTTTTACCTCTGCCACGCTGGCCATTGGCGCCGATCTCGGCCACTACTGCCGGGAAATTGGCATCACCGGGCTGACACCCGCACCGCTCACCGGCGTATGGGGCAGCCCCTTCGATTATGGCGAACAGGCATTGCTCTACGCGCCCACTCGCATGCCTAATCCCAATGTTCCCCTGTACGCCGAGGCTGTGACGCGCATCGCCTTGCCGCTCATCCGCGCCGCGCGCGGACGCGCTTTTGTGCTCTGCACCTCGCTCAGGGCGATGCGGCGCATTCACGAACTGCTCGCCGAGGCGTTGCGCCAGGATGAAGAAACGCTGCCTCTATTACTACAAGGCGAGGGCTCGCGCACTGAACTGCTGGAACGTTTCCGCCGTCTGGGCAACGCCGTGCTCGTGGCGAGCCAGAGTTTCTGGGAAGGCGTCGACGTGCCGGGCGATGCGCTCTCGCTCGTCATCATCGACAAACTCCCGTTCGCCCCGCCTGACGATCCTGTATTTGCCGCCCGTGTCGAGCACATGGAAAAACAGGGCATCAACCCCTTCCTGCATCACCAGTTGCCGCGCGCCGTCATCAGCATGAAACAGGGCGCGGGGCGGCTCATCCGCAGCGAACGCGACCGCGGGCTCCTGTGCATCTGCGACCCGCGCATGATCGACAAATCCTACGGCAAGACCATCTGGCGCAGCCTGCCCCCGATGCGCCGTTCGCGCGAAGAAAGCGTTGCCGTGGCGTTCCTTGAACAACTTTCTCACGGAAAAATCGTGAGTGGCAGTTGACACCCTTTTATCCCTCTGCGAGAATTCCACTTCTTCGCCCCCTAGCGAAAAGCAAGCAAGACCGAAGCGGTCGCCAGGGGGCAAAGTTCTTTAACAACCAGGACAACCGAAAAGTGTGGGTGCTCGGTTTTTGAGCGCGGCCTGCTGTAACAAGCGGGCTAAGTTGCAAAAAAGTTGAGTACTCAAAGTCAGTGATTTTGAGTGCTGTATGGATTGAACTCAAGAGTTTGATCCTGGCTCAGATTGAACGCTGGCGGCATGCCTTACACATGCAAGTCGAACGGGGT
>Ga0209628_10002488_pt1 | contig 12541 bp, 6 predicted proteins | sample TergutCu122P4_FD_187285 | JGI IMG/M metagenome (GOLD analysis project Ga0209628, IMG submission 187285) | Cubitermes ugandensis P4 segment gut microbial communities from Kakamega Forest, Kenya - Cu122 P4 (SPAdes) (version 2) | ecosystem: Host-associated > Arthropoda: Insects > Digestive system >...
CACGGATGGTGTTATAACTTTTCAGAAGTAGGTGACCCGACGCCCAATCCTCCGGAATTGCCCGAAAGTCAGAGAGAATCAGTTATTTCCAAAAACTTTGTGGTGCAGAATGTAGGCGATATCATCCATTTGAAGAAAATTGAGACCTTCCACTTTTTGAAAGCCGGTCCCGAGGGCGCCATTGTTTCCGAATGGGCTTCATATCACGACGGCGCGGGGTTGCGCTTTACCAATCCCAAAGCCAAAATGTAAACCAACGAATCATGAACCATTATGAAAAGAGGTATTCGTAAGACAAGTGTCATTTTTGCAGGACTTTTTACAGTCATCAGTTCTTTAGTTATTTTTCCGGGCATGACCGGTCGAGAGCAGTCGTCTTTAGGGCTTAACGCCGAATTGCAGACGGAAGCCATGAAGCAGTACGAACGGCTCGAAGATTTACGCAGCGGCAAATTGCCGATGAGCCGTTTTGCCACACCCGCACTGGTACATCGCCAGGATGCATTGTTCCTTCAATCTGACCGCGACCCTGCCGATGTAGTGGTCAGGCGCACAAGAGCGTTGTGGAACGACCTCTCTAAAAACCCCAATGCCAAAGTGTGGGACATGGAATCCGAACTAAAAAGTCTGGAACATGCCGTAAAAAACACGCCGCCCGGCGCTACCCAAAGCCGGAAGGAACTGTATCTGAAAGCGTGCGCATTGCGCCGGCAGATCGCCTTTGCCAACCCGTTGCTCGATTTCGACAAAATAGTGTTTGTGAAACACAAGAAAAATGTACGTTACGAAAGTCTGGGCGACCACATGGCCGGGCAATACTATGGAATTCATGCCTCAAAGGGTGAAGGACTGTTTATTCTGGAGGACGCCTTCGGCAAAAATCCCATTGCAAAAAATGTCATCAACGGAAAACTGCCCGATGGCGCTTATCTTTCACCGGAATTGTCGTTCGACGGACAGACTATTTTGTTTGCCTACACCGAAGCCGAAGGATACCGTCCGGCGGTTCTTGCTCCGGAGGACGAGAACGGGCTTTACAGTTACAGTGGCCTGAAATGTTCCTTTACGGATAAAAATGCCTGGCATATTTACAGTGTGAACATCGACGGCTCGGATTTGAAACAACTGACCAATGGCGTATTCAACGATTTTGACCCGTGCTGGCTGCCTAACGGTAAAATCGCCTTCATTTCCGACAGGCGAGGCGGTTTCGGACGATGCCACATGACGGCCAATGGCGGCGCACCCTGGTTTACCTATACTCTTCACCGCATGAATGCCGACGGCAGCAGGATGGAACGCCTGAGCCATCACGAAACCTGCGAATGGCAGCCCAGTGTGATGCACGACGGCAACATTGTGTACACGCGCTGGGATTATGTAGACAGGGGTTTCTTTCAGGCGCACCACCCGTGGACTACTACGCCCGACGGCAGAAACGCGCTTTCGATACACGGTAATTATCCCAAAGAATGGAAAGACCGTCCCTGTATGGAAATGGACATCCGCGCCATACCGGGTTCACAAAACCTGATGGCAACAGCCGCCGCACATCATGGACAAACCTACGGCTCTTTCGTGATGGTCAATCCCATGGTGGACGACGACGATGCGATGGCGCCGGTGAGACTGATTACGCCCGACGAACGCTTCCCTGAAGCAGAATACGGGTATTACTGTCGCGAAGCAGCATACTCCACTGCCTGGCCCCTGAGTGAAGACTATTATTTATGTGTGTTTGGTTATCAGGAGCCGAAAGAATACGACAGACCTCCTAATGCCGCCGACAGCAAAAAAACGGTCGAAAACTACGGGATTTACCTGTTGGATGCGTTCGGAAATAAAGAATTACTTTATCGCGACCCGAATATTGCCTGTTTAAGCCCCATCCCCTTGAAGGCTCGCCCAACGCCTCCGGTTATTCCGGACGTGGTGCAACCATACGTGGTGGATATGAACCAGAAGCGTATGAATTTAGACCGACCGGAGCAGGTAGCCGCCGCTCGAAGGGAAGAAGAAAAGCACGAACCGGGTGTGGTATCCATCATGAACATTTATGAAAGCCGGCACGACTGGCCAGAAAATGTGAAAATCAAGAATTTGCGCATTATTCAGGTATTGCCGAAAAGTAATCCGGGACGTAACAATCCTGCTATCGGTTATGGTACGGAAAAGAATGCCCGCGTGGTGCTGGGAACTGTACCGGTAGAAGAGGACGGCAGCGTCAATTTTTACCTGCGTCCTTACATTCCGGTGTTTTTTCAGGCATTGGACGAAAAGGGAAGGGCGGTGCAGTCCATGCGTTCGGATGTATATATTGCTCCGAAGGAAAATATGAGCTGTATCGGCTGCCATGAAAACAGGCGTTCGGCGCCTCCGGCACAACATGCCACCACTGCCATGAAAAGGAAACCATCGGTGATTAAACCCGAAGTACAAGGCGCTAACCCTTTCAGTTTTGTACAGTTGGTGCAGCCCGTATTAGACAAAAACTGTGTTTCGTGTCACAGTAAAGGAGGAAAGGAACCCGTTTTATCCGGCGAAATTGACGACATGCAATGGCTGCCTTCATACCGGAACCTGAAACCATACGCATTCTATTATGATGGCGGCGGTTCGTTTACCGAATCAAAAACCTATCCAGGAAAATTTGGCGCCCTGGCTTCAGAACTCTACCAAAAATTGGAAAAGGGGCATCAAAATGTAAAACTTACACCCGAAGAAATGCACCGCTTAGCGCTCTGGTTGGACTGCAATTCAGATTTCTACGGGACATACGAAAATATTGAGGAACAAAAAAGAGGTAAAGTGATTCATCCTATATTGGAATAAAACACACCACCGTGAATTATTTCGTAACACCTCCGCCGCCTGCAATCTCAACAAAATAGGTAAAAATGGGCAACAGTTCATCTAAACCGTGCGATGTAGGGCCTTCCGGATGAAACTGTACAGAAAAAATACGGGGATTTCCCGTCTTTTCCATAGCCTCCACTACTCCGTCGCTGGTGCGTCCTGTGACGGTAAAGCTTGGCGAAGCTAATCTTTTTTAATCAAGCATTTCTTCAAACATTCCACAAACACACCGGCCTGTTCCATCGTTAAAGTCAACGGTGGCAGCAAGCGCAGCACGTTTTTATCGGAGGAAGATCCGGTGAAAATCCTGTGTTCGTGTATCAGTCTGTTACGTAATGAAGTAACCGGTTCGGCAAACTCCATTCCAATCATCAGTCCTCTACCGCGCACTTCCTTTATTTGCGGGATGGTTTTCAACTGATCGATAAGATAATTGCCTGTTTTTAAAGCGTTTTCGATGAGCGCTTCCTGCTCCATCACTTCAAGAACGGCAATAGACGCTGCACAAGCCAAATATCCACCTCCAAAGGTTGTTCCCAACATGCCGTGCCGGGCTTCGTATTTTGGATGAATCAATACGCCTGCTACCGGAAAGCCGTTGCCCATGCCCTTGGCGGTAGTGATAATGTCAGGGCGAATTTCTGCATACTGAAAGGCGAAAAACTTTCCTGTCCTCCCATAACCCGATTGTACTTCGTCGAGAATCAATTCCGTATCATACTGATCGCATACGGTGCGCAGAGCTTTCAGAAATTCGATGTCGGGGCAGTTAATCCCGGCTAATCCCTGTATCCCCTCAATAATCACAGCACATACTTCTCCTTTGGCAAGAGCGGAAGCCACAGCGTCAATGTCGTTCAACGGCACATATACCACATGCTCACGGCTGTTCACCGGCGCACAGATGGATGGATTGTCCGTCACGGCTGCTGCACCGTGTGTACGCCCATGAAATGCTTTACCAAAACTCAATACTTTTCTTCGCCCGTTGCGGAATGATGCCAGTTTGATAGCGTTTTCGTTGGCTTCAGCTCCCGAATTGCAAAGAAACAGGCTGTAATCGTCGCAACCCGAAACACGACCCAGCATACCGGCTAACTGCTGCTGATGCGGTATCACTACATAATTGGAATAGAACCCGATTTTATGTAATTGTTCCGTAATGCGTTGTATATACCGGGGGTGGCTGTGACCGATGGAAATCACGGCATGACCACCGTAAAGGTCAAGATACCGGTTTCCATCTTTGTCGTACATGTAACATCCTTCGCCTTCTACAGGCACAACGTCGATAAGGGGATAAACGTCAAATAAATTCATTGAAATAATGATTTTATTAATGATTAATGGTTAATTTCGGAGTGCAAAATAACTATAAATTTTATGTTTTTTTACCATTGACAGAAAAAAATTATAGTTTTGCCACAAAATATAATAAATTATGACAACATTGGTTGTTGAATGATTTTTTGGTAATGAAGTATAATTTTGATGAAATAATTCCACGCAGGAACAGCAATTCCGTCAAATGGGATTTGGCTGTAAATGATAGTGTACTGCCCTTTTGGGTGGCTGATATGGATTTCCGGACGGCGCCACCTGTTATTGAAGCGCTCAATAGAAGAGTGCAACATGGTATTTTTGGCTATACCAAAGTACCACAAACTTATTTCGATGCCGTAACCGGTTGGTTTCAGCGGAGGCACAATTTCACTTTTCAGAAGGAGTGGACGCTCTATACCACCGGAGTAATTTCCGCTGTGTCAGCCATTATCAAGGCGCTTACTGTTCCCGGCGACAAAGTGATTGTGCAAACCCCCGTTTATCACTGTTTCTTTGCTTCCATCCGCAACAATGATTGCGAATGTGTGTCCAATCAATTGATATACAAAAACGGAACATATACTGTTGATTTTGACGATCTCGAAGAAAAAGCTTCCGACCCGCGGGCAAAACTGCTCATTCTTTGCAGTCCGCATAATCCTGTGGGAAGGGTTTGGAGCAGGGAAGAACTGGCACGCATTGGAAATATCTGTTTAAAAAACGGAGTCACCGTTGTATCGGATGAAATACATTGCGATCTCGTTTATCAGGGATTCCGGCATATTCCCTTTGCATCCCTCAACGACGATTTTTGTTTCCGGTCAGTTACATGTACATCGCCAAGCAAGACCTTCAACATCGCAGGCCTGCAATGCGCCAACATACACGCAATGGATGAAAGTATCCGTGAAAAAATCGACAAGGCATTGAAAATCAATGAAGTTTCTTCGATTAGCCCCTTTGCGGTAGAGGCGCTGATAGCCGCTTACAATGACAGTGAAGAATGGCTCGAAGAACTGAAAGAATACCTGTATGGCAATTACCTATTCCTGAAAGATTTCGTTGAAAAGCGCCTCCCGCAATTTCCTGTTTTGCATCTGGAAGCTACTTACCTTGTGTGGATGGACTGTTCGGTATTGAACCTGTCATCGAACGTAATTGCCGAAATATTACTCGAAAAGGAAAATTTGTGGGTAAACTCCGGTATGATGTATGGTGCAGGAGGTGAAAACTTCATTCGACTGAATATTGCCTGCCCCAGACAACTTCTTGACGAAGGTTTGCGAAAAATTGAGCATTATTTCCTGCTTGCGCTTTATTCAAAAGAATAAACAGTATATTTGCGCCTCAATCAAAAATTGATAATATGTTTTTCCAATTAAGGATCACTCTCCGCAATTTGTACCGCGGAGGGATATATTCCATCATCAACATTGGCGGGTTAGCCATTGGAATGGCCGCCGTTATTATCATTATGCTGTGGGTATACCACCAGTGGAGTTTCGACCGTTTTCATGCCAAAGACAAGTACCTTTACAAAGTATGGTGTTACGATGAGGCGAACGGAAACTTTTCCAATGTTGGTTTTTCGATAGGGCCGGCGCTGGTGGATGAATATGCCGGTTTTGCCAACATGACACGATACAATGAATCTGAAGTGCCCTTAAGACCCGGCGGGAACGACGGTCAAAATTATACGTTGAGCACCGTTGTTGTATCGGCTGTCGATACAGGTTTTCTGAATATGTTCAGTTTCCCGTTGTTGCGCGGCGACGCCTCTACAGCCTTGAAAGACCCGTACTCGATTATCTTCACGCAAAGCGCCGCCCGTCGAATGTTCGGCGACAGAGACATGATGGGCGAAACAATTTGGTTGCACGACGTCATGAATTTTAACGTAACGGGTATCCTGGCCGACCTGCCTGACAATACCGGTTTCGGGTTCGAGGTATTGATACCGTTCGACCGGTCGCGCGCCGGCACGTCCTGGAGTCAACCGGGCGGTAAAGATAACCGGACATACGTTGAATTGTCGCCCCACGTTGATGTGAAAACAGTTAGCGCTTCTATTCGCAATATTGTAAGTCAACACACCGGTGGACGTTTCACCACTGAGACCCACCTTCAGCACATTTCCAAATGGTACCTGTACAGTAATTTTGAAAGAGGAATTTCTGTTGGCGGACGCATTGAAATGTTACGTATGTTCGTGCTGATTGCATTGCTGATATTATTGATTGCGTGTATCAACTTCATGAACCTGAGCACTGCCCGGAGCGCCAAATATGCCAGGGAGGTAGGCGTGCGAAAGGTAGTTGGGGCGCATCGTTCAGAACTGATACTGCGTTTTCTGGGCGAATCGACATTAATTTCTGCCATTGCCGGCGGTTGTGCGCTGCTGATGGTATTGCTGGTGCTGCCGTTTTTCAATGCCATTGTGGGCGAACACCTGAACCTGAAACTCGATCAGGGCGCTTTCTGGATTGCAACCTGGATACTTTTTATACTGATTTCAGGTATTTTAATAGGTGGTAATCAGTCGTTTCAACTCTCTTCATCTCTTCCTGCGAAATTGATGAAAGGCGCCATCAAAGTTGTCAACGTGGCATTAACTTTTCTGGCGATTTTCAGCGCCGTAGTAGGCGAGAACCTTAGTCTGAACCTCAATCTTAGTTTATTTTGGATAGCATGGGCGCTTTTTATCCTGATTACAGGTGTTTTAGCAGGTAGTTATCCTGCGTTTTATCTCTCTTCGTTCCGTCCGGTAAAAGTGCTGAAAGGCTACATAAAAGTCGGAAATGGAATAGTAACACCACGCAAGGCGCTTATCGTCACTCAATTTGTCGTTGCAATTGTGCTGATTACTTCTACATTGGTAATACACCGCCAAATCAATTACAGCCAGGCGCGAGATATTGGTTATGACAAGTCTCGGCTCATCAGTTTCCAGATCAACGATAATTCGCGACCCCATAAAGAACTGATACGGCGCGAACTGCTCGAAACAGGTATTGCCAGGTCGGTATCCATCAATTTTGCATCGATGACCGAAAGCATGAACAAGAGGACAGACCATTTACGGTGGAGAGGAAAAGTACCCGGAAACCCAATCACCTTTGAACGCAACTATGCCGAAGCCGACTGGGCTAAAACTACCGGCGTACAAATCATTCAGGGACGCGACATCGACATTCGCGAGTACCCCGGCGATTCCACAGCCATGTTGCTCAACGAGACTGCGGTGAAAGTCATGGGATTCGACGACCCCATTGGCGAAATTGTCTATGAGTGGGATACCCAATACCGTGTAGTTGGGGTAGTGAAGGATTTTGTGCTCGAATCGCCCTACGACCCAATACGCCCCATGGTCATTGGCGGCCCCGCCAATAACTGGTTCACCAATATCATTGTCAAACTGAACGATCAGGGCAGTATTGCCGAACATATAGGACGTATGGAACAGATATTCAGTAAATACGCTCCAAACGACGGTTTTCAATATCGCATTGTGGATGAGGTGTATGCGCGGCATTTCGATAAGGAACAGCGTATCGGTTCGTTGGTGAGCTGGTTTGCTGCGCTGGCGGTGTTTATTTCCTGCCTCGGACTGTTTGGTTTGTCGGCTTACATGGCCGAAAACCGCCGCAAGGAAATCGGCATACGCAAAGTGTTGGGCGCTTCTATTTTCGATATTGTAAAGTTGCTGACCAAAGAATTTCTGATTTTGGTTACGGTTTCATTGGTTATTGCCCTGCCTGTTGCATGGTGGGTGATGAACCGGTGGTTAGACGGATTTGCCTACCGCACGAATATTCCCTGGTGGCTTTTAGTGGCAGTAGCAGCTTTGACCATCGGTATCGCTTTGGTTACAGTTAGTTGGCAGGCAATTAGATCGGCGATGGCAGACCCGGTGAAAGCGATCAAGAGTGAATAATCTAAATATAATTCAAACATCTTTATTATCATGAAAGGAAAATCTTACTTATTGTTCATCTCATTGGTTTCGGCAATGGGAGGGTTGCTGTTCGGCTATGATTTTGTAGTCATTGGCGGTGCAAAACCTTTTTACGAAGTCTTTTTCGATATCACAGGCGCTCCTGCGACGCAGGGCTGGGTGATGGGAAGCGCTATCCTCGGCTGTTTGCTGGGCGTTATGATAGCTGGCAGTCTGTCCGACCGTTTCGGGCGCAAACCGCTGTTGATCGTTTCAGCAGCCATTTTCATCATCGCTTCCATTGGAACGGGCGCTGCAGGAAGTCTGCCGTGGTTTATCATTTACCGGATATTTGGCGGGATAGGTATCGGTATTGCATCAAATCTCTCACCGATGTACATCGCCGAAGTATCGCCGGCCGGAGTGCGTGGACGGTTCGTTTCAATCAACCAGCTTACTATTGTGCTTGGTATCCTCTGCGCACAATTAGTTAACTGGCTTATCGCCGAACCCGTCGCCTCCGGCGAAGATATTCTCGCATCGTGGAACGGGCAAACAGGTTGGCGTTGGATGTTTTGGGCATGTGCTGTGCCTGCTACCCTGTTTTTTATTCTGGTCTTTTTCATTCCTGAAAGTCCGCGCTGGTTAGTTACCCGCTTGCACAACGACCGCGCCGAAACAGTTTTTGCACGAATCGGAGGCGGCGATTATGCCCGCAAAGAAATGAATGAAATAAAATCGACGGTAGATGACACACTGCAAAAAGTGAATTTCAGGATGTTGTTCGAAGGCCGTATGCCGAAAATACTGTTGATAGGTGTTGTGATAGCCATTTTCCAGCAGTGGTGCGGTATTAACGTTATTTTCAACTACGCTCAGGAAATATTTACCGCTGCCGGTTATGGAGTGTCCGACATTTTGTTCAACATCGTGGTGACAGGTGTAACCAACGTGATTTTTACTTTTGTCGGAATGTATTTGGTCGACCGTCTGGGGCGTCGCGCTTTATTGATGTTTGGCGCTGCCGGATTGGCCTGTATTTATGCCATCATGGGAACATGTTTTTATTTTCAGGTAACAGGTATCGCAGTATTGTGCCTGGTAGTGGCAACTATCGGCTGTTATGCCATGACGCTGGCTCCTGTTGTTTGGGTGGTGATTTCCGAAATTTTCCCTAACCGGATTCGCGGAATGGCAATGGCAGTAGCAACATTTTCTCTCTGGGCTGCCTGTTTTGTGCTTACTTATACCTTCCCGCTGCTCAACAATGGTTTGGGTTCGTATGGCACCTTTTGGCTGTATGGAATTATTTGCGTACTTGGATATATATTCATTTTGAAGATGTTGCCTGAAACGAAAGGGAAATCGTTGGAAGAGATCGAAAAAGAGTTTAGAGCTTAATTTTCATGAGTGAACAAATTTTAAAGGCATTGATGCAACTGTTTGCAATTATCTCGCGTCCGGAAAGCGACCCTTCCGAACGGCGCAAGGTAGTTGAAGGATTTTTACGTAAACAGTTGAACCAACAATTGGCGCAGGAATACATTCAAATTTTCTACGATTATTATCTTCAATACCAGGAAAAATATAAAGATCAGGAAAAATACCATAAGCACACCTCGTCGAGTTCGGTCAGACTATTAGTGATTTGTTCGCAAATCAACAATGAATTAACCCAGAGGCAGAAAATTACGCTGATGGTGTTGCTGCTCAGTTTCATCAAATCAGGACATGGGGAACACAGTACTATTTCAGAATCTGAACAGGAGTTTGTGGAAACGGTTGCCAATGCATTTAATTTCGATAAGGATGAATTTCAGGAAACTTTGCAATTTGTGATACTTCCGATTGATTATCTCCCCGAATCATCCAACCTGCTGCTCATCACAAACCGGAAGAGCCACATCATGAATTGCAAACACATCTTCCGTTCAGGATTTGGTGACGACTTGGCCGTACTTCACTTGCGAAGCGTTGATATGTACATTTGCCGTTGCGGGGGGAATCTTGATCTGATGCTCAACAGCCAGGCAATGAACCCCGATTACGTATATGTGCTCAATTACGGGTGCAGCATTCGTCATCCGCAAATCAAACCTGTGTATTACAGCGACATAGTTAATTGTTTTCACATTGGCGCTCAGTCGGCGCCCATGCTTTTTGAAGTACAGGATGTAGAATATATTTTTGAAAGTGGTCATGTTGGATTGCATTCAATGAATTTTGAAATTTTTTCGGGTAACATTGCCGGTATCATGGGTGGCAGCGGAGCCGGAAAATCAACGCTATTGAGTGTGCTCACCGGTTTGAACAAGCCTTCAAGGGGAAAAGTATTGCTCAACAATAGCGATATTCATACCCAAAATCAGGCAACTGAAGGACTTATCGGATATGTATCGCAGGACGATTTGCTTATCGAGGAATTGACCGTATTTCAAAACCTGTTTTTCAATGCCAAACTGTGTTTCGGGCAATTAACGGATGATGAAATCAGAAAAAAAACGGAAGTTGTGCTGCGTGACCTTGGGTTGTTTGAGATACGCGACATGAAAGTGGGATCGCCGTTGAACAAGAAAATCAGCGGCGGGCAACGCAAACGGCTGAACATTGCATTAGAAATCATCCGGCAACCGGCAGTGCTTTTCCTTGATGAGCCTACATCGGGATTGTCGTCACGGGATTCTGACAATATCATGGATTTGTTGAAGGAACTTGCTTTGAAGGGAAAATTAGTGTTTGTGGTGATTCATCAACCTTCGTCTGACATTTTTAAGATGTTCGACAGACTGCTGGTGCTTGACCAGGGCGGCTACCTGATCTACAATGGCAATCCGGTAGATGCCGTACTGTATTTTAAATCGCAAACCAACCAGGCCAACCGCGATACCAGCGAATGCTCCGAATGTGGGAATGTCAATCCCGAACAGATTTTTAATATTGTTGAAGCGCGTGTGCTCGACGAACAGGGACAGACAACAGACATGCGCCGGATATCGCCTGCCGAATGGTACGAAAAATTCACACTGATACCCCAATCAACCACCTCTGAAGCCGGCCAGCCGGGAAAACCTCCCCCAACAGGTACAGTCAAACGTCCTTCCCGGATGAAACAGTTTGCAGTGTATACCACACGCAATATCCTCGCCAAGCTCAGCGATTTGCAGTACATCATTGTGTGTCTGCTCGAAGCGCCGCTATTAGCCTTGCTGTTGGCTTACATTATCCGTTATTACAACGTTTCCGAAAGTGGATACACTTTTGAACTGAACGAAAACGTCCCGATATACATCTTTGTAGCGGTGATTGTTGCCATTTTTGTGGGTCTGTCGGTAAGCGCCGAGGAGATCATAAAAGACCGCAAAATCATCAAGCGTGAATCCTTTCTTCATTTGAGCAGGAGTAGCTATTTGTTCTCGAAAATATTGGTTTTGTTTATTATTTCGGCCATCCAGGCCATTCTCTTTGTTCTGGTGGGAAACAGCGTCACCGGTGTACTGCACCAGACATTTACCTATTGGTTAGTGTTGTTTTCGGCATGGACCTGCGCCAACCTGATAGGATTAGTCATATCCGATACCTTCAAATCGGTAGTCACCATCTACATTCTCATTCCGTTCATCGTTATCCCGCAAATGTTGCTGTGCGGGGCATTGCTGCGTTTCGAAAAGATCAACCCCGATATTTCAACGCCGGCATCGGTCCCCTGGTTCGGAGAATTGATCACGGCCCGCTGGGCTTTCGAAGCTCTGGCTGTAGAACAGTTCACCAACAACGAATATGAAAAAATAGTTTATCCGTTTGAAAAAAGCATGAGTATTGCCGAATTTCAGAAAAACTACTGGTTAGTGGAAATGAAAAATAAACTCAATGTTTTGAAAACCGGAGTAAATGAGGGCAAACAACCTGATCCGGCGCTGATGTCCTTCATTGCCAACGAGATTGAGCGCGAAAACAAACGACAGACTGCTGTACGATTCTCTTTTCATTATGATGTTTCATCCGGCGAAAAAATGCAAGGACTGATAGACAAAACATCCGGATATTTCAACCAATTAGCCCGTTATTATTCAGCAATGTACAACAAATCATCCGAACAGAAGGACAGGCTGACAGCCGGCATTACAGCCGCTAACCCCGACAGCCTGCTGATACTCAAATCGCGCTATCACAACCTGAGCCTGGCTGATATGGTGAAAAACAGCAACGAAATGTACCGCATCATCGAATACAAAGGTAAATTTCTACAAAATTATCATCAGGTGTATAAAGATCCGGAACATCCGTTTATCAAAGCACAGTTTTACGCTCCGGTAAAACAGTTTTTCGGAAGGTACTATCCTACAATTTGGGTCAATATAATGGTGATATGGGGTTTCAATGTGTTTTTCTTTGTGGCGCTGTATTTCAGATGGTTACCGAAAATGTTGG